>Ga0066369_10001273_pt1 | contig 10420 bp, 15 predicted proteins | sample Knorr_S7_td_Bott_FD_70972 | JGI IMG/M metagenome (GOLD analysis project Ga0066369, IMG submission 70972) | Marine microbial communities from Southern Atlantic Ocean transect - Knorr_S7_td_Bottom_ad_4513_LV_A | ecosystem: Environmental > Aquatic > Marine > Oceanic | place: Southern Atlantic... | reverse complement strand
CGCGTCATTGTACTGTGTCATCGTGTATTCCCTTGCCATACCAGGATCACTGGCACTGGGTATAAATTATGTAATAAATTTACAAATCGGTGTGCATATTAGCTTAAATCATCGGTTTATTCCACGTACAGAGCGATTGTTATGTAGTTATACTACAGATTTATGAATCGCCCCAACATTCGGAGAAATTTATATTTATTATTATTTTACAATAACTTATAATTGATACAGAGACACTTGTAACGCCATGTCAGGCGGTAAAAACTGCCAAAATTTACAAAATCGCCGTGTAGCCGATAGTTGCCCTCTCCTGGCCTCAAATGGGACTGCCAGCGGCACCATACTCACCCGTCAGCCTAGGCGTAGACGGTAAACAACGCGAGCAAAATTAGCCAGACCGCCTGACTTCGCTCCAGCAGGGCCAGCAGCGCCTGAATCCGGATTACCCTTTGCAGCCGTGCACGAGTTTTCGGATTCGCCTCCTCATCTGCCTCAGGCATATCAGGATCGACCATGCCGGACAGGGCGCAGCTCGCATAGCCATACAACAAGTCTGCCGAACTGGTTTCCACGCGGGCACTCCAGAAGGACTTCTTGAGATTTTCGAAGCAATGAACGAAATTTCCTGTGAGAGAGAAGGTAATAGCAAGAAGTCGCATCGGGACCCATTCCAGTAACCATATTACATTAATTGTAAGTTTGATTTCTGCCTCCTGCTGCCCGTATTCCCGCTCCTCGGCTTGTCGCCTTGCCGTTGAATCTATCTGCAAATCCCGAAGCTGATAACTAATATAGCAAAATAAAATACCTATCGGTCCACTAAATATGTACCAGAAGAACATAACAAACATTTTTTCAAAACTACGATAGACTAACTGCTTACTAAAATAATCACTCAGAGCTTCCTCATCGTCTATTTTCAAATCCTCAGGCATTGCCAGTTCCTGCTTCAAATACAGCATGCAGCCTTCAATATCTCCAGTCTTCCATTGTTCCAGATATTCCCTGGCGAGTTTGCTCGGTTGAATCCTATCAAAAGCGACTAATAGGACCAGAATGTGAACCAACATAGTCGGCAAGCCGTAGAATTGTCCCGCCACCAGATACAAGATGATGCCCAGGGCGAACAGAGGAATTAAATAAGTCAAACTTGCACCGAGCACCCATCTTGGCGATGGGTGTCTCGAAATTTTAGTGGACAGGTCTGCCATTTGGCATCGAAATCGAAAAAACCAGCTGTCGTCGAAGCGATCGAAGTCTTTTAACCAGAGGTAGTTGATAATAAGACAGATCAGAATAACGAGGAATTTCATTGGCTATGGCACCTCTGAATAATGTCATATTTCTAGTTAAGCGCAGTGTATTGCTATTGCTGATTTATAGCGAACCCAATCAAAACAAGGGCCAGGATCGGTCTTGCGCCCGGGGGCAACATCGCTGTGGCCCACAACCCTGTCCGAATTCAAACATGTATATTCGCCAATAAGCAAATTAGTGATCCGTATCAGCGAGTCATATTGTGCCGCAGTAAAATCTTCGAAGTCAGTCCCCTCCAGCTCAACCCCTATTGCATAGTCATTACAATTCGCCAGACCAGCATAGGACGATTCGCCAGCGTGCCATGCTCGCAGATTGAATGGTACATATTGAGTCACATTGCCATCACGATAGATGCATAGATGAGACGATACTCTCAACTCGGCGATATCAAGAAAATAGGGGTGTTCATCCTTGTTAAGCTGGTTACAAAATAGCTGGTCGATGCGTCCGGTATTATATTGTCCGGGGGGTAGGCTGATATTGTGAATGATCAACAGGTCGGGCTCAATGCCTGCGGGTCTTTCATCTTTGTTAGGCGAGTCGACTAATCTGGCACCTGTTAAGAAATTGTTTTCGATCGAAAATAGCATTTCCGCGAGTCACGCCGTAGTTTAGAACACCACTGTGGCGGCATTCTATCATAACAGCCCCAACGCCGGGAGCGATGGGGGATGGCGAGAGACGCAGAGACTGCAACGGAAATCGAGTGATGTGTGCGGACAAAAAGAGCCTCACATCAAACATGTGGGAATAGGATATTGCAGCAAAACCGGATCAGGTTAGTAGTGGGGAAGGCGAGGCTTCAAGAATGGTTTCCTGGTCTTCCTGCGCTGGTGAACGACCCTGCGGAAATCGTAATTCGCCGTTCTGTAGTGAAATTGCCAGGCCCAATTTACTTTTGGTGATCTTGATATCATCATCATTCGAGCTAATTTCATACAATTCGGAGCCCGACTTATTCTTACTCACTGCGAAAGAGCGGTAGCTGCCATTCAGTAACAACTCGACACGCGAACCTTCACACAGTTGTTCGATTTCAGGAAAATAGTCCGTTAGTCTTCTTTCAATCATGGTGTTATCGGCTTGGTTGCGCGCCGTACCCATTAATTTTGCAATTTCATTCAAGTCGTCGTCATCCAGCAATTTCGCACCCGATGGGCAAATTGTTGATTCGATGGCAGAGTCGCCTGTAGGCGTGTAAATGGAAGCCGACTTCGAACCGGGAGATTGACTGGCATCGGAGTCGAATTCCAATTGTGTTCCCAGTTCTTGCGCAGAGATCTCCGATATTCCAACGGCGGAGGCCACGGTGGCTGTACCGTGCCGATCAGGCTTGGCGAATTGTGGCTTGATTCCGGCGGCCGCTCGCGGTGCCACCGGCGAACATTCATCGTTCACGTTTTTGAGAGTGCTGATGATATCGCGGAACAAATCTTCCATTTTCATGAGAATTTTTTACTCGAACAATTTTATGAATATCAATCGAATGTCCAGGTCCAGGGCGAATACAGTCTGTGCTTGAGAAAATGCGTCCAAGGTGGATTCGATGAGGGCATGACCGGCAATCACCTGTTGATCCGGTGAACTCCGATATTTCTCATTTATCGCATCTATCTGTCTGATGAAGGGGAGGTAGAATTTATTGGCCTTGCGCTGCATTGCCTGTAAGGCGAGATCTATCTCGACTTTCTCGAAAACAGCATCCGATCTGGTTAGCCGCCGCCCATCTCCTGCTGACGAGGTCCTGGAGTCGCCTGACTGCAGGCTCCGGAACCACGCCCTCTGTAGGGTCTCCTCAAAAAGCCTTTGCTTTGCCCTCAACTCTCGCATGGCCTTCAGATAGACGCAATCGTCGGCAAATTGACCCTGGGGGCCGCTGGCAAACAGAAAATCGTCGACTTCATGGAAGAAATCGGTGCACAGCTGTTGTAATTGCGGCTGCAGTCTGCGCCGCAGTGACAATCGCTGCGCTGCCACCGACAGGGGTTCTGATTGCGGCAATGGGGATAGGTTTTCCATAATGGATGTAGGAGTCATAGCGTCTGTAGTATCGGGATGCTTAATATCGGGATGAGATGGCATCAAAGCAGGAACTGTTGCCCTCTTATATCACCCACTCTCGACACAGTTTTTGAACTCGATCACAAATGTAGAGCCTGATCGTATAAATTCATATATTTCAACAAGTTATATTTTCTCCTTATGGCCCGAATCATGAACTGGATCACAACTTTCCATTCGAATCCGGATGAGACATAATTCGGGCGATGTCCCCAGCAAACCAGCCAGCGACGGGTAAAAATGTAGGTCAGGTGATGCTCGTCCTGAGCTTTGCCGTAGGATTGCTGGTGCTGACATTCGGCTTCGATGGCTGGCTAGATAATCAGACCAATCCGAATCGCCGCCCCCAATCCTCTGAGACCGATACCGGCGTCCGCGAAGTTGTACTGGAGAGAAACCGCCAGGGACACTATGTCTCCAGTGGTCAGATAAATGGTGTCCCGGTTACGTTCCTGCTCGATACCGGTGCGACCGACGTTGCCGTCCCCGCCGCCATTGCCATCAGTGCAGGACTCGAGAAAGGTTTTCGCAGCCGGGCTGCAACCGCAAATGGGGTCATTTCGGTGTATTCGACGCGGATTAATGAGCTGAAACTCGGCAACATCACCCTCCATGATATCCATGCCAGCATCACGCCGGGCATAGGGGGTGATATCATCTTGCTCGGTATGAGTGCATTGCAACGGGTTGAATTCACTCAACGCGGCTCAACCCTTACCCTGCGCCAACTGCCTGAGTCTTGAGTGCCATGAACATCCCCACCCCTCCCGCCGATCTGCATAGTGTTGTGCGCTTCGCACTCGCCGAAGATATTGGCAGTGGCGACATTACCGCCGATTTGATCCCGGCGGCCAACACCGCCACCGCCAACATCATCAGTCGCGATCGGGGCATACTCTGCGGTGGACCCTGGGTGAATGAAATATTCAATCAACTGGACCCCTCACTGCAGATACGCTGGGAAACCGGAGAAGGCAGCATGTTCGAGCAGGAGCAGGTGCTTGCGGTAGTCAGTGGCTCTGCTCGCCACATCCTGACGGCTGAGCGGACCGCACTGAATTTCCTGCAGACGCTTTCTGCCACGGCGAGCCAAAGCCATCGTTATGCCTCCCTCGTTGCCCATACCGACGTGCGCTTACTGGACACCCGCAAAACCCTGCCGGGTCTTCGCAGTGCGCAAAAATACGCCGTACGAGTGGGTGGTTGTTACAACCACCGCATGGGCTTATTTGATGCTTTTCTTATCAAGGAGAACCACATCAACGCCTGTGGTGGCATCGTGAAAGCCATCAAAACTGCCCGCTCACTATACCCGGACAAGCCGGTCGAAATAGAAGTCCAAAACCTCGCTGAACTGGCGCAGGCCTTGTCTGCTGCGGCAGACATTATCATGCTCGACAATTTCGAAATCTCTCAGATAAAGAAAGCTGTTGCCATCAATGGCGGTCGTTGTAAATTGGAGGCGTCGGGGGGAATAGGCGAGAATACACTGGTCAATATTGCCGAAACTGGCGTAGACTATATCTCTATTGGATCTCTGACCAAGGACTGCAAGGCTATCGATTTGTCGCTACTGCTAGAATAGTCATTGCCGAATGCCCACAGGACTGGAACAGAACAATTATCCGATTGCTGGACACCTTGACCTGACAAAGCTGACGAGGCGATTATGCGAAAACACGGCCTGTTTGATCTGATTAAATTGCTCGGCTTCTGCCTGCTTCCATCCCTAAGTCTCGGCCATGCCGGCAGCACGGACCTCAACGGTGGTCACTACTATTTGAATTCCTATCACTGCCACGTATCGGCTTGTGAGATGCCGGATACCTTTAATCTTGGCCGCATCAACCGCGACAGCGTGTTTACCAATTATCGAAGCAGGGAGAAATTTTTTAACGAAGATGATTGGTCTTTCGAGGAGGATTATGACGGCGATTGTCAGTCGACTCGGCAGGAAATGTTGGTTCTAACGAGCCGGGCTGAGTTGAAATTTACCAATCCTCGAAACTGTGTAGTAAGAACGGGAGAGTGGTTGGATGAATATACCGGCGAAGTATTTACCGTCGCTACCCAGATCGATCTGGATCATGTCATCCCTCGCATGTATGCACATACACACGGCGGAGATCGTTGGCCAGCCCAGAAGAAATTACAATTTTCTAACGACCCTATTAATCTGGTATTGATCAAGAGACGGGAGATCAGGCGTAAGCGTGACCGTGGCCCGGACCGGTATCTGCCCCGGGAAGAATTTCAGTGCGAGTACGTTAGGTTGTGGCAGGCGATTGCTGACAAGTACAACTTGCAGCTCGGTAGCCGTGACCGCAATGAGATCACGGTGGTATTACGGGATTGCTCGGATCAATAAGCTTCCAGGTTCCGATTTCAAAACAAAAAAAACCGCTTCACCAGCGGCATTTTGTGCTGAAATTTTATGGGGACAATATATGAATCACATCCATGCCGTTATCTGGATCGAGTTTCATATCACCCGCCGGGAAACCATTTTCTGAAAGAATATAGGCAATCACATCGGTGTATTCTTCCAGTAATAGAGAGCCCGGATTGTCTGCTGGCATCGTGCCCATGATGGTTTCCCAGAGATAAATCAGGGGTTGATTATTCCAGGATTTCAGGGTGTCGCGATAGAACCGCATATTATGACAGGTCTTGCACGATGCATCGTAGACCACTTCCCCCGCGTTGACCTGTGCCTCGGTAAAAATGCCATCATTGACCGTCCTGTCCTGGGCAACAATCACCTGGCCAGCGAGTAGAAACATCAGCAGATATGCAGAACTCGCTATAACCTTTACCGTGTATTTCATATTCATTTTCCTCTGCGAAGGACTCAATAGCTCGGTCAGGTAACGAGTCTTGCTGCCAATGTTTACTCTGCTGACTAATGTAGCACCGATGGGGCCAATTTTAAAACCGGCTAAACATAAACCAAGTCCTGGTCTTAATCAAGTTGCTGCGAATTTGGAGACTTCAACCACAGGGGTAATTCCCTATTTGTTTCAACTAGTTAACCCATGGATGGCAGCAGAACAGGGGAAAATTGAATAATAGCTCAATTGCATCGGGCATGGTTGCCAGCAATCGAGGTAAAAATCCTTTCAGATTTTCTCCTTTATTCTTTGCCGGTATTACAATCGTAATCTTCACAGTCTAATGAATCTCCCTGTGCTGTGCCGTGATGCTATTGCGCTTGTAGCAGCCCTTTATATTCCTGTTCCAGTCTCTCAATCTCTGGCAGGTTGGACCCTGCAATAGACGGCCATCTTTTTCCGCCTCGCGCGATCTTTCGAGGAAGATCAAGCCATCGGCGTACTTGCCGGCACTGGCGGCAAGATTTGCCTGCCTTATGATCAGCTTCGGATCCCGGTAGGCCTGGAATGAGCGCGCGAGTTGAACCAGGGCAAGGTCTAGTTGTCCCAAAGAAACATGCAGGTCGGAATAAACAAAAATGAAAATCCGATCTGCGCTTCGAAGACAGCGCCAGTGCATCGATAAGGAAAGTCAACATCGATACCGGCCGACCGGTGGGACCCGGGGTGCTGCCAAACACGAATGTGAGCAGGCTCTGCAAGTCGGTGATGCCCTCGCCGGCACCGAGGGGAGTTAAATTCCAGTAATAATCGAGCAGCAATGGCCCGCTGAGACTCAGGCAGTAAGCAGAAGTAGCAATAGCAGAACCAGGCCCTGTAGCACAGCCTTTTGCCCGAGGACCAGCGATTTTCCGGTGACTATTGGATTATCCATCATAAGGTTAACGGCCTGCGATCCATCTACCAATGTATGCCAGCAAAGAGGCACGGGAGAAGAATGATTTGCGCCCAAGCTGGCAATAAGTGGCATCCAGCCACGGTACACTGACAATAATTGTCATTTTAGGCCAATCTACATGATTCTACGTGGCAGGAAAATTTCAGAGATTTATTACAGAATCACATTATAGCCATTGAAATATCAATAGGTTACTATTTTTCCGAGAAGTTGGCACGGACCGTGTACGGTATTTAGCCACAGTTATTAAAACTAACGTTCGACACCAAACTGAGTTAATTGCTCAACTGGAGATAGAAAGATGAAGATACTACAAAAAGGTTTTACCCTGATCGAATTAATGATCATTGTAGCGATCATCGGTATTTTGGCCACGGTGGCTCTGACTGCCTACCAAAATTACTCTAACCGTGCCACATTTTCCGAACTGGTACTTGCTGTTATACCTCTCAAGACTGCAGTAGAACTGGCAATCCTGACTCGTAGTCCTACGGCCCTTGGCGATTTGGACAGCGGTGCATTGGGCATTCCAGCGTCACAAACTGTGGGCGCCGCTGTTCATGGCTCCGTGGTTCTTAATGGCGCGATCACCATGGCCTGGCAGTCAGATGGAACCGATCTGGCGGGCATAACCTATATCCTCACCACCGACGGCATCACCCCACCGATTCAGTGGACAGATAGCGGCACCTGCGTAGCGGCTGGCGTCTGCTAACTTGCACCACTACATTCTTAATTAACGATTTTCATAGGGGTTTCTCCACTGGATCGAAGCACACATACCCGGCCATTACCACGGAGACAAATTTACTCAGCAGGCGGGCTTTACCGATCTCGCTCAGCGGGTTCTCATCGGCATTTTCACGGACTTCCCGCTCGCGCCTGAACACGGCATTGATGTCATCTGTGCTCGGGGGAAAAGCCTGATATCATGCCGGTGTTAGGTATTCTCTTCGGTGGTCTGATGATCGCGATGTATCTGCCAATCTTTCAACTCGGCGCGGTTATGTAAGAACACAAGGGCCAGTTAATTCGACGATATAACCCGAGGCTCCCGCAAGGTCCGAATGGCAATAATCAACCTTATTTCTTCCAATCAGGACGTCCTGATTTCAATTATTGCGCTCCTCGGACTACTGGTCGGTAGTTTTCTGAATGTAGTGGTGTACCGCCTGCCGATCATGCTGCAGCGCGAGTGGCAGGAACAATGCTACGAATATCTGGAAATCGAAAACCCCGGTTCGGATAGCGATGAATCGCCGGCAAAGTTTGCTGTATTCAATCTGCACAAACCTGACTCACATTGTCCTGGATGTAATCACAAGATCAGGGCCTGGGAGAATGTACCGGTTCTCAGCTATCTGTTCCTCGGCGGCAAGTGTTCAAGCTGCAAGGCAAAAATATCCCTGCGCTACCCCGCCGTAGAATTTGCCACAGCCATACTGTCTTCACTGGTAGCACTGACGTTTGGCGCCACCTGGCTTACCGTGGCGATCTTGCTCTGTAGTTGGTGCCTGCTGGTGCTGACGCTCATCGACTTCGATCACCAGCTATTGCCCGACAATATCACCCTGCCATTACTCTGGTTGGGGCTACTGGTCAACGCAGTGGACCTGGGCTTCGGGGTTAGCCTGCAGGAGTCGGTGATCGGTGCTATAGCCGGTTATTTATCCCTGTGGAGCGTCTATTGGGTATTTAAGCTTGCTACCGGCAAGGAAGGCATGGGCTATGGGGATTTTAAGCTACTGGCGGCTCTGGGGGCCTGGATGGGCTGGCAGGCCTTGTTGCCGATTATCATTCTCTCTTCCCTGGTGGGCGCCGTATTTGGTATTTTCGTGATTGTGGTAATGGGTAGAGACCGTTCAATTCCCATGCCCTTCGGCCCCTTCCTCGCTGGCGCCGGATTCCTCATGCTGATATGGGGTCCCCAGATTAACGCATTTTATGTCGCCACCTTCGTCTCCTAGTTCACGGCGCCGGCCGACCGAGACTTCCAGGGCAATGAATCGCTCCTACGTCGTTGGACTTACCGGTGGCATCGGCAGTGGCAAGTCCACCGTCGCCGATGTTTTTGCTCAACTGGGCGCCACTTCGATAGACGCCGACCTGCTCGCCCGGGAAGTGGTCGTCCCCGGGTCTGCCGCACTCAGCCGCATCGCCGAACATTTCGGCGACAGCATCATCATGGAAGATGGATCGCTGCACCGACAGGCTCTTCGCGGCATAGTATTTTCAGATGCCCCTGAGAAAGACTGGCTGGAGAATTTGCTGCATCCGCTGATAGCCGAGCTAATGAAGTCTCGAATTTCCAGTTGTACCTCGCCCTATTGCCTGCTGGTTTCACCGTTGCTGCTGGAGACCGGGCAGCAGCAACTGGCAGACCGAATCCTGGTTGTGGATGTGAGTAAGGCAACCCAACTGGCGCGAACACTACTTCGGGATCGAGGTGATCCGGATACAATTAATGCGATCATCGCCTCCCAAATCGACAGACAGCAGCGCTTGCAAAGGGCCGATGACATTCTGGATAATGAAGCCGGCCTCGACGACCTCGATGCCCGGATCCATCGACTACATCAAAAATATCTGCGTCTCGCCGAGGAGTCCCGTGAATCGAACTGAAACCAAAGTAGTTAGTTGCCCTAACTGCAAAAAACTGGTGCCATGGGTGGAGGCTAGCCAATACCGGCCATTCTGCAGTGAGCGCTGCAAGTTGATTGACTTCGGGGAATGGGCCACGGAAAAAAATCGACTGGCGGGTGAAGCCGTTTTTTCTGATTCTGAAGAGGAACCCTTGCAGTAGACCGGGGGATTCCTAACAGCTTGCTAAGGCAGGGGCGTTCCACTTATGGAAGGAATAGACATCCAGTAGAACTTGCTGCTGGGACTGTGCACTTCATTGTCCAGAAACACTAGCAGCAAATTTCCATCACGAGACAGTCTGATCTTCCTGATCTGCTCACCCTCGAGTAATCCCAACTCGAATTCTTCGAGGATGAGGTGGGTGACCACATCGAAGAAATACAATTTTTCATTATCCGTCGCAATCAGGATAGTGCCGGCATTGTTAAACGTTGCACTTACCGGAGAACTACCCAGAAACCACTCACCATCTATGTCGAAGTAGGCGACAGGGTTCATGTCCAGGATACTGAAATCATCGTTGCCGATCCGATTTCCGTTGGGACAGGAATAAGCGAGTCGACTGCCATCCGATGAGATACTGAAATCGGTGCAGGCACTGCCGACT
>Ga0066369_10001272_pt1 | contig 10428 bp, 14 predicted proteins | sample Knorr_S7_td_Bott_FD_70972 | JGI IMG/M metagenome (GOLD analysis project Ga0066369, IMG submission 70972) | Marine microbial communities from Southern Atlantic Ocean transect - Knorr_S7_td_Bottom_ad_4513_LV_A | ecosystem: Environmental > Aquatic > Marine > Oceanic | place: Southern Atlantic... | reverse complement strand
CGAGGCGCTGATCGACCAGTAAACTCTCGCCCGACTACCCGGACCCGATCTCCATAACGGCCATCTCCTCCTCGTCGCAGATCGCCCGGGCTAGGCAGGTTCCCCGGTACTTACCAGCGAAGTCGGCTCGAACATCAGGACGTAGCTTTCTTCATCGCTTGTCGGGCAATGCTCGACGCCCTCCGGGATTACGGCCATCTCGCCTTCGTTCAGGACGATGTCGGAAAAGGGTGACCGCATCTGGATCGTGATTCGGCCTTTGACCACGTAAAAGAACTCGTCCTCGTTCTCGTGGTGGTGCCAGTGATACTCGCCCTTAATAAGCGCCATTCGCACGACCTGATCGTTGACTCGGGCGAGGTCGATGGGGGTGTACGGGCGTCCTGCGATCTCGGACATGCCGTCACTTACCGCGATGACGGGAATCGCTGGATTTGCGCTGGTCATGATTCGTCCTTCCGGGACGCTTAGTATTTGAGCATTGGACGTAGCGCGGACCGGCCGTTTCCCGGCCAAGGGCGGATAGTTGGTTGCAGCAGCCGGCGGCGGCGCCCCTACAACGATTGAGCCACAAGCCCTGGCCCACAGCCACTACCGCGTCTCCACCACAGCGCCTTCCTGGCTGGCCCACTGGGCGTACGACCCGGCGTAGGTCCGTGCGTTTTCGTAGCCGAGGATCTTGAGCACTATTGTCGCGAGCGACGCCCGCGCACCACCGTGTCAGTAGGTGCTTATCTCTGACTCTGGCGTGATGCCATTGGCCGCCAGTAGTGACTTCAGCTCGTCCGCAGGCTTAAGCGTCTTCGTGTCCGAGTCGAACAGTTCGGTGAACTCCAGATGGGCGGCTCCGGGAATCCTCCCCATCTGGACCGGCGCGCCGTACCCGGCCTGCGTCCCTTCAAATTCCGCCCGGCTGCGCGTGTCCCACAACACCGCATCAGTCCCATCCACGGCGGCCTTCGCACGATCCAGAGAGCAGTGGATTGCGTCCTTCACTTCGGGGATAAAAGTGATCGTCGGGTACTCGGCCGAATCGGTTGAGACGGGCCTCTCCTCCCCGGGCCACTTCGAAAAGCGCCATCCAGTATCCGAACGTCCGGGTGGCCGTAGTACATAAATTCCCAGGCGACCATCCCCATCCGTTGGTCGGGTGCGTCGTACACGACGACAGTCACGTCATTACTGATGCCCAGATTTCCTGCCTGCGTGGCGAACCCGTCGGCGCTCGCCATGTCCCCATCGTCCGCCCTAGGCAGGGTGCCAAAGCCGTTCAGGTTGACCGCCCCCGGCACGTGGCCCTTGGCGTATTCATTCGGAAACCTTGCGTCGATCACCCGTACATTCGGATCGTTGTAATGCTCGGCGAGCCAGTCCGTATCCACTATCAGTTCAGGGTTTGCGTATCCGCGATCTCGAAGTGCGAGAGGTTGCATATGAGGTTTCTCCGGCCGGACGTACGGGTTAATAGAGCGATGATTCGGAAAGCCTACAACTTAACGATTAACTTGGATCAAGCCTGGCCCCGGGTCGATACCCGGCTTTGTATCGAACTTGTGGCGGGCATGGGATACGTGATAGTGGACGGTACGGGGACATCGTTGAGCGATCGGTCGATCCCCTTTTCGGCACAAATCTCCGACGATGTTGGAAACTCTGGATTTGTAAGACCGGATACCCTGATCCCTCCGATGCCTGTAGATGTCGATGAGGGCGCGCCACGGTTCGACGCCCACACATCGGAAGCATCCAGAAGGAGCGACACCCGGTGATGACTACAGATAGCAAGAGCCTTGTGCGACGAATGTATGAAGAAGCCTGGAACCAGGGCAGGCTGGAAGTCATAGACGAAATATGCACACCTGATTACGTCGGCATCGGGCCATATGGAAATGAGATCGGCCCGGAGGCGGTCAAACGAGGGATCGGCAGTCGGCGCAAGGCTTTTCCAGATATCGACGACTTGATCGCCGAGGGGGACAAAGTGGTCGCCCACCTAACGTTTCGCGGGACGCATGAAGGTGAGTTCCAGGGCATTCAACCGACCGGCAAAGAGGTCACGTGGTCAGGAATCTGGATATATCGGGTTGCCGACGGGAAGTTCGTCGAGCGCTGGCACGCCTGGGACATGTTTGGCCTGATGCAGCAACTGGGCGCCATTCCAACTTCGTAGTCGCGGATCGTCTCCGAGGGCGAATAGTCGTTCGCCCCTGTGGTTGTTGAGGCGTAGCCTGTCCACATCACCGGCCGTCGCGGCGGGTCGGAACAACTGTTCAGGGGGATCGATATGCGGATTGCACGATTTGAGGTTGACGGGCTCGCCCGGTACGGGATTGTCGAGGGTGACTCCGTTGTTGAGATCAGGGGAGATGTTTACGGGTCGTTTGACACAACGTCCACCTCACACGCCCTGAGCGACGTTCACCTTCTTGCACCGGTAACGCCCAGCCAGATGTTTGGGCCAGGCGTCAATTTCGCCGACCATCTCCACGAGGCGACCAGCATCACCGGGCAGGCCGAGATGGCGGAGACGCCGCAGCCCTGGCATAAGGCGGTTAGCGCCATCATCAACCCGGGCGACGACATCGTGATTCCGTACGACTCCACCACCGGGATTCAGCACGAAGGTGAATGCCTGGCGGTGATCGGCAAGACGGCCCGCCGGATCAGCCCGGAAGACGCCTGGGACCACATTCTTGGCTACACGTGCGGTAACGACATCAGCGAGCGGACGTGGCAGCGCAACGACAACTCGATGTGGCGCGGCAAAGGGAGCGACACCTTCGCACCTATTGGCCCGTGGATCGACACCGATTTCGACCCACGATCGGGTGGAGACATGATCGTTCGGTTAAACGGCGAAGAGGTGCAACGGGCAAGTACCTCCGACATGTATTTTGACTTCGGCGTGCTTGTTAGCTACATCAGCCAGCAGATGACGCTCAAGCCCGGCGACGTCGTGTGGTCAGGTACAACGGGCGATCCTCGGAACATGGTTCCCGGAGACAAGGTGGAGGTAGAGGTGCAGGGGATCGGTATTCTGGCGAATCCGGTTGCGATGGAACAGAAGTGAGCGAGCCTCAGGGTTTCATCCCGCTAGGCGGATACACCCGGTATGCAACCCATGAAATGAGCAAACGCGCCGGGGATTTCTATTCCGAGGTCGATCGGCGCCGCACCGTACGTGAGTTCTCGTCCCGGGTTCCGCCGCGTGATGTACTGGATAACTGTCTCAGGGCCGCCGGAACCGCACCGAGCGGTGCGAATATGCAGCCATGGCACTTCGCTGTTGTTGGCGACCCAGAGGTCAAGAAAAGGATCCGAATAGCGGCGGAGGAAGAGGAGCGCGAGTTCTACTCAAGTCGCGCCCCACAGGAATGGCTCGACGCGCTCGGGCCTCTGGGCACGAATCCAGAAAAGCCATTTTTGGAGACAGCGCCGTGGCTGATCGGAATCTTCGAGGAAAGCTACGGTCTCCTCCCGGACGGACGGCGGGTTAAGCACTACTACGCTAGAGAATCGATCGGGATAGCGACCGGAATCCTGATCACGGCGCTGCACCACGCAGGACTCACCACGCTCACGCATACGCCAAGCCCGATGGGGTTCTTGAACGAGATCATGGAGCGTCCATCGAACGAGCGCGCCTTTTTGCTGCTTGTGGTCGGGTATCCAGCGGAGGACGCTACGGTGCCGGACATCGGCCGAAAGTCGCTGGACCAGTTCACAAGTCACCTCTAGGCCCCACTGGGGCGGTTATTTTGATGGCGTTGCCTTTGGATTGGCGTTGTGGCGGTCTTCAGGCGTGGCCTTGTGTTGGCCGGACCCCTTACTACTGTCATCCTGAACTTGATCCAGGATCCGCCGGTATCCGTGTCCGGCCCGTTCTCGGATTCAGGAGTGAGTTCGCCGACGGTCTCGCTCAATTGATGAGGTTGCGTCGTAATACTGGATCCTAAAACAAGTTCAGGATGACGTACTGAGCCGTGGCGCGCGGTTCGGCGTTGTTGATGAAGTCGGTCCTTCGAGAACCTCAGGACACTGGCGTTCAGACCCCATGATGACAATCGAGGCGTAATGCGTATCCTGTGTTTTTCAAGGAAGGGCGGGGGAAGCGCCGCCTGTAAACGGCAAAAGAAAGCTACTCAGGGAGCAGATATTGGAACCGGTAATCAAGAACAAGGCCGATCACTCGAACCCGATCCTCGGCCCGGACGACGGCGTGCCGACAGTGGTCACGCTTTACCACGACCACCAGCCCGGCGAGTCCAGCGCCCACCACACGCATCCCTGGGAGCACCAGGCGTACATCACCCGGGGTGAGGGCATCATCTGGGTGGACGGCACCGAGTACCCGATCAAAGCGGGTGACTGCGTAATGGTTCCGCCCGGATCCCTTCACCACTTCAAGAACACCGGCGATGTAGTACTGAGCAGAGTAACGTTCAACCCCCTGTCTTCGACCGAGGGCTAATTACTGGCACAAGGGCTAAGGCCGGTTGCCTCCGGCCTTGGCCTTGTATCGACGGGACTGTATGGCATTGAATATCCGTTCGACAACCGTGTCAGCGTCCCACGGTTTGAGCAGGTAGTCCTGCGCTCCGGCGGCGATCGCCGTTTGCACGTGATCCATGTCCGCGACGGCGGTCAGCATTATGACGGGCACGTCCCGGGTCAGCGGGTCTGAACGAAGGCCGCGGAGCGCGGTGATGCCGTCCATGTCCGGCATGTTGATGTCGAGCACGATGGCGTCTGGCTGAATGAGTGCCGCCTGCTCCACGGCGTCCCGACCGTCCGATGCCTCCGAGATGGTGTGTCCGGCGTCTTCAAGCGTCGCCGTGAGGGCTATGCGGACCTCTGGGCTGTCATCCACTATCAAGATGCTTGCCATGCCGTGCTCCGTATCAAAAGACGATGCCGTGGTTGCCCGGTCCCTGGATAGTTCTGGGGTTTGTTCTGGATTTGAATTGGCCCCGGATAATTTCGTCTTGAACCCAGTCTCCCTTACCGGCAGACGCTTATGTGAAGTATTCGCATGTTCTACCGGTTGGAATAAGGTGTGCGAACGCCCGTCCGATTGCGGAGTCCCTCTGCGTGTCCGCTGCTAAACTCTCGCTATCATCCTGAGCAATGAACGGAGTCGGCGACGATGCCTCTCGTAACCCGAAGAACCACCACAAACGGAACCGGACCATCGGTTGGCGCGGCGCAATCTGACCGTCGCACCGGCGCAGGACCGGCAGTTTGGCTTGCCGGTGATCCTGAAGATCTGAAGGTCTGGATGGATCGTGGCGTCGCCGGAATCGTCACCAACACCGTGGTTCTGAACCAGATGGTCCAGAAGTACGGCCAGATCACGGACGTTGTGCAGCGTTACCTGGACATCACGGACAAGCCGGTCGTGGTCGAGATCGATGGCCACACTACGGAGGAGTTGCTCGCCGTTGGCGAGGTGTTCACGCGGATGTCGGAGCAGGTCATCCTCAAGATTCCCTGCACGCCACACGCGCTCGGCGCATTCAAAACGCTGCAGGAGCAGGGCGTCGAGACCTACTGCACGACCGTTTTCTCGCTGGCGCAGGCGGCCGCGGTCGCCCGGGCCGGCGTGACACACATACTTCCGTTCCTGGAGCCGGTGAAGGACCTGGGGGGCGATGCCACCCAGCTCGTCCGAGAGTGTGTGCAGATGTTTGCCGGATGGGAGCAGCGTCCGTACATCACCGCCGCGCTTGTGCGATCCGTTGAGACGGCGCATGCCGCACTTCGGGACGGAGCGGACGGGATCATCGTGTTCTGGCCCATCTTCGAGGAGATGATGCAGCACCCGCTGACGGACCAATGGAACCAGACCTTCCTGGACGAGTGGATCGCCATGCGGGACGCCGGCCTCACGGAAGGCGTGCCGATAACGCTTGAGCACTAAGGACGGTTAGCCAGCCGCCTGCTTGCGGAAGAACTCGACAGTACGGGTAAGGCCGGTCTCGAGATCGACCTTCGGCGTCCAGCCAAGCTCAGTTCTTGCCAGCGTGGCGTCCAGGCTTATGGCGTGGATGTCGCCCGGTCGTGGCGGGCCGTACTGCGGTTCGAGCGCGTATCCCGTTAATTTGCTGAGACGCGTGCATAGCTCGTTGACGTTCGTGCCTGCGCCCGAGCCGATGTTGCAGCGGTGTGGCCCGCCGGGCGCAGCTGCGGCGATTACGGCATCGACTACGTCTGACACGTACACGTAGTCCCGCTCGTCATTGCCATCGCCAAATATCGTGATCGGCTTGCCGGCCAGCATTGCGAGGGCGAATATCGCCACGACTCCGGCTTCTCCGTGCGGGTCCTGGCGCGGGCCGTAAACGTTGGCCAGCCGAAGGACCGTCGATTCGAACCCGAACGCCCGCCGGTACATCGCCAGGTACTCTTCGCCGGCGAGTTTCGATGTGCCGTATGGATTCTCGGGTCCCGTCGGCTGCGATTCACTGACCGGTAGATCTTTCGGCTGGCCGTACACCATCCCGCCTGAGGAGAAGAACACAAACTTCTTTGTGCCGGAGGCCCGGGCCGCTTCCAGGACATTCACGGTGCCCAGGACGTTGATTCGGGCGTCCATTAGCGGTTCTCTGGCGGAGACCGAGACGCTGATCTGTGCGGCCGTGTGGACGACCAGTTCAGGGGCGGCGTTCCGGATGGCGTCCGCCGCCGCGTCCGAGGTCACGTCCGCAACCACAAGGTCGATGCCGGACGGCAGATTCTCCCGCGTGCCGCTACTGAGATCGTCGATCACGGTTACCCGGTACCCGTCTTCCACGAGCCTGTCCACGACGTGCGAACCGATAAATCCTGCGCCGCCGGTCACCACGGCTGTTGTTGCGGACGGCATCCAATCTCCTCGAAATTGTTGACGGGTTACACAATATTCTGACGGAACCGGGAATTTCCCGGCCGCACCGGGCAGTTAAAATCTCACGTAATCATCAGTCTGTCACGTAAAAGAGTACGTCGTAGCGACGGATTTCGTATGTCCCCGTCCATGACGGGAAATGCGAGTTAGACTTGCGAGTCGGCGCTACTTATAATTCGGCGCTGATTCAGCATCAACATGCCAGTGACAGGGTCAGGCCCTGAAACTTTTTCGGCCAGGAGGATTGCTAACAGGATGACCTACATCATCGTTTCGCCCTGCGTGGATGTAAGAGACGGTGCTTGTGTCGACGTTTGCCCCGTCGACTGCATCTACTCCAACCCCGAAGACAACATGCTGTACATCAACCCGGAAGAGTGCATCGACTGCGCGGCATGTGAGCCGGTATGCCCGGTCACAGCGATCTTCCCGGAAGACCAGGTACCTGAGGACGAGCAGAGCTTTATCCCCCTCAACTACGATTATGACTACGACAACTCCGAACCCGGAGACAATAAGTAGTCAGGTTTCACGGCTCGGTAGACAGTTCCGGCCGTAGTTTCAGATGACGTAAAGGCCCCGGTTTAAACCGGGGCCTTTTCAATTGGTGTTCATATTCACCCGGCGGCGCTTGAACTATCCGATGGCTTCCAGCGCCTCTTCAATAGGCTTGCGCACGCAGGCGAAGATCGGCGTCTCGCTCTCGGTGTAAAAACCGCCCGGGATCTCCCGAAGCTCCATCACCAGTGACACGAACTCTCGCGGCTCGTCCGTCTCAAAGCCGACCACGAACTCCTGGTCATCCAGTCCAAAAGAGTAGGTGGTGTTGATCTTGATGGACGGGTACTTGTGACCGATCTTGAAGTGGTCACCCATCATCTTCTGACGCTCATCCTGATTTAGCTGGTACCACTCCCGCTTCTTCACCATGGGATAGAGGATGAAATACTTGTAGTAATCCTTAAGTTCCGGCTCGGCCCCGCCGTGCTTATACTGCGTCTTTCGCCGGACGGCGAGGAATGAGTAGGACTGGTCAAGGTAGCCGGCGAGGTGCGTGTGGTTGATACGCTTTGCCGTCTCGTCGAAGTCATCCAGGTCCATAGATGACTGGGCGAGCATGATGTCGCAATCACCGCGCGTTCCGGTAAGCCCGTAAGTCGTGATGGGAGAATCCGGCCCTATCTCGGAGATCACCGATGCGAACTCCCGTTTGGAGGCTTCTTTCTCATCCTCCGGGAGTCTGCGCCAGATTTTGTCCAGCTTGTAGAAATTGAGCTTTGCGTACTCGCCTTCGAGTAGGGACGGGGACATTAATTTGCTCCGGAGTGGGTGGCAGGTCGAGCCTCGGAGTATATCAGCGGGGGCCAAGGGGCTGGCCGGTATATACCGAAATTTATCGGTAATTCTGCCGCTATATATGTCCGCCTCCGGGCGACTGAATCACCACCCACCACAGCGTGCCGTCTCGGGGTCAACGAGAGATCGGTCCGTATTGACCCTTAGAGTGAGCGACCGTACGATTTCCGTTCCAATCGACTCCCTACTCCGAGCTCCTTCTTTAAACCCTCCCTTTAGCCTCTACCGGGACCTCATATGCCAGACGAGCAATCACTCAAGAAAACGTCGCTGCATCTGACCCACGTCGCGGCCGGAGCTCGCATGGTCGAGTTTGGCGGATGGGACATGCCTGTGCAGTACTCGGACGGCATCCTTTCCGAGGTCCGCTCCGTCCGTAGCAACGCCGGCATGTTTGACGTGTCGCACATGGCGCGCTTCCAGTTCGTCGGTTTGGAGGCCGTGGCGTTCCTTGACCGTATGCTTGCCGCCGACGTGGCGGGATTGCGGCAGGGCAGGGCGCGCTACCACGTCATCTGCAACGAACAGGGCGGAATCATCGACGACGCCATCGTCTACCGGGTCACAGAGGATCAGTGCCTTCTTGTGGCGAACGCCGGTAACGCTGAGGCCGTAAAAGAGTTCCTGATCCCGGCCGCGCAGCAGAACGGTGGAGTGTTCTTTGCTGATCTGTCAGAGGACGTGGCTATGATCGCCGTCCAGGGTCCGAACGCCGTCGAAATTGTCGACCGTCTCTGCCCGTTGCCGGCATCTTCGGTCCGCCCTTTCCGGCTTCGGAGGGCTGAAGTCGCCGGAATACCGAGCCGCATCGCACGTACGGGCTACACCGGAGAGGACGGGTTCGAGATCATGCCGCCCGCCGATCGGGCAGCCGATCTCTGGCGCGCACTTGAGGCCGAGGGTGTCGTACCGGCAGGCTTGGGCGCAAGGGACGTGCTCCGGCTTGAGGCCGGCCTGATGCTCCACGGAAACGACATGACGGTGGAGAACAACCCGTACGAGGCCGGGTTGGAACGATTTACATACATCGATACGCCCGGTTATATAGCGGGCGAAGCGCTGAAAGCAATCAGGGACGCCGGCACGCCTCGGGTGATCACCGGATTTCGCATGGTAGGGCGTGGAATCCCGCGGCATGGGTTGGCCGTAATCAAAGACGGGAAGGAGGTCGGTATCGTGACCTCCGGGACGCACTCGCCCACGCTTGACGACAATATAGGCATGGGCTACGTTGACCGCGGCCTCTCCGACGAGGGAACCCGGTTCGAAATCGATGTCCGCGGGAGACTCGTAGAGGCGGAGGTCGTGCCGTTGCCGTTCTACTCCCGAAAGCGGTCTTAACCGCTGACACTCACATGGCCAGACCACGGGCCAGCGTCCTGACACGAAGTAAATAAGAAACGATCAGAGGGACTAGATGACAACACCGGACGACCGCAGGTATTCAGACGAACATGAGTGGGCGCTTGTCGATGGCAACATCGTCACCGTAGGCGTAACGCAGTTCGCTACAGACTCGCTTGGAGATGTCGTGTACGTCGATCTGCCGGAGGTCGGCGCCGAGGTCAGCCAGTTCGACAAGTTCGGAGAGATCGAGTCCGTAAAGGCGGTTAGCGACCTCTTCTCTCCTATCGGCGGGACAATCGTCGAGGTCAATTCCGATCTCATGACGATGTCGGAGAAGGTCAACGAAGATCCCTATTCCGTTGGCTGGCTCATCAAGGTTGAGGCGTCAGATGCGGCCCCTCAACTAGAGAAGTTGATGGACGCCACTGCGTACGACGCTCTAACCGCAGAAGAGTAGAGCGATCACGCCAGATATGACGACCAACATTTCGCCCTACATCCCGAACACAAAGGCCGACCGGGAGCTAATGCTTGCCGCGATAGGCGTGAGTTCGTTCGACGACCTTGTCCTGGACATCCCGGAGGCCCATCGCTTCCCGAAACTAGACCTCCGGCCAGCGCTCTCTGAGTTTGACCTGACCTCAGAGATCGGCGCGCTTGCATCCCGCAATGTCGCTCCCGGCGAGTACGCCTGTTTTCTTGGAGCGGGCGCGTACCGGCACTACATCCCGTCGGTGGTCAAGTCCGTTGTCGCCCGCGGCGAGTTCCTGACTTCGTACACGCCTTACCAGCCGGAGGTCGCGCAGGGCTCGCTCCAGGTCGGGTTCGAATTCCAATCC
>Ga0066369_10001269_pt1 | contig 10438 bp, 12 predicted proteins | sample Knorr_S7_td_Bott_FD_70972 | JGI IMG/M metagenome (GOLD analysis project Ga0066369, IMG submission 70972) | Marine microbial communities from Southern Atlantic Ocean transect - Knorr_S7_td_Bottom_ad_4513_LV_A | ecosystem: Environmental > Aquatic > Marine > Oceanic | place: Southern Atlantic... | reverse complement strand
CTCACAACCGTAGGGGCGGCGCTTGCCCCGCCCTCACTGCGCAACAATCTGCCTATCAAGTGCCAAGGCCATCGGATTGTTGAGGATATATTCCCGGGCCGCATCGAGTTCGCGCTCGGTACGAATGACCCGATCGCAAAAGCTCCGTTGCCATATGGGGCTGATGTCGCTAATCGTTCTCATGTTTATCTCTCGGGCGGAGATCGATTTGAACGTGCGCATAACCTTGCTCAAAGTTAGCGAGGGCGAGGCAAGCGCCGCCCCTACGGATTCGTTCTTGCCTAGCCAAAGTATTCCGTGGAAGTGGTCTGGCATTACAACAAAAGTGTCTAACGCAACGCCAGGACATCTTGTCGGCAGCGATTCCCAGGTAACTCGCGTTATCTGTCCTTGTACCGATTGGTTTACGACGCCGGTGGATGACACTTCTCCAAATATCGCCTTACGTCGAAAGGTGCATGCTGTCACGAAATAGGCACCGGGCGTGTCGTACGCAAACCCTTCCAGACGCAGTGCACATAGGCGAGGTTCTTTCATGTACAGAAGATCGCGTTAAGTCGTGAAATCTGGAATGGGCAGTTGGCAATATGCCCTGAGCGCAATAGTGGGCGAGGCAAGCGCCGCCCCTACGAGGGGATTGCCATCCCCATTGCCTACCCCTCGAGCATCTTCATGATGTCTTCCTGGATCTGCTCCAGGTATCGGTCGTAGGGCGTGTTTTGGTACGAGAGTGCTGCCTGGCCGTCTGCTGACTGGTACCAGTCGAAGTGTCCGGGGTTGGACTGATAGACGGCCATTGCGGGGTCTGCTTCTACCAGCTCGTAGTAGTCGTTGACGTACTTCTCGCCCGACATTCGCCAGGTCGGGCCGCCGCTTACGTTGAAGATGTTGCGTCCAGCGTTGGGCGCGGTGAGTGCTGCCGACAGTGCTGATACTGCGTCATCACGATGAACGAACTCTATCCGTTCATCCCGCGTGAACGGCCATTCTGACGGTGGTTCCTGGAATACCGGTACGGCGACGCCGGATATTCGGAGCGCAACCCAATCGAGATCTGATTCGACAACGATCTGTTCAGACTCAGCCTTAGACGCTGCGTACACATCGTCCGGATTAGTGTCTCGCTGCACGGTGATCTCGTCGCCCTGCGGTGTCGTGTCTCCATAAACGCTGACAGACGAGCTGAGCACTATGCGGGCCGATGGCGATTTGGCGAGCGCCGCCTCCACAACCACGCGCGTACCATCGATATTGACGTGGCGGGTCAACTCAGGCTTGGCCTCTGCGACCGGCGGCAGGATGGCCGCAAGATGCGCGATGGCGTCTACACCTTCGCAGGCGTTGCCCACATCGGAAGGGTTCGTCAGATCGCCCCGCGCTATTTCAACGCGTGGCTCCCCTTCCAGTCCTTCGTAATTGACCGTCGGCAGGTCGAATACTCGGACGGTATGGCCCTGTTCCAGCAGCTTGCCGACGACAAGGCGGCCCATGCTGCCGGCCCCGCCCGTTACGAGAATGGTCGACAAGGCTTAGGTGAGGACCGTGCCGGGAGCATCAGCCTTGTCGTCGATCTCCGCAGCGACCGCTTCAAGGACGGCGACTGTGGTGTTACTGGCGGCGGCGGCGAACGCTTTGGCGCCTCTATTTGCCTTTACGGCAAACGGCAGTCCGGTGAGTGACTGGAAAAAGAACTTCTCGCGGTGGACTTCCATCGCGGAGGCCGCTGCTTCTGAGCGTCCTTTGAGGTCATCGTCAAGCCCGCCGGCGGTCTCTCGAATGATGCCGATCGCTTCGTCGAGCTGATCTTGTGCCCTGGCCAACTGAATCGTTCTCCTTGATTTTTTGTATTCGGGGGATGTTTCGGTTTACTGGTCTTAATGCTCCGACACCGGCATTTCCGGCGACGGTTGAAGTCATGAAATCGGTCCGGGAACCCTACTAATAAGGAGAGGCCCAGACCTAACGCCTTCAGGATGGCCGAAAAATCGCTCTGAGGCAAGGCCAAAAAAGAGGCGCTCCCCTCTCAGGAAACGCCCCTTCTTACAATCGACCCTATCTGAATAAAAGCCGCACGCGGTAGGCTAGTCGTCGCCTGCTGGCGTCTCGGCCTTGTCCGAATCCGTCGGGTTCATGCCGCTGTGTCCGGCTGCTTCCTCCATGCCCGGGTGCCACACACCATCGCCGTGGTACGGGGCCTCGCCGTGCGAGTGTGGGTCCACCGTCGGGCCGGCGTGGCCCTTGACGGCATCCAGATCCACCTCTGGCAGTCGGTTGAAGCCACGGGTGTCGTAGCGGTCGAACGGGAACGGCTGGAACTTCTCGAACATCTTTTGGAAGCGCTGCCGAGTCGGTCGTGTGTCGAGCGGGAATCGGAACTTCTCGGCTCCTGCCCTCTCGACGTGGATGAGCTCGTGCTCACGAGAGCCGAGTCCGTTCACCACGGCCGTGTTGATCGTGGTCTGCTCGCTCGCCCCCTCGATAGAGGAACCCGCCAGGTCGAACTTGCGATCGCCCGGTGCGTCCACACCGACCTCCTCTGCAAGAGATCCGGGGATGCCCGGCGCGTGTTGGGCGGCGTCGACACAGGCCTGATCGATGGCGACCGGGTCTGTGCTTGCGAATACGCCGAGATGCGGAACTATCGGCACGTCGGAGAAACCGGCGCAGTCACACTTCGGTGACACGTCGACTGCGACCGTTACGAAGCCACAGCGCTCGGGGCCTACGGCCGTTACGACGCCAAGAGCGCCGTCAGCGATTGCCGCGTCGGTGGCGTCAAAGTTGGCGAGGTTGGGCCGGAAGATTCCACGTGGGTTCATGATTCCCATGCAGCCCAGGCAGTTGATGCAGCGCTCCCGGTCCCACTTGAGTTCATCGTCGTCGGTGACCTCAAACAGGCTGAGCGGGCAGCAGTCTTCAAGGATGGTCCAGTCCGGGTCCTTGGCCTTGCCCTGGAAGTTCTCCGGGTGGAACTCCATCGCATCGCCTGCACCGTACTTCGGGTGGCGCCCCATGTGGACGTTGAACTTGCCACGCTTGGACTGTGCGCCGATGCCCAGGTTCTTGAGCGCTCCGCCGATGACGCCCATGCCGTGGCCCTTGAAGTGGGTCAAGGTGATAAGGACGTCCGCTGCTGCGATCGCCTGGGCGACAAAGGCTTCCTTAAGGATGTAGCCGTTCGGGATGTCGACCCGGTAGTCGCTGGTGCCGACGTAGCCGTCTGCGCTGATGAACGGACAGTTAAGGGTCAGGGCGTTGAAGCCGTTTCGAGATGCGGTCTCCAGAAGGTCCAGCTCCGTCGCCCGACTTCCGTAGGGGTTATAGGTCTGTGTCGTGGTGTCACAGACGAAGGGCCGGCCGCCGAGTTCCTTGATGCGGTCCGCCAGCGCCCGTGCGTACACGGGACGCAGGTACGCACTACTGTTCCACTCACCGCAGTGGACCTTGATGGCGACGACGTCGTTCTTGTTGATCAGCTTGTCGAGCCCTGCGGCATCGAATACGGTCAGCGTCTTTGCGATGAGACTCGTATCTGCGGAGTCGCTGCGGGCGTCCATGAAATAGACCTTCGAGGTCATCGCTGCCTCCTATGGAGCGGGCGTATCGCCAGAAATATCCGGTTTGTTGCTGTGCTTCAAAGCCCGACTAGCTCTCAAGGTAGTTCCGGGCCTTCGGCGTTTGCGGGGATTATACCCTCGCCCACGTATACGTGAAGCACGGGCCGATACGGGTTTCCAGCGCTTACCCGGGCATCGCAGGAGATGCCCGTACGGGGTGTACGAAGTCAGAGGACAAGGCCCGATGATAAGGAGGTGCACCATGCGAATCCGAATAGTGGACACGTACAGGCGCGTAGACGAAGGTGGCCTGCTCCCGATATCCTGTTAGAGACGTACAGGCGCCCGCGCCCTCGTAGCTCAGCGGATAGAGCAGCTGCCTTCTAAGCAGTTGGTCGGGGGTTCGACTCCCTCCGGGGGCGCCATTTTCCGTTCGATCTGGCATCACAGAGCCTCATCTATTGATGCCGGTCATGTGGTGCTGTTCAGTTCGACACTATGAAGATTGAGTGGACATCTCCCTTTCGGCGGCCGACCTCCTCGATTCCCTACCTACCCGAGAACATCCACTGTATGCCCATCCCAACCAGTAACCCTATCGTCGTCGCGCCCAGCCCTACTCCATTCAGGGACGATGATTCGGTCGATCACGCCGCTATCGAACGCAACGTTGAGAAGTGGTTGGAGACGCCGCTTTCCGGATTCGTGTTGAACTCCGAGAACGGCGAAGAGCAGTTTCTTTCCGAGGCCGAACGGCTTGAGATCGTACGTACCGTTAACGACGCCCGCGGGGGCGAGAAGTTCATCGTGGGAGGGGTCGACAGCTCTTCAATCACGGATTCGATTCGTACGGCCGAGTCGCTCGTTGAGGCCGGGGCCGAGATGATTCGCATACGGATTCCCAGGCTTACGCCAAACGTCAGCAAGTACTTTGAACAGGTCGTTCCGCGCGTACCTGCGCCGGTGGCCATCATCCACCAGATGGCGCCTGGAGCGTTCCATGGAGGGGAAGCCCCGGTCGGAGCTCCTGCCGAAGTAATCGGCGATCTTATCGATATCGACAATGTGTTTGGCTACATCGCCTCGGGTAACGTTCGATTTGAAGCCCGGGTACGTAACTTCGTGACGACGGACAAGCCGTTCTGGCTCGGTAATGGTGTGCTCTTGCTTGCGATGAGCGCTATCGGAGCGAACGGAGCCTGCCTCATGTTCGGGAATGTGGCTCCCTCCGAGTGTCATGAAATCATCTCAAGCGTTATCAAGGGCGATCTGGCCACAGCTCAGGCAGTTCAGACCCGGATTCTGGAAGCCGATCAACAGATTCTCGATCGCGGGCCCGCCGGCATCAAAGCGGCTCTCGATATTCTGGGTTACGACGGTGGAGCTCCAAGGCGACCGAACCTACCGGTCTCGGATACCGGCCGTGAAATTATCCGGGCAGCAATGCAGTCGGCAGGACTGGTTTAGCCCGGGGTAATGCCCCGTCTACAGGTACGTGGTGATCTCTTCAATCACTTCACCAAGTCTCCGGGTTGAATGATCTGGTAGGCGCCGCCGGTAGCCTCGGCGAGCATCCTTCCGATTTCCGGGTCTGCATCGTCTCGAATTTTGACGAAGAAGATCCCTATCGGGGCCTCATGGGTACACTGACCCACAATTCGACTTCAGAACACTTTCACGAACATTCCGAGGGATCTCCAAATGACTGAACATGAACACGACGAAATCACAGAGATGTAGAGAAGTGTTCTGGAGGGAGGATACAAGGACGCTGTCTCGTTCTTCCCGGGCAGTTCCAGGTGTTCGATGTGTGCCATCCCGATGGGAGGAATTGGGGGGATGATCGTGAAGCTGATACGTGGTCGATCACCATCCCCTAAAAACCCCAATATGTGCAATCTCTGAGACGAGGAGACGAGATTCTTCCCGTCGGTGGCGCGGAAATAGAGATCGCAGTCATGTTCGCGGACGTTCGTGGATCAACTGCAATGGCTGAGAAAATCGGTCCACCTGAGTTCGCAGCGCTGATGAACCGTTTTTACGGAGCGGCTACCGGCGTACTTGTGCCCCGTCACGCGGTTGTGGACAAGATGATCGGCGACGAGGTCATGGCTTTTTACGCCCCGGCACTCGTGGAGAACATGAGGTCCACAGCGGTTGACGCAGCTGTCGCACTACTGAACGCCGTTGGTTACGGCAGTGCTGATGGACCGTGGGTCGAGGTCGGGATCGGGATCAACTTCGGCCCGGCTTACGTCGGAAAAGTCGGGACCGGGGACGTCACGACTTCACGGCGCTCGGGGACACGGTCAATACGGCGGCGCGGTTGCAAAGCGATGCCACAGGCGGGCAGATCGTCATGAGCGAGTCGGTTCACGACGCCGTTTCAGACGAATTCCCGAACGTGGAGTCCATTGAGATCAACGCAAAAGGCAAAACGGAGTTGGTGAAGGCCCGCGTCCTGACGATTGGGTAGCCGATCGGCGAGCACACGTTCCCTCACTGCCCGGCAAGACTTACGCCAGTTTGTTGTCGAGTGGAAGCGTCACCGTGAACACCGTACTTCCCGGCTCCGACCTCATCGTGATATCGCCGTGATGCTTGTGCGCCACGATGTTGTACGAGATGTCGAGTCCCAGTCCGGTCCCACTGCCCGGCTCTTTGGTTGTGAAGAACGCGTCAAACACCCTTGATTGAATATCCTCCGGAATGCCTGGTCCGTCGTCCTCTATCTCGACCACGATGCCGGCATCATTTATGGACGCTCGAATCATTATGTCCCCCCGACCGTTCAGCGCATCGGCGGCATTCTCAAGCAGATTGGTCCACACCTGGTTGAGCTCACTGGCGTACATCCATAGATCAGGCAGATCTGAACTGTACTCACGTGTGATCTTGATCTCAGCGATCCGCCGGCTCACCACAGCGATGGTGTTGTCGATACCGTCGGTCACACTCAAAGACTGAACCGGAGCCTGATCCAGGAAGGCGTAGTCCTTCATCTGGTTCACGATGACGGATATGCGGGCGGGCGCCTGGCCGATCTCGGCTACCAGTCTCTCCACGGCCATGGTCCTTGAGATGACGTTCGCCACCGGTCCCGCTAGATCTGACCCGAACTCGGCGTCCAGGCTGTCAAGCAGTGCCATATCCACGCCAGCATCCACGAGGGCGGGTGCGACGCTCCAGGCATCCGTTACGTCCCGCGCTTCTAAGCCAGCCTTCAAACTCAAACTCGAGGTCGCTCCGGGTCATGGCGTCGCCATCAAACGAGTCGCGCGAGCAGGCCTCTTCCACCGCAGATTTGATGCTGGCCAGTTGTTCATGCGAGGGTCCGGTCTCCGCCAGGCCTCGATAGGCATCGGCTATGCTCGAAGCCATCTCGGCCAGCTGGCCAGCCCCCCGTTTTCCCGCTGCGGCCGGGGTTGTTCAGCTCATGCGCCACACCGGCCGTGAGCGTGCCAAGCTGCGCCATTCGCTCACTCTGGCTGAGAAGGCCCTCCGTCGACCGGAGGCGACCGACAACGATGTCAAACATCGCCCGCGCCGGGGGCCGCAGACGCGCTTTGTTCCAGGAGCGAATCGAAGGTGCCCTTCGACAGGACGTGCAACGTGGTTGCCTCTGACGCCCAGACGCCCGCCATGCGCGGGGCATTATCGATCAGTGCCATCTCGCCAACAACATCGCCGGGACTCAAGGCGTTCAGCAGGATCTGGCGATCCCCGGATGATTTGAGGACTTCCAGCGCCCCGGACTCGATCACATAGGCGGCATCACCGGTATCACCCTCCTCGAACAGCATCTCGCCCTTCTCAAGGCTTTGTACCGTGATCGCCGAAGCGAGAGTGAGCATGTCGGCTTCGGAAAGTTGCGCAAATATTGGCACGCTTCGAAGTGCGTCGGCCAACGACCGGTTCTGATCGGCGTGGCTCTCTTCGTGGTGAGTTGCGGTATCACCACCTGCGTTGGGTTCGGTTTCCATGGCAGCTTGCGCGGGGTCTGGGTATTTCGTCAGGCAGGTTCGCAGGATAGCAATGATCTGTTGGCGGGGCACACCGTCTCGACCTGAAATCCGGTTACTCGGTCTTCTTTTTTGGAGCTTTCTGGTTCACCTGACCGCAATTGCCGCGCACTGACGCCCGTGACGGCATAGAATCCCGGCGCTGAGCAGCGTCCGTATCGCCACAACTGGAGTAAGCCACAACATGAAAATCAAGTCCGTTCGAGCCGTCGGAATCGATGTCAGGCCCCCGATGAAAACCACTCCCCGGGTTCCAAAATTGCCGGGCGACGGCTTTGTCAGTCCTATGCGTCGATATCCCGAACTGACCCGTGCCGATTGGTCAGCGACGTGGAAGCGAACGGCGTGCGTGGTCACTGCAGAAGACGGGACCTGGGGTTTCGGCATGACCCTCCACAGCGGGCCAACCGTCAGCATCATCAACGATCATCTCTCCCAGGTGGTCGAGGGCGGGAATGTGATGGCAACGGAGCGGCTGTGGGACCTGATGCAGCGCGCTTCAGCCCCTTACAGCAGCGCCGGTCTGGCGAGCTTCGCGATCAGTGCCGTCGACCAGGCGTTGTGGGATCTCAAGGGCAAGATACTCGGGGTACCGGTGTACGAGCTGCTCGGCGGACCACAGAAGGAAAAGATCTTCGTCTACGCCTCAAACACGGACATTTCGTACGGCACCGAGCACAGCATCGACTGGTTCCTTGAGCTTGGCTTCAAGGCCGTGAAACTGTTCCAACGGGCCGGACCAGAGGACGGGCTGGACGGCATCAAGAAGACCGAGGAGCTGGTCGCCGCCACGCGTGAACAGGTTGGCGACGACGTAGAAATTGCGCTCGACGCATGGATGTCGTTCAACACCGAATACGCGGTGCGCATCGCCGAGGCGTTGAGGCCGTATCGGATCAAGTGGCTTGAGGATTATCTGATTCCGGAGGACATGGACAGTTATTTCCGTGTCCGGGAGCGGATCCCCTTTCAAACGCTAGCCACGGGGGAGCACTGGTACTCGATACACCCGTTCGCGCTGGCGGCGACTCACGGTCTGGTCGATATCTTCCAGCCGGACCTATCGTGGGTCGGGGGCATCACTGCCGGGGTAAAGATCTGTCATCTCGCAGAGGCACATGGCATCACGGTCATACCGCACGCCAGTTCCAGCTACCCATGGGGACAGCACCTCGCAATGGCCATGCCGGCGGTGATGTGGGCTGAGAAGTCGGAGGGCGTGGCACCTCCCGGAGTGCCGCTGGAGGAGATGGTTTTGCTCCCGGGCACCGCAGTCATCAAGGACGGATATGTAACACCGTCAGACGCGCCGGGACTGGGACTGGAGATCAACCTGGAGTGGCTAGAAGAACGCACCACCTAGTCGGCCGGCTAGCACCGGGGCCTATTTTGGGTCAGATGACAGACTATCGCTGAGGTTATTGACAGCCCTTTAAGCTCGATCACCCAATCATTTGCCCCCAACCTCGTAAGTTTTCACCTACCTCAACCTTGGATATCACCCATGCTTGGACTCGTCACACTCGGCACATCACCCAGACCGGACTTCGAGGCGTTGTTTCGGCGGTACGTCCCGGGAGTTGAGTTGCGGTTGCGTGGCGCGTGTGACGGGTTGTCGGAAGAGGAGATCGATGCGCTCGCAGCCATACCCGGGGATTACCCGGCGTTCGTCGGGGTGAACGGGGTCTCACGCGAGATAGAACTAAGCGCATTGCAGCCGCTGGCGGCTAAGCACGTTGAGGCGCTGGCGGCCGCGGGAGCGAAGGCGATCGTGATCCTGGGGGCGCCCGACTTCCCGGAGTTCGACTGTGACGTCCCGGTGATCCGGCCAGGCAGAATCATGCCGGCAATCGCAGGCGCTATCGCACAGACACGTCGAATCGGTATCGTGACGCCGATCGAAGGCCAGGCGGCAGCAGCAAAGGTCAAGTGGGAGGCCGATGGCTTCTCCGTCAAAGTCGCCGTTTGCTCACCTTACGACGAATCAGAGGTCGAGTCGGCAGCCGCACAACTAACAGACCCGGACCTCGAAGTCGTGATTCTGGACGGCATGAGTTTCAACTCGGAGATGCGCAACCGCTTTGCCGAGCTGTCCGGCCGCCCCACGCTGCTTGTTCAGACGCTGGTTGCACGCATCGCAGGTGAGCTCATTGGGCGCTAGTCCCAACGAGCTCACCGGGATTACGATAAACGCAGGACCAAACTCCCCAGGTTGTTGAACTGGTCCAAGTCCAGCCGTTACCACCAATTCTCAGTATTCGGTCCTGACACGGCGAACTCCCCATGCCAGATACGGCGCCCGGGATCCCGGGCGATTCGCTCAGCTGGTTAGAGCGCCTGCTTCACACGCAGGAGGTCGCAGGTTCGAGTCCTGCGTCGCCCACCACTCTTTGTTTGATACGGCAGCGAGCGCGATCGGATCCCGAATCCCTTTCAACTCAACGTCCTCGGGCAACTCTCCCGTGATTCGAGGCTCTCAACCGTGTCCTGGGGTTCTCGAAGGACCAGCATCACCTACGCCCGCAATATCTCCCACCGCGCGAGGATGCGCTTGGTGAGCGGCCTCATCCCCAGTTCCTGGGTGATGACCAGCGCCTCGTCCTGTAGCTCGATGGCCTTCTCGCAGTCGACAGTAGCCGCACGAGATACGCCCGGTCCGTGGAGGAAATTTCGAGACGGCCTACAAGTTTGATCGCCTTAGTAGCGGTCTGTTCGGCCCGCCTCCATTCGCACCACACCCGCAATAAATATAGGCTCGTCAGTCCCACAGCTAGCCATTAGGTGTCGTGTCAGCGTTCGGCGGCCCGGTCGCGTCGTCAACGGGCCTCCACAGTTACCCACGCAACTGAAATGTGCCCA
>Ga0066369_10001267_pt1 | contig 10445 bp, 9 predicted proteins | sample Knorr_S7_td_Bott_FD_70972 | JGI IMG/M metagenome (GOLD analysis project Ga0066369, IMG submission 70972) | Marine microbial communities from Southern Atlantic Ocean transect - Knorr_S7_td_Bottom_ad_4513_LV_A | ecosystem: Environmental > Aquatic > Marine > Oceanic | place: Southern Atlantic ocean... | reverse complement strand
AGGGGTGTAGTTCGAATTGGTAGAACAGCGGTCTCCAAAACCGATGGTTGGGGGTTCGAGTCCCTCCACCCCTGCCAAATTTACTTAAACTAAGAATTTTTAAGTTGCGCATTTTTTAGATGCGTAAAACAACGACGCTGTAGTGCTAGGATCGTAACATGAGCGAAAAGACGGAAAATCAGTCCAATGCATTGGACATGTTTAAATGGGTAGTGGTTTTTGCACTACTTGCCGGTTTAGTAACCGCTAATACAATGTACGGTGAGATCTCGGTACTATACCGTGCCATCGCAATTGTTGTAGTTGTTGGTATAGCTGGTTTCATCGCGGCAACTACCGAAAAAGGTAGCACCTTCTTGAGCTTTGCTAAAGAGTCTCGCACAGAAGTTCGCAAGGTTGTGTGGCCAACTCGCCAAGAGGCGAATCAAACTACACTTATCGTGCTTGCAGCGACGTTAATTATGGCACTAATTTTATGGGGACTAGACGGCATCATCGTTCGTGTAGTTGGCTTTATTACAGGAATAGGAGCATAAGCGTATGTCTGAAGAAGAAGCAGTAAAGAAAAGATGGTACGTAGTTCAAGCCTATTCACAATACGAGTCTCGCGTTAAGAAGACCCTGCTTGAATACATCAAAATGCACAATATGGAAGACTACTTCGGTCAGGAACTAGTACCAACAGAAGAAGTAGTAGAAATGCGTGCTGGTCAAAAGCGTAAGTCTGAGCGTAAGTTCTACCCAGGTTATGTATTGGTAGAAATGGCGATGACGGAAGAGTCATGGCACTTAGTGAAAAGCGTACCTCGCGTACTTGGTTTCATCGGCGGCACATCTGATCGCCCTATGCCAATCACGCAGAAAGAAGCTGACGCTATCTTAAATCGTCTTGAAGAAAACGTTGATAAGCCAAGACCAAAGACGCTGTTCGAGCCAGGCGAAGTTATTCGCGTTATCGATGGCCCATTTGCAGACTTCAACGGTGTGGTAGAAGAAGTAGACTACGAAAAGAGCCGCGTAAAAGTATCGGTGCTTATCTTCGGTCGTTCTACTCCAGTAGACTTAGAATTTGGTCAGGTAGAAAAAGGCTAAGCCTATTCAAGCTACCGTATAGTATTTTTAAAAAGCCCCGTTTGACGGGGCTTTTTTGTATCTAGATAACGATAAAAGGAGAGCGGTGAATATTTATAAAAATTTGCATGTTACTACAACGTAGCATCCTCTTGACCTAAGTAAGCCAGAAATAACAGCTAATAAGCGAAAGAAACATAAACATAAACTGCAATATTGTTGCGGTTTTTTCAGAGACTTTATCGCTCTTTGTAAAAGAGTCCCAAAATCTGACACCCAGCGCACGTTTTAAGATTAGGTTCATTCCACAAATTACCATGACCCAAATGAACACCGTTCCGATATCTACCATTTTAAATTTGACCTTCACTCATCTGTTGTTTCTAAACCCTCTAGATCCGACGCCAAATTTGCTATAGCGCCCGAAACTAACCCACCACCTACGGATGTTGCGAGAGAGCTGAAACCTTTAACCGGACTTAAAGCGCCTGCACCCATTCCGGCAAGTGTTCCTGTAGCGATGGTACTGAACGATGCGTTACGCCCGCCACCAATAATTGCCCCGTAGAAACCACCTATGCCTCCGGCTATAGCGCCTAAAGCATTGGCCCAAAGTGCACCAGAAACATTTGAGATCTCATGATTGTTTAATTCTGTAGGTTTTTCCATTGTTTGATTATCCTTTCAAAATAAATGATGGGCTTCACACAGTGTGCGTAAAGCCAACTTAACTCTGATTCACTTTGCCTATGAAAAATACTGACCTTTCGATGGTTTTTTATTCTAAATAGCCCTTGCATAGTAATTAATCACCTTATATAATGCGCGCCCTTTTAAACGGAAACGGGAAGCCGATTGAGCAAATAATCTCTGTATTTGCGAGGCGTTAGACCCAAACAAGAGAGCATGTAAAATGGCTAAAAAAGTAAGCGGTATTATCAAGCTTCAGGTTGCAGCAGGCGCTGCTAACCCAAGTCCACCAGTTGGTCCTGCACTAGGTCAACACGGTGTAAACATCATGGAATTCTGTAAGGCTTTCAACGCGAAAACAGAAAGCCTTGAGAAAGGCGCTCCAGTACCAGTAGAAATTACTGTATACGAAGATCGCTCTTTCACATTCGAAACTAAGACTCCTCCTGCGTCTTACCTGCTTAAGAAAGCAGCGGGCATCAAGAGTGGTTCTGGCCGTCCTAACACTGAAAAAGTGGGTAAAGTTACTCGCGCTCAGTTGGAAGAGATTGCTAAAACTAAAGAGCCAGACCTTACTGCAGCTGATCTAGATGCAGCGGTACGCACTATCGCGGGTTCTGCTCGCTCAATGGGCTTGAACGTAGAGGACTAATCGAATGGCTAAATTAACTAAACGCGCTCGCGTAATCCGCGACAAAGTTGACTCTACTAAAGAGTACGAAATCAACGAAGCAGTAGCGCTTCTTAAAGAACTAGCAACAGCTAAGTTTGCAGAAAGCGTAGACGTATCTGTTAACCTTGGTATCGATGCGAAGAAATCTGACCAAAACGTTCGTGGTGCAACTGTACTACCTAACGGTACTGGTAAAGACGTTCGCGTTGCAGTATTCACTCAAGGTGCAAATGCTGAAGCAGCTAAAGAAGCTGGTGCAGACATCGTTGGTATGGACGACTTAGCTGAGCAAGTTAAGAAAGGCGAAATGAACTTTGACGTAGTAGTTGCTAGCCCAGACGCGATGCGTGTTGTTGGTCAACTAGGTCAAATCTTAGGTCCACGCGGCCTTATGCCTAACCCAAAAACTGGCACTGTAACGCCTGACGTTGCAACGGCAGTTAAGAACGCTAAAGCTGGTCAGGTACGCTACCGTAACGATAAGAACGGTATCATCCACGCTAGCATCGGTAAGATTGCGTTCGAAGCGAACCAAATTCAAGAAAACCTTGAAGCGCTACTTGAAGCATTGAAGAAAGCTAAGCCTTCTTCTGCGAAAGGTACATACATCAAGAAGATCAGCCTAAGCACTACAATGGGTGCTGGTGTTGCTCTTGATAAGGCTTCTGTAGGTCTTTAATTTCGCTGAGCTTAGGCTTATCGAAATCTCTTAAAGGTTATGGGTTGGAGCTGTGACAATTAGCAGTGCTAATAAGCAGCTCCCGTCCTAGACCGCAGGTGCGGTGTGGTGAAAGAGGTAAGAGAACTTTCACAGTCAACACACTGCTTAATAGAACAACCTGCGCAGACGGTGGTTTGACTCAGACTCTCTGGGGTAACAAACACCGTAGAGCGGTATCGACCATGAGGGTTGGTATCAATCTGTGAACCCTGACCGCGTAAGTAGGTAACTACGAACAAGGTCAGATACAAAGAGGTGAACTCAGTGGCACTAGGTTTAGCAGCAAAAAAAGAGATCGTAGCAGAAGTTTCTGAAGTTGCGTCTCGCGCTCTATCCGTAGCCGTTGCTGAATACCGTGGGATGGAAGTTGCAGAACTGACTGACCTACGTGTTAAAGCTCGTGAGCAAGGCGTATACCTAAAGGTTGTACGTAATACTCTTGCAAAGCGTGCTCTAGCAGACAGTCAATTTGCAGACTTAGACAGCGCCTTAACTGGTCCGCTTATCTATGGTTTCTCTATCGACGCACCAGGCGGTGCGGCACGTCTTTTCAAAGACTTCGGTAAGACTAACGATAAGCTAAAAGTTACAGCACTATCTATTGGTAGCGGTCTTCTTGGTCCAGAGAAATTGGACGCAGTTGCAGCACTACCTACCCGCGACGAAGCGCTTGCGAAACTACTTGCAACCTTCAAAGCACCAGTTGGGAAATTCGTTCAAACAATCAACGAAGTTCCTGGCAAGTTTGTGCGCGTATTGGCGGCGGTCAAAGACACCAAGTAATTGGCGTTTTTGGCATATTGATTTTTTTAACATTTTATACCCAGGAGTTTAGAGAACATGGCTCTAACTAAAGAAGATATCTTAAACGCAATCGCTGAAATGCCAGTAATGGAACTGGTTGAACTAATCGAAGCGGCTGAAGAAAAATTCAACGTATCTGCTGCAGCTGCTGTTGCTGTTGCTGGTCCAGCTGCTGGCGGTGACGCTGCTGCTGCAGAAGAAAAGACTGAATTCGACGTTGTAATGACTTCATTCGGTGGCAACAAAGTTGCAGTTATCAAAGCAGTTCGCGGCGCGACTGGCCTAGGTCTTAAAGAAGCTAAAGAAGTAGTTGAATCTGCTCCTAAAGCTATCAAAGAAGGCGTAAGCAAAGATGAAGCTGAAGCACTTAAGAAAGAGCTTGAAGAAGCTGGTGCAGAAGTAGAAATCAAGTAATCTGACATAGTCAGATTATTGCCTGAGACGGCAAGGCTGGTGGTTTTTTAAACCACCAGCCTTTTTGCGCTGTATAGTGTGTAGAATCTAACCCTTGGTTACACTACTTAAAGCGCCATTCGGAAATACCCATAAAAAGCATAAAAATCCAACAAGTTAACTAATAATTGGTTAAATTTTGTTGTATGCTGGTGTATCTGCCCGAAAAAGGGTTGTGGAAGTTTGTTGCTTAGTGCGCCATTTGAAACGTAGCTTTTAGCCCATAGCACGCGTTTTAAAGCATTTTGCAGCAGGTTGGGTCATAAATCAGCAGGCTGAGGAACCCATGGTTTACTCTTATAGCGAAAAGAAACGTATCCGTAAGGATTTTGGCAAACGCCCACAGGTATTGGAAATTCCATACCTTCTTTCAATTCAGCTTGATTCTTTCAAAAAGTTTATTGAGATCGATGCAGATGCTCAATACGGTTTGGAAGCAGCATTTCGTTCCGTTTTTCCAATTAAAAGCTACTCAGGTAGTTCAGAGCTTCAGTATGTAAGCTACCGCCTGGGAGAGCCCGTTTTCGACGTTAAAGAATGTCAAATTCGCGGCGTAACTTTCTCTGCTCCGTTAAGAGTAAAACTACGGTTAGTGTTGTTCGATAAAGACGCTGCGCCAGGTACCGTAAAAGATATTAAAGAACAAGAAGTGTACATGGGCGAGATCCCGTTGATGACTGAGAACGGTACGTTCGTTATCAATGGTACAGAGCGTGTTATCGTGTCACAGCTACACCGTTCACCTGGTGTATTCTTTGATCACGACAAAGGTAAAACCCACTCGTCAGGTAAAGTGCTTTATAACGCACGTGTAATTCCTTACCGTGGTTCGTGGTTAGACTTCGAGTTTGACCCGAAAGATAACCTATTCGTACGTATCGACCGTCGTCGTAAGTTGCCTGCAACGATTATCTTACGCGCACTTGAAATGACGTCTGAAGAAATCCTAGATACTTTCTTCGACAAAGTAAGCGTACGTATCGACAAAGACAAACTAATGATGGAAGTGGTTCCAGATCGCCTACGTGGTGAGACGGCTGCTTTTGACATCATTGACGGTGAAGGCAACGTTGTTGTTGAAACGGGTCGTCGTATTTCTGCGCGCCACACGCGTGCACTAGAAAAAGCCGGTCTTACAGAACTTGAAGTTCCAGCCGATTACCTAATTGGCCGTGTTTACGCAGCTACTTATGTAAACGAAGACACAGGCGAAGTGATTGTAAGCGCGAACGACGAACTAACCCTTGAAAACCTAGCGGCACTTAGCCAAGCGGGTATCAAAGAGTTCGAAACGCTTTACATCAACGAGCTAGATCACGGTTCATACATTTCAGATACGCTACGTATCGATTCTTCAACTAACCGCCTTGAAGCACTAGTTGAAATTTACCGTATGATGCGTCCTGGTGAGCCACCAACGAAAGATGCAGCTGAAACCTTGTTCGATAACTTGTTCTTCTCTGATGAACGTTACGACCTATCTTCTGTTGGCCGCATGAAGTTCAACCGCCGTCTTGGCCGTGAAGAACTTATTGGAGCTGGTACACTAGATAAAGAAGACATTATTTCTGTAATGAAGCAGCTAATAATGATTCGTGACGGTAAAGACGAAGTAGATGACATCGATCACCTAGGTAACCGTCGTATCCGTTCTGTAGGTGAAATGGCAGAAAACCAATTCCGCGTTGGTCTTGTACGTGTTGAGCGTGCAGTTAAAGAGCGTCTAAGCTTAGGCGACCTAGACAACGTGATGCCACAAGATCTTATTAACGCTAAGCCTATCTCGGCTGCGGTTAAAGAGTTCTTCGGTTCATCTCAGCTTTCTCAGTTCATGGACCAAAACAACCCGCTATCAGAAGTAACGCATAAGCGTCGTATTTCTGCATTAGGCCCGGGTGGTCTTACACGTGAACGTGCAGGCTTCGAAGTTCGAGACGTACACCCTACTCACTACGGTCGTCTATGTCCAATCGAAACGCCGGAAGGCCCGAACATCGGTCTAATTAACTCATTGGCAAGCTTCGCGCGTACCAATGACTTCGGTTTCCTAGAAACGCCGTTCCGTCGCATTGTAGACGGTGTCGTAACAGACGAAATCGATTACTTATCTGCAATTGAAGAAGGTCAATTCGCAATCGCTCAGGCAAACATCGCGTTGACTGAAGCTGGCGAGTTGGTTGACGACCTAATTCCATGTCGTCACCGCGGTGAAACTACCTTGATGCCGAAAGAAGACATCAAGTACATGGACGTTTCACCTCAGCAAATCGTTTCAATTGCTGCAAGCATTATCCCATTCCTAGAGCACGATGATGCGAACCGTGCACTTATGGGTGCGAACATGCAACGTCAGGCAGTACCTACACTACGCGCTGATAAGCCGCTAGTTGGTACCGGTATGGAAAGAACTATCGCGGTTGACTCAGGTGTTACTGTAGTTGCTAAGCGCGGTGGTGTGGTTGATTACGTAGATGCCAGCCGTATCGTTATTAAAGTAGACGAAGATGAAATGCTTCCAGGTGAAGCAGGTATCGATATCTACAACCTGACTAAGTACACTCGTTCTAACCAAAACACGTGTATCAATCAGAAGCCTACTTGTAGTGTTGGCGACCCGATTGTTGCAGGCGACGTGCTAGCTGATGGTCCTTCAACAGACCTAGGTGACCTTGCACTTGGTCAGAACATGCGTATCGCGTTCATGCCGTGGAATGGTTACAACTTTGAGGATTCAATCCTTATTTCTGAGCGTGTAGCGCAGGAAGACCGTTTTACTACTATCCACATTCAAGAGCTTAGCTGTATCGCTCGTGATACTAAGCTTGGGCCAGAAGAAATTTCTTCTGATATCCCGAACGTGGGTGAATCTGCACTAAGCAAGCTTGATGAGTCAGGTGTTGTTTACATTGGTGCGGAAGTGAAAGGCGGTGACATCCTTGTAGGTAAAGTAACGCCTAAAGGTGAAACGCAGCTTACGCCAGAAGAAAAACTACTACGTGCAATCTTCGGTGAGAAAGCGTCTGACGTTAAAGATACGTCTCTACGTGTACCTAACTCTGTTCACGGTACGGTAATCGACGTTCAAGTATTTACCCGTGACGGTGTAGAGAAAGACAAGCGTGCGCTAGAAATTGAAGATATGCAGCTACGTCAGGTTAAGAAAGACCTTACTGACGAGTTCGAAATTCTTGCAGACGGTATCTTTGCACGTGCACAAACTGCACTTCTACGTGCTGGTGTTGACCAAGCTAAGCTTGACAGCCTGCCGCGTGAAAAGTGGTTTGAAATCGCACTTAACAGTGAAGATGCACAGCTAGAGCTAGACCAAATCGCTGATCAGCATGCTGAAATCAAACTTGATTTCGATAAGAAGTTTGAAGGTAAGCGTCGTAAGATCACACAAGGTGATGACCTAGCGCCTGGCGTACTTAAGATTGTTAAGGTTTACCTTGCGGTTAAGCGTCACATCCAACCGGGTGACAAGATGGCCGGACGTCACGGTAACAAAGGTGTTATCTCGACTATCCAGCCTGTAGAAGACATGCCATACGATGCTAACGGTACGCCGGTAGATATCGTTCTTAACCCACTAGGTGTACCGTCTCGTATGAACATCGGTCAGATCCTAGAAACGCACTTGGGTATGGCTGCACACGGTCTTGGTGTGAAAATTGATCGCATGATTAAAGAGCAGCGTGAGCTGGCTGAACTACGTGACTTCTTGAAGAAGGTGTACGAGCTTGGTGAGAATCACCAAGAAGTCGACATCGATAGCTTCACAGACCACGAAGTTCGTCGTCTAGCAGAAAACCTTCGTAAAGGTGTTCCAGTAGCAACACCAGTATTCGACGGTGCACGTGAATCTGAAATCAAAGAAATGCTGAAGCTTGCTGATATTCCAGAAAGCGGTCAGATTTCATTGTTCGACGGTCGTACCGGTCGCGAGTTTGAGCGTCCAGTTACGGTTGGTTACATGTACATGCTGAAACTGAACCACTTAGTAGACGACAAAATGCACGCGCGTTCTACAGGTTCTTACAGCCTTGTTACACAGCAGCCTCTTGGTGGTAAAGCACAGTTCGGTGGCCAGCGCTTTGGTGAGATGGAAGTGTGGGCACTTGAAGCATACGGTGCAGCATATACCCTTCAGGAAATGCTTACTGTTAAGTCAGATGACGTTAACGGCCGTACCAAGATGTACAAGAACATCGTCGATGGCGACCACAGAATGGAACCTGGCATGCCAGAATCATTCAACGTACTACTTAAAGAAATTCGCTCGTTGGGTATCAACATCGAGCTTGAAGAAAAGTAATACGGCAATCGCCGCGTAATGTTATGAGATGGCCCGGCGCTTGCGCCGGGTTCTAGAGACTGACTCCGCTGGGAGAGTAATGTGAAAGACTTATTAAAGTTTCTAAAGCAACAAAACAAGACTGAAGAATTCGATAATATTCGAATCGGTCTGTCTTCACCTGACATGATCCGTTCATGGTCATTCGGTGAAGTTAAAAAGCCTGAAACAATTAACTACCGTACGTTCAAGCCTGAGCGTGACGGTCTGTTCTGTGCGCGTATCTTTGGTCCGGTTAAAGACTACGAGTGTCTTTGCGGTAAGTACAAGCGCCTTAAGCACCGTGGTGTTATCTGTGAGAAGTGTGGCGTTGAAGTTACACTGACTAAAGTACGTCGTGAGCGTATGGGTCACATCGAGCTAGCTAGCCCGGTAGCACACATCTGGTTCCTTAAATCACTTCCGTCTCGTATCGGCCTTATGCTTGATATGACACTTCGTGATATTGAACGTGTACTTTACTTTGAATCATACGTGGTTACAGAGCCAGGTATGACTACGCTTGAGCGCAGCCAACTTCTTAACGAAGAAGAATACTTGGATGCACTTGAAGAGCACGGTGATGAGTTTGAAGCGAAGATGGGTGCTGAAGCAGTATTCGATCTTCTTACAGCACTAGACGTAGACGCAGACGTAGCGGCTATGCGTGAAGAGCTGCCTTCAATCAACTCTGAAACTAAGCGTAAGAAAATTACTAAGCGTCTTAAGTTGCTTGAGTCATTCCAACAGTCTGGTAACAAGCCAGAGTGGATGATCATGACGGTTCTTCCGGTACTTCCACCAGATTTACGTCCTCTAGTACCACTAGATGGCGGCCGTTTTGCAACGTCTGACCTTAACGACCTTTACCGTCGTGTAATTAACCGTAACAACCGTCTTAAGCGTCTTCTAGACCTAGCTGCTCCAGACATCATCGTACGCAACGAAAAGCGTATGCTTCAAGAGTCTGTAGATGCGCTTCTAGATAACGGACGTCGTGGTCGTGCGATTACCGGTTCAAACAAGCGTCCACTTAAGTCGCTTGCAGACATGATCAAAGGTAAGCAAGGTCGTTTCCGTCAAAACCTTCTTGGGAAGCGTGTTGACTACTCAGGCCGTTCTGTAATTACCGTTGGTCCTACGCTACGTCTTCACCAGTGTGGTCTTCCTAAGAAGATGGCACTTGAGCTATTCAAACCGTTTATCTACGGTAAACTTGAAGGTCGTGGTCTTGCGACAACAATTAAAGCTGCTAAGAAGCTTGTAGAGCGCGAAGCACCAGAGGTTTGGGACGTACTAGACGACGTTATCCGCGAACACCCGGTACTACTTAACCGTGCACCTACACTTCACCGTTTGGGTATCCAAGCATTCGAACCAACACTAATCGAAGGTAAAGCGATTCAGCTTCACCCGCTAGTGTGTGCGGCGTACAACGCCGACTTCGATGGTGACCAAATGGCGGTACACGTTCCGTTGACAATCGAAGCACAGCTAGAAGCACGTGCACTTATGATGTCAACGAACAACATTCTGTCACCTGCGAACGGTGAGCCAATCATCGTACCTTCACAGGACGTTGTATTGGGTCTTTACTACCTAACGCGTGACAAAGTAAACGGCTTAGGCGAAGGCATGGTATTCACCAGCCCAAATGAAGCAGAGAAAGCATACCGTACAGGTAATGCTGAGCTTCACTC
>Ga0066369_10001264_pt1 | contig 10465 bp, 6 predicted proteins | sample Knorr_S7_td_Bott_FD_70972 | JGI IMG/M metagenome (GOLD analysis project Ga0066369, IMG submission 70972) | Marine microbial communities from Southern Atlantic Ocean transect - Knorr_S7_td_Bottom_ad_4513_LV_A | ecosystem: Environmental > Aquatic > Marine > Oceanic | place: Southern Atlantic ocean... | reverse complement strand
CCTACGGTCGGTGTCACTGGTCATCTTGCTAAGGTCTACTCGAAGTTCTGAACCCTCCGCCGGGATCTAATTATCGGCTCCCAACAGAATCGCTCCACTCACCGCATCGGTGGTCCCGACAGCATCGCTAGGCAGATTGACGCGAGCAAGCTGTTCGTTCACCAGGTACACCGCCTTGGTACCCTGGGCGAACTCCAGCCGTACCAAGCTGGGGCCGGCGGAGCTTTCTGGCGACGGCACAACTTGGACCGGCTCCGTCTCGGAGGCGATTGCCGTTGCTGGGGGCGTGTCCGGAGTTGAAATTACTTGCGGAGGCGCGGACCCTCCGCAAGCCGCAAGGCCTAAGACCAATAGTATCGCCAGTCCAGTCAACAATACCCGTGGCGACTGCAGGGATATGTGAAACACGGATCGTCTCAGTAAATAACTCATTGTTACACCTAAGGATTCAATCATGGGACCCTAAAAAGTTCTGGACCTGCTTTCTAAAGGGTTCTTTATCGTAGGTGTTGAACAACGTCATGGCGTTGCGCAATGGGTTGCCCCCGAACATTCGCGCATATAGCACGTGGCGGCCGCTGAAGGAGCTGCAAGACACGTCCCAAGCTAGGTGGAACAGTCTGGCCGGTCCCGTGCGCTCGTATTGTCGGTGGCCAAGTATTGGTTCAACTCCGACGCCAGCAGCGCCATCCTTGACCCGATCACTGAACCGAAGCTCGTCGAGTCCCAGTTCGGCGTGCCCGGCGGCCCCATCTTAACACGTGTCCTGGCAACGGGAATCGACGCCAAAATGGCAGAGGGCAACGAATGAGACCCAGATGATTGACACACACCTGTCAGCCAGGTGTATATTGCGCTCATTCCATATGGGTCCTGCTCATGATCCAAATCAACCCGAATGGTAAGTCTCGATTCGTATCCAGGCAAGGAGGCTTTGAAGATGGCAAGTAGCTACAGTATCTTAGTTGGAACCACCGGCGCGGGGCTTTTTCAGAGTCCGGACGGCGGCGAGAATTGGAGCCGCATCCGTGACCCATTTCCCGGAGAATCTCAGATAAGGGCCTTGGCCAGTGACCCCCAAAGTCCCAACGTGGTATACGCGGGCTCCAATAACGGGATCTACCGCAGCGAGGATTCCGGGAGCAGTTGGGTGAAGTTGGACTCGCCCATGGAAGGGCTGAACATCTGGTCCATCGCCATTGACCCCTCGGATTCCGATACCGTTTTCGCCGGTACCAGCCCAGGCTTGGTTTTCCGCACCCGGGACGGCGGCAAGAGTTGGAAGGATCTGTCGGTACCCATCAACCAGGAGTGCGCCATCGGCTCAACCCGGGTGACCGCCTTGCTGGTGGACCCGGTGGACCGGGGCACGGTGATGGCCGGCGTGGAGATCGACGGTGTATACCGCAGCAGGGACGGCGGGGACTCTTGGACCCACGTGGACAGCGGCATCACCAACCCCGACATCCATGGCATGGCCATCAGCATTGGCGAACAGAAAACCGTGCTGGTAAGCACACCCCGGGAGATCTTTGCCAGCCAGGACGATGGGGAGACCTTCCAGTCTCTGGCGGTTACCACGTCCTTCCCGATGCCCTACTGCCGGTGGATCGCGGTCAAAGCCGACGACCCGCAGGTGCTGTTTGCGGCCAACGGCGACGCAGCCATCGGGAATACCGGCACGATCCAACGTTCCACCGACGGCGGCAAGACCTGGGATACCAGGCCCCTACCCGTGGAACCCAACTCGCCCCTCTGGAACTTCGCCACCAACTCCGCCGACCCAGAGTTGATCCTGGCCAACAGCGTCTACGGCGAACTGTACCGCAGCACCGACGGCGGTGAAAATTGGGACAAGATCAAGAAGGAATTCACCGAGGTGCGAGCCCTGGCCTGGGTGCCTAATTAGCACTTAGCCAGCTTGGGTCTAGTAACGTCTCTGACGTAGTCCGCCCCCATCCTAATTCTCCTCGGTAAAGGGGAGAGGAAAATCCCTTCCTCCTCGATGGGGGAAGGTTAGGATGGGGGTGATTGGCCGCGCAACAAGACTGGGTTGGCGAAGAATTAACACTGCCGCCGGCCCAAGAATGGGGTGAAATTCCATTCACCCCATTCCCACGCGGCTCACCGATTCGGTGTGTCGTAGTCCACGCCCCGTGACCGGAACCAGGCGTAGATGCCGTCCCAATATCGCTCGGGGTTCATGGTGATTACCTCACCGGTAGCGGCTCTGGCGATGATTAGATCGCCCCACGCCGCCGGGTTGCGCTGATCGCCGTTAACCGCCGCCCCGCCAGGCGCTGAGTTCGCTCATGTCGGTCAGGAATCTGGATAACACCGCCGGGTCGGCCGCCAGCGCCTCTCGCACCGTGTTGTCCTCATCATTGACGATGAGGATGGCATCGGAATCGCAGCTGACTCACCCAGCTTCGCCTCTATCGCCGCCCATTTCCGATATCCGGTTTATAAGACCCTGAACATCCCTGTTGTAAAAGAGGCTACAACTCCCCTCAGCAGGCGTCAACAGCGAGGCGGTTAAACTGTCAGAATCACGACCCAAAGTTGGCGCGCCAGACCGTCTCTAACCTCGCCATGTTTTCCTCGGAGAGAGGACCTTTCCCCGAGCACGCCGCGATCTCCTCAACCTGGTCTACGTCAGAGAAGCCCCCCAAGACCGTTGTGACGCCCTCAAGGAAGAGGACAAATCGCATGGCGGCTTCGGCAAGAAGGTGCTCATCTTTCTGAGAGTCGGGGTTGAGCTGTCGCGAAAGAAAGCTCACGCCCTTGGCCTGCCGCAGCCCGGTTTCCATGGCGCTGGGAGAGCGGCGGCCACCGGCTACCGGATGGGGAGTGCCGCCGGAGACGGCGTTTTCGTTGAGGAAGCCGCCGGCCAGCGGGCTATAGATGCCCACGCCCACACCATGGGTGGCGGCATATCCCAGAATCCCGCCCCAGTCGTGGTCGATGTTCATCCCATAGGGCTTCATCGCGGCCGAGGGGTTCAACAGATTAACCGAAGCATTGATGAGACTAAAGTCGCCGGTATCGATCAATTGGCGCACGGCCGGTTCGTCGTTGCCGCGGGTGATGAATCCGATGAACCGGGCCTTGCCACTGGTTTGGACCCGCTGCATCCCATCTAATGCGCCGCCGGGCCGCAAGTAGTCCTCAACCCACAGATGGGTGTAGGAACGCCCTGGAAGCTCAGGACGCTCCATGACGGGGCCGTTGTGGAGCTGCAAGAAGTCCACGTATTCCACGCCCAGCCGCTCAAGGCTCTGGTCCACCGAGTGGACTATGTGGCCCGCGATGTCGCCGAGGTTGTCCACCCGGACCTCGACCTTGGTGGTGATGTAAGGGCGCGCTCCCAGTTCTTTCAGCACCCGGCCAAGGTTGGTCTCTGAAACGCCGTCGCCGTAGTCCGGCGCTTAATCGAAGTAGTTAATGCCAAGATCTAGGGCTTTTTGAATGGCTTCCCGCTGCTGCTCAGGAGTCCCCTTGACCATCAATCCAGCGTTGCCGCCGCAGCCGAAGCCTATATCGGACACCCGGACACCGGTGTTGCCAACTTCCCGGTAGTTCACCTGACACTCCTCAGTGAATCTGACGGCTCGTTGGACCTCTACGCCAATTTATGAAGGTCCTGTCAGTGTTAAAAATGCCCGCAAGATCCGGCTATAGACAGATTTCCTATCCATCGGCCTAGGCTTATCCCCAGAGTGAGGCGAGTTTATCCCCGCCCATGGAAGCCAGTCAACTTTCCGGAGAATATTATACCGCCTAGTTTTCCCGCGTTCCCGGCACGGTTTTGCCGGCAGGAGCCGGTTGGCCAGGGTCGGCAGACTCATTATCAATCCCACGTCCTTGGAGGGATATTCCAGCGCCCTTGCAGGTAGAAGGGCATCAGGAAGAGAGAGGAAGAGCTACCCAGAAATGAGATCCAGCCCAACGCCGCGCCCATGGCGCTTGAACAGGCGTAGCTCCAGCATGGGGGAAGCCACCCGCAGCTCCCACCAACCGAATACCGCCAAAAGAGTCGACGACGTTATGGCAGCTCCCGCGAATAAAGGCTGCCCGTGAACCGAAAAGGCCTACTTACCGAACTTTGACGTGGGAGTCAAGCGCAAACGGCCGCCTAGACAGCAGCGGGCGCTCGGTCCCAAAGCTCATGAATGGTCCGCAATAGCTCCGCCATCCGGAACGGTTTAGCCATAACGGGATTTCCCGTAGCGGCGATGAAATCTCGCATCCCGCCACTCACCGTATCTCCAGTGACGAATACGACCTTGAACGCCAGAGTTTCACTGATCTCTTTGATCATTTCGTAGAGTTCCGGACCACTCATGCCCGGCATTCTAAGGTCTAGAAGAATACAGTCGTAGTCAACGTTGGCCAATTTCCGCCAAGCCTCATGGCCGTCTTCAGCTAGGTCAACGGTGAAGCGCTCCGACTCCAGATACTTCCCGAGCAGATTGCGGATCTGGGGTTCATCGTCCACTATCAGTATGTGCTTCGTGGTCCTCTCGGACGATTCCAAAGAGGAAATCTCGGAGGTCTCTAAATCTTCCGGAGCGACCACCGGCACAGTGATGTGGAAGGTTGTACCATCACCCTCACCGCTCTCGACCCAAATGTCCCCGCCATGTTGTTTGATGATCCCGTAGCTGATGCTGAGCCCCAAGCCTGTTCCTTGTCCAACTTCTTTCGTGGTGAAGAATGGCTCAAAGATGCGATTCAAGACTTCCGCCGGCATACCTGGCCCGTCGTCTTTAACCGTTATGTCAATTCCGTGATCCGAACTCGCGGCGCGAACCTCGATTCGCCCCTTACCAGCTGCCTGGCACATCGCCTGTTCCGCGTTCGTCAAAATATTCAAGAACACCTGGACCATTTGGTGCTCGTCAATCATTGTTTTTTGATCCCCTGGCAGGAGGCTGGTGAAGACGTCAATGTTATTAACCTTGAAATCGTAGGACTTCATCTCCAAAGCGCGGCTCAAAACGGAGTTCAGGTCCAAGTATTGCATCTTGGTATCTCTTCTCCTGGCGAAGAAAAGAAGATTCTGAACGATTTTCGCTGCTCTTTGAGCTTCTTCGTATATGGTTTGGATATCTTCCGAGATATTTTCCGGTAGTTCCTTGTGGAACACCATCTCAGAGTAGCCTATAACACTGGTGAGGGGGTTGTTAATCTCGTGAGCTACTCCGGCGGCCAGCTCTCCGATGGACGCCAACCGAGCGGTTTCATGCAGGCGCTCTTCGGTTCGTTTGCGCTCGGTGATGTCCTCGGCGACGCCAACTAGGCGATAAACCTCGCCAGCCTCATTCAATATTGGAAACCCCCGATTGTAAACCCAACGCGTTGTCCCGTCGGGCCGAATGATGCGAAATTCTGCTTCAAACTCGCCCGTGGCATGTTGATGTTCAACGGCCGCATCTACGTGAGCCCGGTCATCCGGGTGCACCGCATCGATCCAAGTGCCAGGGTCGTCGTACAAACTTTGGCATGAACGACCTCAAATCTCCTCAAATTTTTCGTTCACGTACAATACTTGATAAGTCTGATGATTTAATCGAAATACAACCTGTATGGCGTTTTCCGAGATTTGGCGGAATCTTCTCTCGCTCTCCCGTAGCTCTTGCTCTGCACGAGCGCCCTCGTCTTCCAATCGAGCCGTCTCCAGCAAACTTCCCAACCCTTTTACGGTTCTTAAAACAAGATCAACGCGCTCAGCAGTGAAATGGTTGTTTTCATGGGAATTGACGACTACTACACCAATCACCGACCCCTGGGAGAGTATGGGCGCTACCAACACGGATTTGATGCCCCGCTGAACGCGATCGGCTTTGGCGAGATGATGGCTGGGATAATCGTTGACGACGATCATCTCCTTTCCGCTGTAGGTAAGGGCAGGAATGTTTCCCTCATAAGGCGTAAGCGACGTAGCCTCTGGTTAGGGTCCTTTGGCCCCGATCCGGCGTAATCCTCCTTCATCCGGGACCCTGAAAATGGCCGATTCCGCTTGGGCGATTCTAGCGAGTTCCCCCATGACCTGGGAGGCCTTGTCCTGGAAACTACCCGGTTGGGCCAAAATATTCGAAACCTTCAATAAACCGTCCAACTCTAGGGAACGCTGGCGTTCTGCCTCTTCTGCCTGCCTAGTTTGCTTATACAGTTCAGCGTTGGCGATCGCGCCCGCGATCTGGTTACCGATGCGCTCGGCCAGATCCAAATGTTGTTGGGTGTAGACGTTGTGATCTTTCGATCGTATATGGAGTACCCCTAAAACATTGTTGCGTTCGATCAACGGAACCGCCAAAAACGATCTAAGCCCGGCGCAAAACGCTGGGAGAAGTCCGGGCAAACGGTCCTTCAAGTCTAACTCCGAATCCACATCCAACATCATCGGCGATCGCTTGCGAGCTACCTCTTCTGTCAGAGTTCCCACATATTGAACAATGTCTCCCTGCCGCCGCCCTGCTACATCGGTACCAGCGATGTAAGTCGGATTGGCTACCTCGTTGGCGGCATCGAGAATGTTCACACTGATGCGATCTAATGGGATAGGCTTCCCTACCTTTTCCATCAACCGGTCATAAATCTCGTCCATATTCAATGAAGAGCTGGCTATCGTACCGATCTCTGCCAACACCCGGTTTTCCTCGGCAAGTTTGGTGCGCTCCGCATACAGTTGGGCGTTTTCAATAGCTCCAGCGATCTGGCTACCGACTCGGACGGCCAGGTCAACATGACGTTGTGTATACGCATGCGGTTCCAAGGATCTGATCAATAGGACGCCAATAATGTTGTCTTTAGAGAACAACGGTACATTGAGAAAAGAGCGCAACCCGAGCGTAAAAGGAGCGACGAGGCTTTGGAATTCCCCCAACTCGCTCTCATCGTCGACCTGGATCAGACTTGGTTCCCGGGTACGTAGAACTTTCTCTATCTCGTTGCGGCCTGCCATTTTGGATGCTTCATTGCTTTGGCGGCCGGGCACCTCGAGCCCGGCGTGGTAAGAGAGGTTGATGGTATCTTGGTCTTCGCCGATAATCCTAATAACGATCCTATCGAACTGTATAAGCTTTCCCACCTCAACAGCGAACCGGGCATACACCTCATCCATATCCAGGGATGAGTTGACTATCTTTCCGATTTCCGCCATCACCGAAGTCTCTTCAGTCATTCGGCGTTGTGCTTCTTCCGCCGCCCTCTGGTCGGTAATATCCCGCACGTTGGCGATGGCAAACTCGTCGTCCAGTTTACTGAACCTGACATGGACCGGGAATGTTGTACCGTCTCTTTTCTTGTTGGTCCCATATACTTCGATGACCAACCCTACGGGGGTGGAATCATACAGAGACCTCACTTGGTCCTTCAACGGAGGCTCGACTTCCACGTCGAAAATCTCCATAGCCAAAAATTCTTCCCGGGTATAGCCGTAATGATCACAAGCACGGTCGTTCACTTCGGTTAGCCGGAAGTCATCGATCCGGCTGACAAAGATCAAGTCCGGAGATTCGTTCACCAAAGTCCGGTATTTCTGTTCGCTTACCCGCATCGCGTTCTCAGTCCGTGCCAGCTCGGAGAAAAGCCGGGAGTTGGCGATTGCCCCGGCGATCTGACTACCGATTCGTTCGGCCAATTCCAAATGGTGCTGGGAATATATCCCCTTTAATCTTGACCGAAATTGCAGTACTGCTACTACATCTCCCCGGTGGAACAGTAGCACCGCCATGAATGATTTGAGGCCGGCACGGATCGATGGGGCAAGTCCGGGAAGCTGCAGGCTTAAATCGTGCTCGGCAGCCGCCTCCAATTTGATAGGCGATTTACCTTGGATTGCTAATTCAGCTAGGGTTCCCGGCAAAGGAACAACCGTCCCCCTTAGTCGGCCAGAAATGTCGTGCCCGATTAACCAAGTAGGAGACACGGTTCCGTTTTCTTGATCAATCAAGTCCAATTCGACGCGGTCGAAGGAAATCAATTTCCGGATCTCCTCACCGAACCGGGAATAAACTTCGTCGATATTCAAAGATGAGCTGAACACCCGGCCGATCTCGGCCATCACAGACGTTTCCTGAGCGAGTCGCCGTTGCTGTTCTTCCGCAAATAAACTCTCTTCATACAGCCGGGCGTTTGCCAAAGCGCCGGCCATCTGACTGGCGATTCGCTCGGTTATGGCCAACTCTCTTGGACCGTAGACTCCTAGGCCAAAGGACCGTATTTGAAACACACCTGTGACGCTATCCCGCTCAACCAAGGGGACCGATATAAACGACCGTAGGCCGGAGGAAAATGCCGGCAGTAACAGAGGGAATCGGTCTAGGACTTCTTCCTCGGATCCCGCCTCAAATAGTATGCTTGATTGCCTCAGGGCAACCTCACCAGCCAATGCTCCCGCTAAAGGCGTATGGTCTCCCCTCATTCTGCCAGGGATATCAACGCCACTGGAATACACCTGAACAGTTTCGCGACGGTCGTAGTCTACGAGCGACACGCTCATGCGGTCGAAATGGATAATCTTGCGGGCTTCCTCCGTTACTCTGGCATATACCTCATCAATGTCCAGCGATGAACCGATTATTTTTGCGATCTCCGCCAACGTGCTGCTCTCCGCGGCTGCGGCGCGCTCCTTTTCTTCGGCCTGCTTTCGCTCCTCGTAGAGTTGAGAATTGGCTATGGCGCCGGAGATCTGGTTGCCAACCCGGAAAAGTAAGTCAACATCATGTTGGGTATATGCGTAAAGGTTGATTGACCTGACGAAAAGGACGCCGATAATCTCGTCATTCGAAAACATTGGAACCATCAGAAAGGAGCTCAAGCCAGCATCATAAGGTGATCTCAGAACCGGATATTTATCCAACTCGGAATCGTCTTCGAGTTGGATAAGACTGGGTTTCCGGGTGCGTAGAACTTCTTCTATCTGAAATCTCCCAGCCACCGGGACCGCTCCACGAATGGAATGTTCAGGCACGGCGATCCCGTCGCTGTACGAAATGGTGGTGTTGATCTGATCCTGATCCAACAGTCTGATGACAATCCTATCGAACTGTAATAATTTGCCTACCTCAGCCGTGAAACGTTCATACACCGCTTCAATGTCCAGCGATGAGCTGATTATCTTTCCGATCTCGGCTATCACCGCGGTTTCATCGCCCAGCCTGATAGTCTCCTCGTGCAGTCGAGCTATCTCTATAGCCGGAGCGATCCGGTCGGCATACCGTTCGATGATGGTCATTTCCTGGGTTCCGTAAGCGCCGGGATTAACGTTATAAAGATGTACTGTGCTTGTGATCTTACCGTCCGTGCGCAACGGCACAGAAATGCCTGATTGAAAGTATGTTTTGAGATCGCTCCGATCGGCGGTTAGTGCCTCATGGTCTTCGATCGTCCGTTCAAGAAAAGTACGGCCGGAATTCACGATATATTGACTCACAGTTCCTTCTAGTGGCTTTATCATACCCACACGCCGGTCATGGATTTGAATCCCGGCGACGAATACCGGAGTGTAGGTTTGGGCGTTCGTGTCCACTTGGATTATCGCTAATCTGTCGTATCCCACCAGTTTCTTCATCTCGCCAGCGAACTTTTCGTATAGTTCCCCGATGTCTGCGGCTGAAGTGATGATGGTGGCGATTTGATCCCCAATGGCCAGCTGGTCCGCGCTTTTCTGGAGGTCTTCGTATAGCTGGGAGCATTCCACGAACGGGGCGATCTGGTAGCCGATTTTCATAGCCAGTTCAACGTCACGTTTAGAGTAGGCGTTGATATTAATCGATCTAAATGCCAGGGCGCCTATGACCATGTTCTTGGAAAACAACGGAACCGCCAGAAATGAGCGCATTCCAGCCGTGAACGCTGGCAAAAGACCCGAGAATTCTGTCTTCAAGTCGGAGTCGTATTGGTAGACCAACAAAGAAGGACCCCAGGTGCGCATAACTATTTCGGTCTGACTGCCGGCTAAAGGAAATTCGTCCCCGCTTTGGCGTCCGGCCACTTTAGTTCCTGCGAAGTAGGGGTAGTATAAAGCGCACTTGGCTTCATCTGCTCGCGATATCCCGATGAGATCGAACTGGATCAGGCGACTTACCGTGTCTGCAAAGCGTTCGTAAACGTCGTCGATGTCGAGGGACGAGCTAATGACTCGGCTGATTTCCGCAAGCAGCGCGTTTTCAGACTCGGCTCGTTGGCTGGCTTCGAATAATCTAGCGTTCTCTATAGCGGGGGCGATCTGGCTGGCCAGGCGCTGTAAGATAACTATTTCTCGCGACCCGTGGGGATTAATATTGCGGCTGCGAAGCCCCAAACAGCCGATCACCCGGCCTTTGGTGATCAACGGCACCAATGTTAAAGATGGTAGCCCGGCCTTAAGAACAGCCCGATTCATTGGCCAGTCCGGTGAATCGGCGATATTCCCCAAGAGCAAAGTTTCTTTGGTCTCGATAAGGATCTGTAGCTGGTT
>Ga0066369_10001263_pt1 | contig 10467 bp, 10 predicted proteins | sample Knorr_S7_td_Bott_FD_70972 | JGI IMG/M metagenome (GOLD analysis project Ga0066369, IMG submission 70972) | Marine microbial communities from Southern Atlantic Ocean transect - Knorr_S7_td_Bottom_ad_4513_LV_A | ecosystem: Environmental > Aquatic > Marine > Oceanic | place: Southern Atlantic... | reverse complement strand
TGGTGGCAGATCCCAGAGGCGGCGTCTCCAACAATTCTATCTCCACCAAAGGTGCAGCGTCCCTGGTCAAGGAGCGTTATTCATCGTCAAAGGTCCTGGGTGTAACCCTGCTGGATGAGCGTGGGCCACGAATCTATCGGGTGAGAACCCTGTCACCGAATGGCGTGGTCAAATCGGTTTTCGTCGACGGCCGCTCTGGTGAAGTATTTGAGTGAGGTTGAATGATGTCACGCCGAATACTCCTGGCAGAAGATGAGCAGATTCTCCGGGATCAGCTTATGGAGATCCTTTCAAGGCATCATTATTCGGTAGATTGTGCATCCGATGGCGCCCAGGCATTGTCATTCGGCGAAAGTGAATTCTATGACCTTGCCATTATCGATCTCGGATTGCCGAAACTTGACGGTATGAGCGTCATCAGCCGGCTGCGTGAACAGGGTAAAGACTTTCCAGTACTGATTTTGACCGCACGGGCTGACTGGCAGGATAAGGTAGAAGGCCTGGCGGCAGGTGCCGATGATTATCTGGTGAAACCGTTTCATGTCCAGGAATTGCTGGCTCGCATAGATGCCCTGATCAGGCGCGCGTCTGGCGCAATTACCCGGGATACGATTCTCGGTCCTGTCAGTCTGGACACCCGTGCCAAGAGCGTTCGGGTTAACGGTTCACTGATTGATTTGACAGCGTTTGAATTTAACTTGCTTGAATACCTGATGCTTCGTCCTGGGCATGTGATTTCAAAGAGCGAGTTGACCGAGCATCTTTATCACCAGGATTTCGACCGTGACAGTAATGTCATCGAAGTGTTCATCGGCCGTCTCCGCCGGAAGCTGGACCCGGAAAATAACATGAACCCGATCGAGACAGTTCGCGGTCAGGGGTATCGGTTTGGACTTGGGGAATGAACCAGATCTCTGCTCCAAAGGGGTCACTGCGGGTACGTATGCTGCTTTCGGCGAGCCTGGTCCTGGTGATTTTCCTGGGCGTCATGGGGCTGGTCCTCGACAATGCTTATCGCTTGAGTGCGAAACAGTCTGTTTCCGAGCGCTTGTTGCTGCAGATCTATGCGTTGATTGCGGCCAGCGTTGAGGACGATGCCCAGGATGCGAATTCGCTTTATTTACCACAGCAGCTCCAGGAGCCGCATTTCAATTCCCCTGGCTCTGGATTGTTTGGCCTGGTATTTAATGAGGCTGGCGGTGAAATCTGGCGCAGCCAGTCAGCACTTGGGTTGACGCTCAGCGAAACCGAGACACAGACACTGTTGGCTAAAATAGTGCCGGGCATTACGACGTTCGATCAGTTACTGATAGCCCAGGAAAATGAACCCTTGTTTTATTTCACCTACCCGGTCATCTGGCAGACAGCGGGCGGTGAGGCGCGGTATACCTATGTCATCTTGCGAGATTTTGGCCCCTATCAAAATGAGGTGGCCATTTTTCGAAACAGTCTCTGGGGCTGGTTGGTAGCCGGTGTCGTTGTACTCGTTGGTCTACAGGCTGCCATCATGTACTGGGGTTTGCGGCCTATTGCTGAATTGGAACAGGATCTCAAAGCAATAGAAGAAGGCCGTCAGGAATACCTGGAAGGCCACTATCCGAAAGAGATTGATGGTGTAACACGTAACCTGAATTTGCTGCTGTCTGGTGAGCGGGAACAAAGAGAGCGATACAGGACGACCCTTGCCGATCTTGCCCATAGTTTGAAAACACCTCTGGCTATTCTCAAAGTCGAAGTTGGACGACCCGATCTGACTGTTGCCGATATGACCGACTCGATGGAAGAGCAGGTTAATCGAATGAACGACATCATCTCCTACCAATTGGAACGAGCGGTCGCGAGTTCCAGTTCACTGGTTAAATCCCAGGTGGAAGTACAACCGGCAGTGCGCAAGCTGATCAATGCTATCAAACAGGTATACGTGGGAAAGGGCATATCGATTGTCGACAGGATAGAGGAGGTTTTGTTCCCCGGGGATGAGCGCGACCTGCTGGAATTGTTGGGAAACCTGCTCGATAACGCCTGTAAGTACGGTAGCCATAAAGTTAAGTTGTTCGCTGGGCTCGATCAGGATCGATTACTTTTTGTGATAGAAGACGATGGCCCCGGTATTAACGAGGCGGATCGGGTTCGGGTGCTGGATCGTGGCACCAGGCTCGATAGCAGACATACCGGCCAGGGGATTGGTCTGGCCGTGGTCGCCGAAATTGTTGCCCGGTACGGCGGTAAAATTAGCCTTGAAGCTTCAGAGCTCGGGGGCACAAAAGTCCTTGTGACCTTCTAAGGGACCAGCCGTTCCCTGGGCCCTAAAGTGAACTGTGGGTACCGTCACACATGGGCTGCCCACTGGTTCTTTTGCAACCACAGAAAAACACTTTTTTCGAATCTGTGGCTTCAAATTTCATCGGCAGAAATTCCGTGTCCTGGTGTGAGCCGTCGCAGAAAGGCTGATTACCGCTTTTTCCGCATGCACACCAAAAATACGTTTTGCCTTCTTCGACTTCCACACCGTATGGTGATTTTTGTGCAATGGTGGGTTCTGCCATTGATGTCTCTCCTTCCTGTCTTAATATCCATAATTGCTGCCAGCATAGTGAAAGAGGCCAGTTGCCGTCAATTCCTTTGCTGCAGCGCCTTCCTTGAAAATAGCCATTACAAACCCTATGATCCCAGCACTTTGACATTTGTCGTTTTTTTCAGGAGTTTGTTTGCATGGATTTCTCTTTTTCAGAGGAGCAGGGTCTTCTACAGGATAGCGTTCAACGCTATATGCAGAAGAGCTACACGTTCGAAGAACGCCAGAAAGTGTTAAAGACGGAAGATGGTTTTAGCCGCGAGCACTGGGCAAGCTTTGCAGAACTGGGCTGGTTGGCGCTGCCGTTTTCTGAAGAAAATGGTGGTTTCGGCGGCACAGCCGTTGAGACGATGATCATGCTGGAGGAGTTCGGCAAGGGCCTTGTCGTTGAACCCTATATTTCGACCGTCATCATGGCAGGGTCGGTGATTGAGGCAGGCGGCACCACTGAGCATAAAGAAGGCATTCTGGCTGAGATCATGGCAGGAACCAAATTAGCATCACTGGCCTTTGTAGAGCCCCAGGCTCGATTTAACCTTGCAGACGTGACCACGACCGCCAAAAGTGAGGGCGACGGTTACCTCATTAACGGCTTCAAAGGCGTTGTCCTGGGCGGGCCGTCCGCTGACGTTCTGATCATTCCTGCAAGGACATCGGGCGATCAAAAAGATGAATCCGGCATCACGCTGTTTCTGATTGATGCCAATAGTGACGGGGTTTCCCGACGGGACTATCCGACCATTGATGGCCTGCAGGCATCTGAAATTACATTGGAGAATGTATCCGCTGCGGCCAGTGCTGTGCTCGGTGAGGTAGACAAAGGCTTTGGGTTATTAGAAACAGGTATTGATAACGGTATTCTTGCGGTTGGCGCTGAGGCGGTAGGGGCGATGGAAGTCCTTTATAAAACAACCGTTGAATACTGTAAAACCCGGGAACAATTTGGTCAGCCGATCGGTAAGTTTCAGGTGTTGCAGCATCGAATGGTTGATATGTTCATGGAACATGAGCAAGCTAAATCCTTGTTGTATATGGCAGCACTCCGTATAAGCGAAGGTGATGAAACCGAAGCCAGAAAAGCGATATCAGCGTTAAAAGTCCAGGTCGGTAAAGGCGGTCGCTTCGTCGGGCAAAATGCCATCCAGTTACACGGTGGTATGGGCATGACTGATGAACTCAATGTGGGTCATTATTTTAAACGATTGACGGCCATCGAAACCCTGTTCGGCAACGTAGACCATCATTTGAAAAAATATGGCCAGCTCTAAAGCGCCGTCATCATGAACGACTCAACCTACACCACCCCGGACTGGTTCTGGGAAGCCATCGACATAAAGCCCGAATCCGGCTTCATCGAGGTCGATGAGTCTGATATCAACTACCTTTACTGGAGTGGACCGGGTAACCCTGGCCTGCTTCTGGTGCACGGTCACAGCGCCCATGCGCACTGGTGGGATTTCATTGCACCGTCCTACAAAGATGATTACCAGAGTGTCGCCATCGATCTGTCCGGTATGGGCGACAGTGATCATCGCGAGGAGTATTCAGCGGACCTGTACGCGCAGGAGATCGTCGCAGTTGCCGATAAGTGCGAAATGGGTCAGGACACCGTTCTGGTTTCCCACAGCTTCGGCGGCATGATGTCAATTAAGGCTGTGGCGAAAAACCCGGATCGATTTAAAGGCCTGATACTTCTCGACTCCGGCGTGAAGCATCCCGATGACATTGCGCCGCAGGAACCACCGCGACTCGGCAGAGCAAAGCTCTATCCATCCTCAGAGATAGCGCGTTCACGTTTCCGGCTACAACCCCCACAACAATGTGAACACCAATACATTGTTGATCACATTGCACGAAATTCCATTGAGTACATCGATGAGGGTTTCGGCTGGAAGTTTGATGAAGAACATCGTAGTCGCATGAAGGATTTCGATGATCTGGAGCAAGATTTCCAGTCCATCTCAGTAAAATGCGCGCTCATCTATGGCGCTGACAGTGAATGGTTCAGCCCAAAAAGTGCTGACCATATGAAAGCACTGTTACCCCACCTCGAAGTGACTGAACTCGCCAACGCCCAACACCATCTCTTTCTGGATCAGCCGCTCACCTTCATGGAAGCCCTGTCGAAACAACTCGATAGTTGGAAGTAACACCGCGCAGGAGAGACACGATCCACCCACTGCTCAACACCTACCTTACGAAGCAAAAAAAGGGGCGCCCCTTGTCTTTTTGACTTAGCAGTACTCAAACACCTTGAGTGCTGCTCGCCTGGTCTACCTACCGAGGCGATTTTCGTCCGGCAGGTGTTAACCCACCTAGCAGGCTTCAAACAACCCGGCTGCACCCATACCGCCGCCAATGCACATAGACACAATGCCGTATTTCTTTTCACGGCGCTTGAGCTCACGAACAATGTGGCCGGTCAGACGAGAACCCGTCATGCCGAACGGGTGTCCGATAGCAATCGAACCACCGTTTACATTGTAGATTTCAGGATCGAACTCCAGCTTGTCCCGACAGTAGAGACACTGGGAAGCAAATGCTTCATTGAGTTCAACCAGATCAATATCAGCAGTCGTAAGACCGGTTGCCTTGAGTAGTTTGGGGACTGCGAAAACAGGACCAATGCCCATTTCATCAGGTTCACAACCAGCAACGGTCCAACCGCGGAAAAAAGCCATGGGCTCAAGACCAAGTTGCGCAGCGCGATCTGCGCTCATGACAAGAGTCATAGAAGCACCATCGGAAAGCTGCGATGCATTACCGGCAGTAACAGTGCCATCCTCTTCAAATACTGGCTTTAGTCCGGCCAGACCCTCATAGGTTGTATCAGGACGATTACATTCGTCGCCGACACACACGCCATCTACGATTTCAGTTTCCTTTGTTTCTTTGTTGACGACCTTTGCCCATTGGGTCTTCATCGGCATGATCTCGTCGTCAAATATTCCCGACTGTTGTGCCGCGGCTGTACGTTTCTGACTTTCGAGAGAAAATTCGTCCTGGTATTCACGCGTGATGTTGTAGCGGCGAGCAACAACTTCAGCTGTGTTACCCATTGCCATAAAGATATCCGGTGATGCATCTCTGATCGTAGGATGCACATCAGACTTGCCCGGCGTTTGCCGTTGACCCGAGGAGATGGATTCGACTCCTCCGGCGATCATCACTTCTGAACAACCACTGGCGATTTGATTCGCCGCAAAGGCAATAGAATTCAAGCCGGATGAACAGGCCCGGCTGATGGTTGAACCTGCGGTGGTGACAGGTAGCTTCGATAAAATAACCGCGAGTCGCGCGATATTGCCGCCTTGCTCGCCAATTTGACTGGCAGCCCCGACAATGACATCTTCGACTTCTGCAGGATCGAGTTTTGAGTTTCGTTCGAGCAGGGAGTTAATACAATGTGCAACCATGTCATCAGGACGGGTCAGGTTGAAAGTCCCTCTGAAGGACTTTGCCAGTCCTGTTCTTACACTATCTACTACGACTACATCACGCATGATTTTCCTCCGATAGATTCTCGCGAATGCGTAAAAAAGGGGGCTATTGTGCCTTCATCGCTGGTGCGTCACAAGTTGTGTTGGCAATGAATGTTAACCCCAGACAGGACGCAGGTATCAGCGGTTGCTCGTTGATATTGAGTGGTAAATACTGAATAGTTCTTGCCATTGAGGTTCCCCAGGAAACGAGATGACCTATTTATTAGCGATTGACCAGGGTACAACCAGCTCACGCGCGGTACTTTTTTCGACCACAGGCGAGCTGATCGGCATTGCCCAGAAGGAGTTCCCTCAGTATTTCCCCGACGATGGTTGGGTTGAACATGATCCAGAAGACATCTGGAATTCCACGCTTGAAGTCTGTCATGAAGTTCTACAGCAACACGGCGCAGGCGCTGCAGATATCGTTGGCATTGGTATCACCAACCAGCGGGAGACCACGATAGTCTGGGACAGGCATACCGGTGAGCCTGTCTACAATGCCATTGTCTGGCAGGATCGCAGAACAGCAGAACTTTGTGAAGAACTCAAAGCAGAAGGGCTGGAGCCCTGGATTGCTAAAAAGACCGGTTTGCTTCTCGACCCGTATTTCTCCAGTACGAAACTCAAGTGGATTCTTGACCATGTGGAGGGTGTTCGTGACAGGGCAATGGCTGGCGATTTGCTGTTTGGCACGGTCGATTCCTTTCTTTTATGGCGTTTGACTGCGGGTGCGTCCCACAAAACTGATGCGACAAACGCATCCAGAACCATGTTGTTTAACATTCACGAGCAACAGTGGGATGAGGAATTGCTTGAGCGACTCAATATACCGTCTTCAATGTTGCCTGAGGTAGAAGATTGCAGCGCAGAATTTGGACATACAGATCCTGCCCTGTTCGGCGGGGCAATTCCGATTCTTGGCATCGCTGGAGACCAGCAGGCGGCACTCATTGGTCAGGGTTGTTTTGGAGAAGGTATGACAAAGAGCACCTATGGAACAGGCTGTTTTGTCATCATGAACACCGGCGAAAGAGCCATTGAATCCGAAAATAAATTGCTTACCACCATTGCTTATCGGCTAGATGGCAAAGTCACCTATGGGCTGGAAGGCAGTATCTTCATAGCCGGGGCTGCCGTGCAGTGGCTGCGTGATGGACTCAAACTGGTGGCCAACGCTGCAGACACTGAGGCCATTGCCGCGGATCATCCAGATTCGCGCGGCGTTTACCTGGTGCCTGCCTTTACGGGGCTGGGTGCACCCTACTGGGATCCCCATGCACGTGGGGCCATATTGGGGCTCACGCGGGACTCGGGAATCGAGGACATTGTGACAGCGACCCTTCAATCGGTATGTTTCCAGACCCAGGATCTGCTCAAGGCGATGCAGAACGATGGGGCTGTTCCAACCATTCTACGGGTAGATGGGGGCATGGTTGTCAACAATTGGGTTATGCAACATTTGGCTGATGTATTGCAATTACCCGTTGATCGGCCTGAAGTGATCGAAACCACTGCACTTGGTGTCGCTTATCTGGCAGGCCTGAAGGCCGGCGTTTTCCAGGATCTGAGCGAAGTAAGCCGGCAATGGCAACTGGAACGTCGTTTTGAACCGGAAATGGAACCAGAGAGGGCGCAGAAGCTTTACGATGGCTGGCTGGCTGCGGTGGCGCGGGTTAGAACGATTTAACCGGGTTGGCTGCTAGTGGGCGGGGTTACAAAACCCTTACATTGTGGCGAGAAATCAACCATTTCTGGCTACATAAAAGACTACAATTGATCTAGTCCTATTCAGTAACTTTCACATGGCAGCTAACGAGGATATTGCCAAGGAGCAAAAGTCACGGATTTATCGTGTTGCGACTTTGGGCGTCGGTATTTTCATACATCTCGTAGTGTGCTGGACAGTATTCTCCATCGGTTATATGAATATTGGCCTAATAGGGCTTGCTGGCTTGTCTTCTCTGTCGATTGCCGGGTTTTTGTTTCTGGCCTTGCTGATAGGGATTGAGTGGAATCTTAACCTCGAAGATCCTGGCATGGCAGTGCCTCAAATGATCTGGGCATTGACGGTCATCATCATCACTTCTCATTTCGCAGTGGAACTGAAAGCTGTCGTTTTGTTATCGGGACTGGCGATGGTTGTCATGGGTGCGAACAGGTTGTCCCGATCACAACAGGTCCTGGTTATGTCAAATCCAGGACTTCTGCGATGGCGGTATGCTATTGGTTGAAAAAAATGGCAGGCCACGCCTGAGCCTGCCGGGAATTCAAACAGGCGAAACAGTCGGTATACATTTTAACGTGCCGACCGGAAAAGCAGATCAACAATTCAGGCTTGAGGGCAAGATAGCCCGTTCCATGGATACCGGTATTGGTATCAGTTTTGAGAAAGGTATGGATGAAATGGCACTCGCCTGTCTAAGTGACCATCCAGGGCTAAAGCAGCGCAACCAGCGGGTCCTCCCCAAAAAGCAAGCAAAGCCCGCAAAGGGCAAAGTTCATCGCCGTTCTCATCGGGCTTCTTAAAGGAAGCGGACGCAAAGAAAATCGTTGCCATGCTTCGAAAAGAAGCAGCGCAGGTCCTCCCTGAAATGGTTGCATCTCTCTTTTCCTACATGGATACCGCACTGCTCGAATTGGCCAAGGGCGCAAAATCGAATGCTGAGCAAAGTGAATATTTTGCCGCAATGTCGGGTCTCGAAAAAGGGAAAAAGGGCTTTGGCCAGAACGTAGCCAATGAGATTTTGAATCAGTTCGATGATCCCAGGGATCTGCAAAGCCTACTGGAAGCGCGGAAAAAGGCGAATGAGGAACGTAAGGCAAAATCTCAGAAGAGAATAAAACTTTCCCTGGTCAATACGGAAGAGTTTGAAGACTGGTTGGCAGTGGCGAATATTATTTCCCGTAGTGAGCGCAAGTACGAACAGTTCCAGAACGAGTTGTTGCGTAGGATGGGGATGATCGTCGATTCGTGGAGCCATTCAGAAGCAAATCCCCTGGAAACAGCAGTTTTCACCTACGCTTTTGAAGATGCCCTGCAGCAACTCGACTTGTCGAAAGAGATGCGGCAGGAAGTCTATAACGGTTATGAAACCAACATCCTTCCCCTGTTTCGTAAACTTTATGTTTCCACGACTAAAATTCTTGAAGATACCGGTTTGTTTCTCGATATGGACGACGATTACGTTGATCCATCAACACCGAAGACTGACGAAGAGCCGTCAGCTGAAGAAGTCCCAGCCGAGCCGGAGAAAATTGAAGAAGAGGTGATTGAGGAAGAGCCCGAACCTGAACAAGAGGATGATGAAAAGGAAGAACGACCTCGACGGTCCAGAAGACGCAGCTCTTCTCGAAGGAGAAGACGGGCAGCCGATGCACCCAGACCAACTCAACCGCGCGAACGACGTGATCAGGCTTCTTCAAAACGTGCGATGCGGCGAAGTGAAGATGTTGGCGAAGCCATTCGGAGTATCTACAGCACTGTCAGGGACCTGATAGGCGCCAAAGGCGGATCGGCCCTTTACGATGATGAAGAGGGCGATGCGGACTACTTTGAGGCTGAAGAGGTGCAGGATCTATTGAGCACCCTTGAAGATGAAATCATGCAAGGAGCCGGCAGACGAATGCCCGTCAGGGAGCGGTTGTTGGAAACCGCATCGATGCTAGGCGACCGCAGGATTAGTCCGCAAACAATGCAAAGCCTTGAAGTCGTTGAGAGCCTGGTTGATACCTTCGAAGAGGATGAGATGCTCTCGGGTAACTCCAAAGACTGGATCCGTAAACTGGAACTCACTCTCGGCAAGGTTGCGACCCGGCACGATGATTTCTCAGTGAGACGAACCGTCATCGATCGTTGGATTTCGTCAATCAAATAGCGAGGCTCGCGGGCGCAGAATCTGACAGTGCCAGGCAGTTGGTTGATGATCTTGTCGAAGACATTAACACCAATTTTGACGATGACCCGGAAGTGTTCGACCGTGCGATGGGCAAGATACAGCCACTGGTTGAAAGACAATCCCGGGCCTTTACGGGCAACGTCCAGCGGACGGTTAAGGCGAGCCAGGGGCAGCAAACCCTGATGAACGCACAACGTGCTGTCGTCTCAGAGATAGATCAGCGCTTTTCCGATAAAGAACTCCCAGAGATTCTCTACAAGTTGATCATGCCCGGGTGGCGTAATTTGCTGGTCAACACTCACCTGCGTGAAGGTGAAGGAAGTGAAAGTTGGCAGAAACATGTTCAGACGCTGGATCAGGTCTTCATGTATCTCGATGAAAGTAGCGACCCTAAAACATCACCAAATTACATGCCGCCAGATGAACTTGTGGAACATATTGAGGCTGGACTGGATTCGATTTCCTTTGATCCTGGTCAGAGAATTCCGCTGATTAATGCACTGAGGCAGGT
>Ga0066369_10001262_pt1 | contig 10468 bp, 14 predicted proteins | sample Knorr_S7_td_Bott_FD_70972 | JGI IMG/M metagenome (GOLD analysis project Ga0066369, IMG submission 70972) | Marine microbial communities from Southern Atlantic Ocean transect - Knorr_S7_td_Bottom_ad_4513_LV_A | ecosystem: Environmental > Aquatic > Marine > Oceanic | place: Southern Atlantic... | reverse complement strand
TGAACATTTTGATGGTTCAAGATACATTCATGCTTTCTTTGATACTGTGATTGACTCTGAAGCTTTTGCTGGAGCAGGTTCTGGTGGAAGTGACCGCTATCTTTCAGAAGATTATATGTTCTGCCAGTTTACAAGAAAAATTGACATTAAGACTTGGTTATGTCCTTGGATGAAAATTGGTCATGTTGGTAGTTATGTTTTCAATGGTAGTCTTCCTGCTCTAGCGAATCTTGATTATGCTGCTCATGGAATGGATATTGAAAGTAGACCACATCTTGTAACTACAGAAGAAGAAACTGCAGTCGAGAAAGAAGCAGGCAGAAAATTGAGTAGAGCTGAGCGACGTAAGTTGGCACGAGTCAAGAGGAAAGAAGAGAAGAAAAAAGGTTGACAAAACTACAATAAGATGTTATACTAATAATATAATGAACAATCCTAATAATATACGGAGTATACTATGAAACTAAGTGAACAATCATTGAATCTTTTGAAAAATTTTGCGAGTATAAATCAAAATATTCAGTTCAAAACAGGAAACAAACTAACAACAATTTCTCCACAAAAGAACATTCTTGCTTCTGTTGAGATTCCAGAATCCTTTCCAAGCGATTTTGCAATCTATGATCTGAACAAGATGCTTGGAGTAATGTCTCTTTTCCAAGATCCTGAATTGGAAATTGGTGATAAAACTATGAATATTGGTGGAAAGGTGGAATATATGTTTGCTGATCCAGCTATGATTGTAGTTCCACCAGAAGATAAGAAATTGGAATTTCCAAATACTGATGTGAAATTCAAACTCAGTAAGGGAGATTTTGACCAGACTATCAAGGCAGCTTCCGTTCTTGGTCTTCCTCATGTTTGTTTTGCTGGTAATGGACAAGTAATTCAAATTGTGGCTACTGATGTGAACAATTCATCTTCTGATGAATTCAAATCAGAAGTTGGTGTGACTTCTAAAAACTTCAACATGGTTTATAAGATAGAAAATCTTAAACTATTTTCTGGAGATTATGATGTTGCACTCACTCCAAGAATTACTAAATTCTCACACACTTCAACTAATCTACAATACTACATTGCTTCTGAATCTGATTCTACATTTGAGGGGTAATCATGTCTCAAATTCGTGAAGATTTTCTTTGGGTAGAAAAATGGCGACCTACTAAGGTTGCAGATTGTGTTTTGCCCAGTGACTTACAGGAGCCATTTCTTGAATATGTTGAAAGTGGAAAAATTCCAAATGTAATTTTTTCTGGAAAACCTGGTACTGGTAAAACTACTATTGCTAGGGCGCTTTGTGAACAGACGAATACAGATTACCTCATGGTCAATGGTTCTGATGAGGGGCGCAATATAGATACTGTTAGAACTACATTGAATCAGTTTTGTAGTTCGGTTTCCATGACAGGAAATCGCAAGGCTGTACTTATGGATGAAGCCGACTACATGAATCCAGATTCCGTTCAACCAGCACTTAGAGGTTTCATTGAGAAATTTGGAAATAACGTTTCTTTTATTTTTACTTGTAATTACCTTAATAGGATTATTGATCCCATCCATTCCCGTTGTGCAATCTTTGATTTTATAATTCCAAATAATGAAAAACCAAAGATTGCTGAACAATATCTTCATTTATGTGAAAAGATTCTTCAAAGTGAAAATATAGAATTTGACCGCAAGGTATTGGTTGAACTTATCATGAAATACTTTCCAGATTTCAGGAGAGTATTAAATGAGCTTCAGCGATATTCTGCTTCTGGTAAGATTGACGTTGGTATTCTTTCTAGTTTAGAGGAAATTAATGTTGGTCAATTGGTTGATTGTTTGAAGGGTAAGAAATTTTCAGAAATGAGAAAATGGGTTAATCAGAATTTGGATCAAGATTCTACTAGGATTTTTAGAAAATTGTATGATAATTTAAGTTCTCATTTGAAGCAACAGGCTGTTCCACAAGCAGTTCTTATTATTGCTGATTATCAATATAAGTCAGCATTTGTGGCAGACCAAGAAATAAATTTGGTTGCTTGTTTAACAGAAATTATGGTGGAATGTGAATTTAAATAATGGAGTTAAAACAATTACATAAAATTACAGCGTCTGAATTTGTTGCTGATAGACATTATTCTGCGGTAATGCCAAAATTAACAAAATATTTTCTTGGTTGTTTTGTTGTTGAAGAATTAATAGGAGTTATTACATTTGGTTGGGGCACAAGGCCAAAACATACAATTCAAAAATTATTTCCTGAACTCGATACAAAAGATTATTATGAAATTGGTAAAATGTGTATGGACGATTCAATGCCTAGAAATAGTGAATCTCAAATGTTGTCAATGTCAATCAAATGGTTAAGAGAAAATACAAACATCAAGTATCTTTTTACATGGGCAGATGGTATTGTTGGTAAGCCTGGATATGTATATCAGGCTGCAAATTTTCTATATGGTGGATTTTCTATAACAGATACTTATGTTTCTGAAACTGGTGAAAAGATACATCCTAGAACCATACAAGGAATTCTACCAAATGAGGGAGAAGTAAAATATGGGCATAGACCAAATTTTGAACAACTGAGGGATTTGAAATTGAGTAGAGTTAAGGGAAAACAGTTTAGATACATTTATCCCATGACCAAAAAAGATAGAAAATATTTGAAAAATTCAACAGTCACATGGAATTTAAATCATCCGAAACATTCAGATTTAATATGGAAAATAAAAGCTCCAGGTGAAAAAGATTACATTACAACTGAAATAATGCCATTTAATATGTCTAAAGAATATGAATACAATAAGAAAAATATTAGTACATATAAGGCAGAATCAAATTTGAATGATTTTTTCAAATAAGGAAAAGATGCAGTTAGAAAAAGAAGATGCACTAAAATACTATAATGAGTATATTGATTTCTTTGAAACTTTTCTTGGTGGCGATATTACCAATTATTATCGCTGGAAGAAAAGGCAAAGACTTATTGATATGGGGTATTCTGATGATTGGTTGAAAGGAACTTATGATATGTTCACTGGTGAAACTACTCCAAATGGTCCACAAAAAGATTTATTCAATGATTTTTCTATGGAACCAAAAGACATGGAATTTGAAATTGTTCAATGTGTTCCTAAGAATCCTACCCCACAAGAAATTACTACAAACGTATATACCCAATTACTTGAGATAACGGCATCATTTAATGCTGATAATTCTCCTGGAAGATCTACAAGACTTGCTATTAGAGAAAAGAATTCTGGTAAGTTTGTTGCTTTTATTAAATTAGGTTCTCCAGTAATTAGTATGAGGCCGAGACATGAATATTTCAAAGTTAAAAAAGTAGACCTTAAAACTTTGAACCAGCATTGTCTCAATGGATTTAACATTGTTCCAGCACAACCATTTGGATTTAATTATCTTGGTGGCAAACTTGCTGCGTTGATTTGTGTTTGTCACGAGGTCAGAGAAGCATGGGATGATAAGTATGATGCAGATATTGTCTTTTTTGAAACAACTTCTCTTTATGGGTCTATCAAAGGAAGCAGTCAGTATGATGGATTAAACCCCCTGATTCGCTATAGGGGCGATACTGAAAGCAAATTGATGATGAATCTTTCAGATGAAAAATATAAAACAATGAGAGATGAAATTCAAGACAAGTATAATAATGGCGAACAGTTGGTTCCAGATACACAGGAAATTCCCACTAGTAGGAAAATGAGAACTCAAGCTAAGATTCTTTCATATCTTAAAGAAAGTTTAAAAGTTTATGATATGGATAAGTTCTCACACTTGACAAAAGTGGTAAAAGATAAGATGGCAATTACTACTCAAAAGCGCTATTATACTTCAGATTTTGGGTATACTAATTCAGTCGATTATATGTTGGGAAAGACTAAGACCTTGATAAAGGGTGTAAATTATGATAAATTTACATTTGATAATGTGATAGAATACTGGAGAAAAAAGGCACAGAAAAGATATGAAAATCTCAAAGCAGATGGTAGGCTGCGTGATGAGCTAGAATTTTGGACTCCAAAATCTATAGACACGATTGACATTATAAGATGAGCACAATAGAAGAACTATTTGGAGAAAACTATAAACCACAGAAAACATTAAGAATTTTAGTTTATCCAAACATTACCTATGCTAAAGATTTAGAAAAAGATAGTTATATTCAAGTAATCTATTCTATGATTACTGAAATGAATAAGATCAGAGATGATCTGTTTTTCTATTTGGTGATGCCAAAACATATGATGATGTTTTCTTCCGCGTTTCCAAATACTCATCAATTCATTATTCCCTGTCCAAGCTATCCTCAAAATATGAGGATGCATTTTAATGTAAAAGCTTTTGATATAATAAGACATCGGAAATGGGATTTTGATTTAATATTTTCACATCTACCTGAACATACACTTAACATTAAAAATGTTTTATATAATACTAGTTCGCACAATCCTCCGGTTGTTGGATATTGTCATTGGTTTGATATTAAGGATGTGGTTGTATCTTCTATGCATGCTCTTAATTACAATTTGATTGGTATACTGGAAATGAAAAGATGTTACTTGAACACTCAAGCACAGAAAGAATTGGTGTTAGAAGAAGCAGGTAAAATTTTGAGCATATACAATTGTAAAAGATTAGATGAGATTATGACAGTACAACATCCAGGAATTAGAAAAGAAGACATAGTAGAGGAATCATTAAAGGAGACGAAAAAGATAATTGCCTTTAATCATCGGCCAGCCACATATAAAGATTTTGATAACTTTATAAAAACCACAGATGAATTATGGAAACAGCGACAAGATTTTAAGGTATGGATTCCACTTTTAGATTCTCCAACTAGACCTTACATTTATGTTGACAAATTTGATAAAATAGGGTATTATAATGAACTAAGGAGATGTAGAGTTGGTTATTCTCCAAAACAGCAATACGGTGGATGGTCAGTTGCGACTACTGATGGTATTATGAAAGGCACACCATTTATTATGTATGATGCACCATATTACAAAGAGTTAAATCCCACTGGAGACTTTTTTAAGAATAATGATGATGCAGTTAAATTACTTAATTTGTATTTAAATGATTCGGTTCATAGAAATAATATAGCAGGTATTGGTTTGAAACATCTTAAAAATAATCTGATATATGAAAATGAAATGAAGGATATGTTGAAATATTTTGATAAGGTAGTTTCTTCTGAAAAGTGTGTTACTGATCGCTCCAAGAGATTGAAAGAAATGGTAGAACAAGTAGAGAAAGAGGGTAGAGTAACCAAAGAGAAATTAACAGAGTGGATTAAGAATGATAGACCATATGGGGTGGCATTAACGCCATATAGACGAGCATTGCTCAAACATCCAAACATCTATGATTCTGATGGTGTAGAACCTCAATATATTTGGAAAAATGAATGACAGACTGTTTAGAATATAAAGGAAATACATTTTATTTTCATATAGGAGAAAAACAAACAGCAAGAGAGCTAGTTCTAAAATATCATTATTCAGGCAGATGTCATGAGAATCCAATTCTTGTTGGAAGTCTTCATTTTGGGGGCGGTGGATTGTATGGTGATAAGGGAGAACTGGTAGCTACTTGTATTTTTTCTCAATCCAATAATAATACCTGGTCACTCAAAAAAGTTAATCTGATTGAATTAGTGAGATTGTGTAGAAAAGAAGAAGTTCAGGTTCCTTTAAGTTGGTTGGTTTCTCACACGGTAAAAGAAGTTAAAAGGTTAAGAAGATTTGACATAGCAATTTCATATGCTGATGCGACACAAAATCATCATGGTGGAATTTATCAGGCATGTTCATGGAATTTTCATACATATAGACAACCAAAAGAAGATGGTTTGATGATTGATGGAAAATTTGTTCCTAAAAGATCAGTATCTACTCGCTATGGTACATACAGAAGAGACAAATTGGGCGAAATGTTTGATGAAGTGAAACAAGAAACCCTCTATGGTACAGAAGTAAAAAATATTGAATGGGGATCTCATGTAGATAAAGGAAAATATATGTACTGGATTCCATTAAACAAAACAGGAAAAAAGATAGCTAAACGGGTGTTGAATTTTGAATCTAATGAATACCCAAAACCAAAATTTAGTTGAATTACTTTTTGGAAATGATGAGTTAGACTTTACTGAAGCTAATGTTAAAGATTTTATTGTTAAACCATCGAATCTAAGAGTAACTAGAGACTTCATTGAAAAATGGCATTATTCAAGAAATGTTAATGGCTTGCGAATTTCACAAGTTTTTGGACTTTTTCATGAAAAGAATTTGATAGGAGCGATGATTTATGGCGCTCTTGGGATGGCTAATCAGTGGAAAAAATATGCAAAAGAGGAAAGCAAAGTTGTAGAATTGAAAAGACTCTGTTGTATTGACAAGACTCCAAAGAATACAGAAAGTTATTTCATTGGTAAAACTTTGAGATGGATGAAGCAAAATAGCGCATTTGACCTAGTTGTGTCATATTCTGACACATTCTATGGACATAAGGGAACAATTTATAAGGCATCAAATTTCAAGCATATGGGATTGACAACAAAAGGAAAAGTGATTGATTATAATGGGCGATATTATCACGATAAATGTATTAGAACTTATTATATTAATAAGAATGGAGAAAAGGTGATTAAACCGTTTGCTCAGAAAATCAAAGGGGCATTAGAAAATGGCGGAGCAAAATATGTGGAGATGCCAGAAAAACATATCTACATTTATCCATTAAATGGATTTAATAGGTCATGAGAATAAAATCACGCCCTAAAATTGTTTGTCATCGTGGTGTTAAAATTTTTACACCAGAAAATACTCTCTCTGCTATTGATCTAGCTATTTGTCTAGGTTTTAACATTGTTGAAATTGATGTTCGACAAACCAAAGATGGTGTTCCTGTTGTCTTGCATGACAGTTCAGTCAATCGTACTACCGATGGGTCTGGTGATATCAAAAAAATGAATTATGCAGATGTCAGTAAACTAGATGCGGGCAGTTGGTTTGATCCTTCTTTTGCTGGAGAACCAGTTCCTCGATTAGAAGATATTTTGGTTCCCGCAAAAGGTTGGCTGGAAGTGTACATTGAAATCAAAGAAGCAGAGCCTGAAATACTGCTTGAGTTAGTCCAAAGATTTGGTATGCTTGAAGACTGTTTTTTCTGGTGTAAAGATGTTAAAGTGATGGATCAATTGCGTTCATTGAATAAGGATGTCCGGTTGATGGCACGCCGCTATGATTTCCAGACTTTGAAAGATACTATCGAAAGACACAATCCTCAAATCATTGAATTCGATAGTTTAAAATTCACAAAAGAAGAACTTAAACTTTGTAAAAAATTAGGTATACTTTCTATGCCTTATTATACAGGTTTCAACTTAGATATTTTTAAGGCACTTTTTAATTCGGGTGTAGATATACTCCATCTGAAAAATCCAAAACTTATCAAGAAAATTTGTACTTCCACTATACTATGCGGAAGAGGGGTGATATGAGAATAAAATTACGTTAAAAGGATAACATGGAGTTGTGGAAAGATAATAAATTTGATCCAAGTGCTACTCTTTGGGAGGGCGAAGCGCAACTGAAAATTTGTAAGAATTGTGGCCCGCTTCCTCTAGAGAATTTTTCTAATGATGGAAAATATGAAAAACTTTGTGTAAATTGTGAAGCAGAAAGTAGAAGTGAAAAGGATTACAGGTACAATCATTCAGAACGTCGAAGAATCACGGATGAAATAAGATGGGAAAACCAGCCGTGGGAAAAGGTTCATAATAATATGTCTGGAATATTTCATTTGCTTCCTTATGATAGACCTATATGGCGAAAGCACATGGAATCATTATTTGAACCTTGGATGAATTGGGATAATAATGGAAAAGGCGCAGGAACTTGGCAAATAGAACATAAAATACCGAGAGCATTTTTTGGTCCCCATTTTAAAGAACCGTATGATTCATGTAAGCAATTTCAAAAATGTTGGTGTTTAGAAAATTTAAGGCCATTTGATTCTGAACATAATTTAGCAAAAAGAGATACAATAGTTTTATCTGAAGGAGTTGCTTCACCAGCTATTTTACTTGAATGTACTTTAGAAGAATTTAAAGAATTGATGAAAAATTGGAAGGATTGAATGAGTAGAGAATGGGTAATATTGGGTTTACCTTCAGATAAAATCCAGAAAAGTAGTAAACAGGACCGTGAGCGGTGTAGAAAACAAGATGCTAGACCTGAACGAAGAGCCAAAAAAGCACAATCGTATCAAGAGAATAAGGAACAAATAAAAGAAAAGAGAAAAGAATATTATCAGCGGCCAGAAACAAAATTAAGGCACAGTACAGGGTGCAGGAAAAAATATCAAGAAGATCCTATATACAGATTAAAAATTATTAGAAGCAGACAATTGCGCCAATTCATTAAAAGTGTAGGAGGAACAAAAACAAGAAGAACAGAAGAACTACTTGGATATACAGCAGAAGAACTAAAGACACACCTAGAGTCATTATTTAAGGATGGTATGACATGGGAAAATCAAGGAAAGTGGCATATAGACCATAGAATACCTCAATCATACTTTACATCTATAGACCAAATTAAAGAATGTTTTGCTCTGGATAGCCTTAAACCAGAGTGGGGTAGCTGGAACATGAGAAAAGGAAATAGATTTATAGGTTAAGGGGCTTGACAAATCCTAATAATATGTTATAATTATAGTTAAACAGTGCGAGCATCGTATAAAGGTATTACCTCAGGTTTCCAACCTGATGATGGGGGTTCGATTCCTCCTGTTCGCTCCATATATATTATATCATGAGTCCATTTGAATATTTAAAAGCTATCAATGAATCTAAGGAAGATTTGATGGTCGACGAAGTTAGTGAGAAGAAATACAGTCCTTTTATTGTAAATAGAGGGCTGTCTTTCTTCATGGATACTATCTTCCAATGTAACGAAATGAACAGAAACTACCATCTTGATCCTCGACTTCAATTTGACTACTTTATAAATAGTATCAGAAAGAAAAAGAGGTATAGCAAATGGTTGAAGCCTGAGAAACTTGACAATTTAGATATTGTCAAAGAGTATTATGGATTTGGTAATGAAAAGGCCAAAGACGCTCTAAAGATACTCTCGAAGGAACAACTGGCCTATATCAGTAATAAACTGAATCAAGGTGGAGTGGAAAAATGACAATATCAATAGATACTATGATAGAATGCACCTTAGAGAATCCAGATGATTTTCTAAAGGTGAGGGAAACCCTGACTCGGATAGGGGTCGCGTCTCGAAAGGACAAAACATTATATCAATCCTGTCACATCCTACACAAGCAGGGGCGATATTACATTGTACATTTTAAGGAACTTTTTGCACTAGACGGAAAACCAACAAACTTTTCCGAAAATGATCAAGCGAGAAGAAATACTATTGCTAATTTATTAGCTGAATGGGGTCTTATGAAATTAGTAAGCCCAGCAGAATCTGAGGAATTGACAGTTCCTTTAAATCAATTGAAAATTCTTTCTTTCAAAGAAAAAGATGAGTGGAGTTTAACCGCCAAATATAATATTGGAAGCAAGAAGGTAGAAGATGAAGCATGAAATTATCATTAAAATATTACAAAACACACCCAAGCGCAAAAGAACCTGTTTTTGCTACTAGAGGGTCAGCGTGTTTTGATCTCTATGCGTGTCTTGATGGACTAGAAAGATACAAAGTTCATCAAGATACACTTGATAAAGAGATTGAAAGACCTCTGAAAAATGGATCTATTCAGATTTTTAACATGGAACGAGTTTTAATTCCTACTGGATTAATTTTAGATATTCCGGTGGGGCATTCAGTTCGCCTTCATTCTCGGTCTGGTTTAGTATGGGAACAAGGATTGTACCTGACAAATTGTGAAGGGGTTATAGATTGGGATTATGTTGAACCACTATATGTTATGATGACTAACATATCACAATCTCCAAAGAGTATAAATAATGGAAATAGGATATGTCAAGCTGAATTGGTGGAAAGTATTCAATATGATTTTATAGAAGTTAAGAAACCGCCAAATCAGAAGACCAAGCGCAATGGTGGATTTGGTTCAACAGGTAAATAAACACACAAATAGGAGTTTTTCATATGCTTGATAAAGCAATAGGCTGGATTCGCAGTCTTACAGAAGCCGGATTGGCCTTAATCGCACTTGGTGTGGTTTTACAGATCATTTTTGGTGCCGCTATTCCTTTTCTGGGCCTCGACATTGTAGGTTCAGTACTAGCCCTAGTTAAACAATTAGGTGCCGAAGGATTAGTTGGATTGGCAGCAATTTGGGTTTTGTGGGGTATCTATTCTAAAAAGTAGATACTTGACAAATGATATAAATATGTTATAGTGTAATAAAGGGTGGTAATTCGCCCTTTATTATTTTGCTTATGAATGAATTTCATGATGAA
>Ga0066369_10001260_pt1 | contig 10477 bp, 10 predicted proteins | sample Knorr_S7_td_Bott_FD_70972 | JGI IMG/M metagenome (GOLD analysis project Ga0066369, IMG submission 70972) | Marine microbial communities from Southern Atlantic Ocean transect - Knorr_S7_td_Bottom_ad_4513_LV_A | ecosystem: Environmental > Aquatic > Marine > Oceanic | place: Southern Atlantic... | reverse complement strand
GGGGGTTGGGGGATTTCGGCCCTCAATCGCTAAGAAAAATGAGGCACCACCTGTTCACCGAAGAGATTGATGCACTGCAAGCTCTTCTCCGGGTCCATACCCAGGTAGTACACTCGGAAGAACATGTATTCGGCGCCGAAGTCGTCTTGGTAGCTCTGAATCTCTTCGGTGACTTCTTGGGGGCTGCCAATGATGATTCGGTCTTCCTTGAGTTCCTCGAAGGTCCGGTCGTATCGCTCTCCGGGTTGGCCTTCCCGGTGATACATATGGTAGAGCCTCTCGAAGCACTCGACCAACTCCGTTTCCGCCTCTTCCCGGCTGTCCGCGACGAATAATTCCCTGAAGAAGACGGGAGGGGCTGCGGGTAGTTCTAGGGCTTCGCGGCTCTGGTTAAACACTTGTATCGCCTCGCGGATGAAGCCCTTGGAGTGACGGGGGCTGGTCATCCAAGCGTCGCCGATGCGGGCCGCTCTCCGGACGCTGCGCAGGGTGTCGCCTCCCACCCATATGGGCGGCCCCGGCTTTTGGATGGGCTTGGGATTGATGGACACCCCATCCAACGTGAAATGGTCCCCCTTCCAATCGATATCGTCTTCTACCCACAGCTTGCGGATCATGGCTACGGCTTCATCCAATCGGCCGCCGCGGTTTCCTCTGGGGATCCCAAAGGAAGTAAACTCCACGTCCCGGTATCCCTGTCCCACGCCGAAAACGAACTTCCCCCCGGTCATGACGTCCAGGGTCGCCGAAAGCTCGGCCGCTTCCACCGGGTTGTGCAGGCTTAGCAGATAGATGGCCGTGCCCATGGTCATGTCCGGGGCCTCAGCCGCCAGCCGTGCCAGCAACGGAATGGGCTGGAACATGTTCTCGCCGGTGCCCAGAGCGTAGTGGTGGGCGGCGAAGATGCCGTCGAAACCGCCATCTCTGGCGGCGCGTACCTGCTTTACCGCGTAGTCGAATGCATCGGCGGGTTTGAGTTCGGTGGAAAAGTGGCCGTTGATCTGAATTCCAAACTTCATAGCGCTGCCTCTCAGAGTTGGTCTGGAGGGATGGCTCTGCCTGATGCGGATGCGGCGAACTTGGGCAGGGTCCGCCGCTGGGGGTTAGCGTAGATGGGCGGCGCCGCCGCTGTCAAGAACTTCGGTTTCGAGCCACGAAAGCAAGAATGCAGTGGCCTCGCTCCAGACGTCTTCCTTGGTTCGTCCGCTGGACTTGAGCACGGCAAATCCGTGATCCGCGCCTTCCAGCGGGTGGACCGTTGCCCTGGGAACCGTGGCAGCGGCCGCCGCCAACTCTTCGGGCGTGGCGAAGGTGTCTCTGGTGCCGGAGCAGAAAAGCGCCGGAGACGCGATTTGCGGCAGGTGACTGTCCCGCGCTTAGTTGGGTTCCCCGGTGGGTGGAGAGGGTAAGCAAACAAGGCCACTGCGTCGACAGCGGCACCCTGGGCGGCGACATGAGATGCGATACGCCCGCCCATCGACCGTCCACCGATGATCAACTTAATGTCAGCGATCTTCACCGTCTCAATGACCTGCTTTCATGTCTCTTCCAGTAGCGAGACCTGGTCGGGCCGGCGTTTCCCGGCCTCCATGTAGGGAAATTGAAATCGGACGAAGGCGAATCCTGCCAGAACCAGCTGCTGGCTTAAATAGCTCCCGAAGGGGTCGTTGATGTCGGAACCCGCTCCCGGAGCGTAGATGAACAGGCCATTGGCTGGTTCGGTGTCCGGCATGGTCCTGACCGCCGTGACTGAGGTTTCAGGGCGGACACTTACTTGGATCGTCTCTTCGTCCATGGTTCTTGATCGCGTTCCAGCCTAATCGATTAACAGACCATCCGCGAAGAATCCTACCACAAGGCCGGGACGCCATCTCCAATCGCCGATCCAATATCGGCGCCGTCCTGACACTTGTTAGTTGCCGGTCCGGATGACCGGCGGATAGGGTCAATCCATGGGGCACTACTATCGCTTCAAGCGCGGTGACCGCGTATTTATCGTATCCGGACAACGGTCTGGAGTGTTGGGCGTTGTCGATAGCGCCGTATTCCAGCGGTCCATCGACTATCCCGAAGATGTCTCTCCCGGTTATCACGTAGTATTACCCGACGATGCAGTCGTCACGGTTCGTTGGGACCAGGTTAAGAAAGCCGGCGACGGATCCGAATGATCCAACTACCGGGACGGGCTCGGCCCCAGGTGGGTGCCGGAGTCCACCAAGATGGTTTCGCCGGTGACGTAGTCCGCTCCTTCAAGAAGCCATACCACCGGGTCGGCGGCTCCTTCCGGAGTTCCGGCGGTTTTTAAGGGCGCCAAGTCGGCATATCGGTCTATCATGGTGTGGTACCTCTCTTCGCCCAGACCTTCCCGCCACCAGCGAGTCTGCATCACCCCGGGGCATACGGCGTTGACTCGAATCTCCGGCGCCAGTGCCCGTGCCAAAGACATGGTCATCGTGTTCAGAGCGCCCTTAGACACGGCGTAGGCGATGGAGCTGCCCGAACCGGTCATTCCCGACAAAGAGGAGATGTTGACGATCGCGCCCTTTCCCTGTTGCTTCATCTGAGGGGTTACCGCCCGGACCATTTGGTATGCGCCGATCACATTCACCGAGAAAATATTGATGAAGTCGTCGGCGGTGAGGGCTTCCAGGTCGGCGTGGGGAGCTATTTTAGACTGGGCGGCGTTGTTCACCAACCCATCTATTCTGCCGAATCTCTCGATGGCGGCGGCGGCCATTCGGCGGCAATCGGCGTCGTCAGACACATCGGCCCGGCAGATCAACACGCCCGCGCCAAGCTCTTCGCATGCGGCCGCGGTTGCCTTAGCTTCCGTTTCGCTCTTGGTGTAGTTGATCACCACGTTGGAGCCCTTGCCGGCCAACCGTTGCGCCACGGCCGCTCCCAATCCGGTGGCCGACCCGGTGACGATGACTACCGCGTCTTCAAGATTCATGGTAGTCCCCCTGCGGATAAGATTCCGGTGGGCTTAATCCCACCGGAATAGTTTAGACCAAAGTATGAGCAGCCGATCGGGAGTCTGTCCGGCTGCTTTGCCTCGGGAAGAGCCAGTCCGACGATCTTTCGAAGTTCATCGTCGAACATTACCCAGCCGCCGCCGTCTTCGGAGAAGGGGCGCTCAACGAGGGAGTAGATCTTGCTGGAGAAGTCTTCGATGGTATGTGCCCCGAAAACGAATAAGCTGTAGCGGACACGAGCCTCGCCGAACTTCTGGAATTCAGCCTCAAGTCGTGCCCGGTTTGCTTGCCACAGGTCCACTCGTTCCTCAAAGGGAATAATGGGGTCAAACCTGGGCATTTCGCCGGTGGCTTCCACCATCTGTTGGATGACCTCTTGGGGCACCCCATGACGCTCAGATAGACCGGCATACAAGATTTCGTCTATCTCAGTCTGGGCGATTCCTTCCCCTCTTAGCCACCGTCGCAGCGTCCGGTCAAAGTTATCTGGTCGCTGTCTTTGGATGGCAGGGAAGTATATCCCGTCGTCCAAATGTTCGTTTACCCAGTGGGCGGATTCGCCTTGGAGCCCATACCTGTAGATTATGGCCCTTAGGTTCTCAGGATAAGGGCTCCTGTCCTGTGGCTCGGGGCGTTTTCGGCGCGACGTGGTCAAACTCAAAATGTCCAATAAATGGGATTTGCCCGCTCGTGTCCGGTCTATGTGGTTGCATTAAACAAGATGACAGCGGGGCCTTGGTTCGTCAAATGGGGGCCTATTGCTCCGCCTTTGACGGCGATGGCTCTAGGGTTCGTAAACACGAAGGGGTAGGGAGTTTGAAAGGGCGGAGATGATTCAGACGCGAATTGGAGATGGGATGCTAATCCGCGAATTGGGGCATAACTTGGGCGGCGAACAACTCCAACGAATCCATCACCTTGTGGTGCTCGATGCCGCCGTAGTTTATGAAGAAAATCAGGTTTTCCACGCCTGATCGCCTCAAGGTTTCCACCCGTTCGGCCACTTGACCGGGAGTGCCGAATAGGGCGACGTTTTCGAACATGGCGTCGTAGTCGAACTCGGTGTCCCTGGAGAATCGTCGCCGGTAGGAACTGAATTCATCTGGAAGTAACTCGGTCCGGTTCTCCGGAGGCGCGCCGACTTCTTGCCCGGTCCGTTTGAACCACATGAAAGGGGCTTCGGTGTCTCTTCGGGCTTTGTCTTCGCTGGTGGTGGTGTACATGGGCCGGGCCACCACCACGCGTTCGGGTCGGTAGTCGTACCCGGCTTCACCGACTGCGGTGCGGTACGTCTCGACCTGCTGGGCGACTTGGTCGTAGGGCTCTCCCTGGCCAATCATCAGGTTCCAATCGTTTCGGGCTACCCGCGCCAAGCTGGCCGGGCTGGAGGCGGCAACCCACACCGGCGGATAGGGAGTCTGGACCGGCCTAGGATGGATGGTCATGTCGTTGAACCGCCAGAACTCTCCTTGGTGGTCGAACGGCTCTTCCTGGGACCAGGCTTTGGTGATGACCTCCATGGACTCTTCGAATCGCCGGCTTGCTTCGTCCATGGCGATATTTAGTTTATGGTATTCGCCCCACTGGAAGCCCCGCCCCACGCCGAAGTCCAGCCGGCCGTTGCTCAACAGATCGACCGTTGCGGCTTGCTCCGCGACTTGGATGGGGTTGTGGAATGGCAGGACGGTGACCGCGCTGCCCAAGCGGATGGTGTTGGTAACCCCTGCCAGATAGGCCAGCACGGTGAAGGTGGAGGACACGATGCCATGGCGGGAGAAGTGGTGTTCGGTCAGCCAGGCAGAGTCGAAGCCCAGTTTTTCAGCCCAAACGACCTGTTCCAAGGCCTCCTTGTAATACCTGGCTTCAGACTTGGGGTCGGGCAACTGCACCGATTGGAAAAGGCCGAACCGCATCTTCCTGCTCCTCCCATGTGGGCACGCTGAGATAGAACTAGTGTATTGGGGATTGTGCCCTTAGATGGGCAAGACCGGCTCTGTCCGATCCTCTGGCAGGGTAACCTCGAAGGCGTTGAGGAAAAATGCAGTCTGGGCGTAATTGCTCATCAATGCCGATAGCTCCACCAGATGTTGAATGCCGAATTGGTCCAGGGCCGTCTGGAAGGTTGCCTGGCTGATTTTGTGATCCTTGAAGTATTCCTGGCCAAATGCGACTACGGCGGCTTCATCGGCTGCCATCTCGGGTAATGGTTTTTTATCCCGTATGGCGTCGACCAGAGCGTCGCTGACCCCCTCACGCCGGGCCGCTGGGGCGTGGGCGTTCCAGACGTAAGGGCAATCGTTGGCCCGCGCCGAAGTTATGATGGCCAACTCCTGTATCCGCTTGGGAAAGGTGGTCTCATATCGCAGGTAGCTGGTCAGGTGGCTGCGGCGGCGGGACATCTCGGGGCTGGCGACGGTGATGGAGCCGGGGCCGCCGGTGATCGTGCCTCCGGTGTCCTTGGTCAATTCGTCGAACGCGCCCCGAAATTCCTCTGGGACCATATCTTTGGAGATTACAGGTATTCTTGCCATCATTAACCTCGACTTTTGTAATGGGTACGCCGGGACGGATGCCCGAATCTAGATCACGGTCCGTTGGATGCGGTTAATCCTACCTCGCTACGGTTCAGATTCAGGTTCGATGACCCTCTCTCTGTAGCTATAAAAGCCCGGCCCGGCGGCGTCCCGGTAGTGTAACAGCGCCCGGCGTTACCTTCAAGCGAACCAGGTAGGCGAGCGGATCCATCGTGAGGATAGTGGAAAGCCAGGCCCCAATAACAACTCTGGTGCAGGCCGCCAATCCGATATTTTCGGCGCCTTGGGGTGTCATCCCCGCAGTTCCCTTGGTGGTAATACCCTAGCCCTGATCGAGGGACGTTGGTAACGTGTTCGATAACGCTGCCGTTAGCGGAAGGAAGAAGGAAGGTGGAAATGGCCAGAGTCCTCATAGTTGATAGTCATTCGGCGATCAGAAAATGGTTGAACGCCAGCCTCGGCGATATTGGACACCAAGTTGATCAAGCCACCGATGGAAAGACCGCCCTTGAGACTGCTGCTCGCGAGCCCATCGATCTGATGCTATTAGACTTTGACTTGCCGGGTATGGGCGGGAGTCAAGTGCTGTCTAACTTAAAGGGAAACCCGAGAACCAGAGCGATACCCGTGATCATGCTGACTTCCATTCCGTCTTACGAGACGGAGGCGGAGTGCCTACGGTTGGGGGCCTCTAATGTTCTGACCAAGCCGTGCAATTTTGAGGTTCTGGCGACCCACATCAGAGTGGCGCTGCGGGAAGGACAGGATCCAGTGGAGGAAGAACCAAGCGGTGAGGCGCTGCAGGATGAGGCCGAGTGGGAACTGCCAACGGAAGAAGTCCTGCCGGACGCTCAGCCGGCCCTAAAATCTCCCGGCCAATCCAGCAAGTTCGTTAGCGCCGGGGGCGGCTTGGCTCCTTTGCGGTTGGTTCTGGGTGGAGGGCTTGCCAGTGAAAGTCTAACGTTGATCGAAGGTCCTTTGGACTCCGGTAAAGGCTTGATCTGCCAATACCTGATGTACGGAGCAATCATGGAGGGCAACAAAGTAGCCCTCTTCAGCTCAAGTCAAACCGTCGAAGACCTTAGCCAAGAGATGGGCTCCATGGGTAGGGACGTGTCGGAGGCGCTTCAAGATAACAAACTGTTGGTCCAATCAATCTCCAGACCCTCTCCTGAGGTAACTCCCGAATCCTATTTCGGCGCGCTGGCATCCAAGATCCACTGCCTTCCGAAGTCTTGCGCGTTGGTTGTTATCGACGAGATCACCGACCTGGCGATGATCTGCCAAGACCGGACGATCATGGGATTCTTTTCCATTTTCAAAGAGCTGTGCACCGGTGGAAGGGCCATCGTTGTCGTGGCCCAAGCAGGCGCATTCGCGCCTGACTTATTAGGCCGGTTACATCAATTGTGCGATACCCACATCACCATGGCGGTAAGGGACAAACAGGTGAAGGTGCTCAACGCGGGCAAGGTAAACAACCTGGAACAGCGTAAGGATAATGGCTTCAGCTTCCGGATTGAGCCGGGCGAGGGCGCTAAAGTAGTCCCCATGTTCCAAGTACGGATCTAGGACGTGGGAGCCGGTTAGGTGATGACACCCTCATCTACCATCGCTGCCAGCCGGTTTTCGTCCAGGCCCAAGAGGCTGCCGTAGATCTCCTGGTTATGTTCCCCATACTTGGGGATCGGTCCCGCCGTCGTTGGGGTCTTGGAGAATTTGATGAAAGTGGGTCCGGGGACAAGCATCTTCTTGCCGGGTTGACCTTCCAGTTCGGTTTCCATCATCACTTCCCGCTCCCAGATGTGGCGGTCTTCCAACACGTCGGGTATGGTCATGGCCCGCCCCACGGGAATATCTGCGCCGACCAGGGCATCCTCCACGTCCTTCACCGGTCTTTCTTCACACCAAAGGTGGAGCAATTCCATGCGGATCTCCGCCTTGTCGGTGGCGAACATGGGCGCCGCGTACTCTGGGTCTTCTGCCAGGTCGCTATACCCCATGACTTTGAGCATCCGCTCCCACATACCGGCCCGGGCCGCTCCTGTTGTTACCCAGCCATCCTTGCATTGGAGAAAAGTACCGCTTCGTTTGAAGTCGTTAGTGCCGGTTTCGTAGCACATCGCCAGGGCGACTTCTTCCAGAGATATACCGCCGTCAAGCATGGCTACTTCCAGCCATTGGCCTTCTCCGGTCCGGTCCCGGTGTCTTAACGCCCCCAGGATACCCACCGCGGCGTGCAGGGCGGCGGTGCGGTCCATGATCGGCCCCTCGGCCATGATGGGCTGCCCAAAGCCTCTGCCCGTCTGGTCTCCGAGGCCGCTCATGGCTTGGATGATGGGGTCGAAGCATTGACGGTCCCGGTAAGGGCCGTACTGTCCGAATCCCGATACCGACGCCAGAATGATGCCGGGATTGACTTGGCACATGGCATCGTAGCCAAACTCCATATCGTTCATCGTGCCCGGCCGGAAGTTTTCCAGCACCACGTCGGAAACACCGACCAGGTCTAAGAACAGCCTTTTCCCTTCGGGATGGCGGGTGTTGAGGGTGATGCTCTTCTTGCCCCGGTTATAGGCGGCGAACTGAACGCTCATGTCGCCAACGAATGGGCCCGAATTCCGGAGGTCCGCCCCTTTCCGCCATTCGATCTTGATCACCTCCGCGCCCATGTCCCGCAGTATCAGTGATCCCCTGGGTGCGGCTTGCCACCGGGCAAGTTCCAAGATTCGAACGCCTTCCAGCACTTTGGTAGGAGAACTAGGGGTCATCATTTTACTCCTGATATCTTGTTCGGTTCGCCGGGATCGAGGGGTGGCAGCAGTATAACCGGGTTTGCGCCTTAGGGCATTGTTCGTGGGTATAGATGGCCATAAGGGGAGGTGGGCTTCCTGGGGCGGTAAGGAAGTTCCAATGGAGGATGTGTGGTTTGTGGCAATCACGACGGTGACCCGTATTCCTTGATTCACGAGCCAGATTGAAGAATCTTATTCCTTCTCACACAATGTGCGTTGATTACGTTGGCTAACTATGGCTGGTTTCCGCGGAATAGGTTCGTGTCCGCATGAACATATAAAAATAAATGAGGCCGCCTACTTCAGGCGGCCTCCAAAGCATCCATTTTGCTGGCTAGGCTAAGGGGCGGTAGGTTGCAGGAATGGCGGTTCATTCGATCACGAAATCGACGATGCTTCCGGAATTGCCGCCCATGGACACGTTGAAGGAAACTATGGCGCGGCCATCCACGCTGGCCTCGGCCGTGAAGGAATCTCTAACCATGACCACCGCGCTCGGCCAGGTGTATACCGAAGGGTCGGTGAATTCGGTAAAGTTGACTAAAAGATCGCTCCAATAGTTGCCGGCCGAAACCAGTGCGGCTGTCCGGTAAATCAGGGTCCTTGTCTCTCCGCTGGGTATCGATTCAGAAAAATCCCAATCCAGTCTCTGCCGAGTGTCTGAAGAAGGGCAAAGATTGTTGCCTTGAGGGATGTTGGTAGAAGGGTTCGCTAGGCTGGCGCCTTGAAACGTGGCGGAGTCATCAACGAAGCAGACCCCAAGTGGGAGCAGGTCCCGGATGCCGTAGCCGGTAGCGCCGCTGGGGCCGAGGTTCAAAGACACCGGCCCAACGTTCTCGATCTCTATCGAATATTCAACCGTGAGTTGGTAGGTGTCCGAGGGAAGAGGAGATCCGGTGGGAACGGCGTCGACGATCTGGCTTATTACTTTGGTGATCTTGGCGCCGGGTGAAGTCCCCTCGCAAACATCATCGTCTGCGGCAACGCTGCCTACCTTCACCGGCGCGGTCATACCGGTTTTGGTGTTATCGTCCCCGGGTTCAGCCCAGGCTTCATTGCAATAGTTGCCGTCGCTCAATATTGAGCCCGACCGATCAGCGTCAAAGGTTAACACGACCGACTCGTAGGGCTGGAGAGTTGGCAGCAATGTAACGTTCCATACGATGTGCCGGTCCAGAGGGCAGACAGTTTGGCCTTCATCAGGATCGGGGGCCACCGTTTGTTGGGTCACGCCGTCGGGGAATAATAGGGTGGACGTGCCGCCGCATAGGAACTTTAGGCCGGGTGGCAGGTTGTCGTGGATCTTGTTCAGCGATATAGAACTATCGTCTCGGTTGGTCAGAGTAATCGTGTAGGTAAAGGGTGTTTTATCGGCTGAAACGGCTTCGCTGGTGGTGCTCACCGTTTTCACCGGCTGGATCTTTCTGCTGCTGTAGGCCGGCGGAGGCCAGAGTGACGCTCCTTCCAAAAGACTTTCGTCACTGGTGACTGGCGAGGCGGTTGGATCGCCGGTCAAAACGATGTCGATTCCCCCCGGAGCGCCATCGCCGTAAGGGAAGGTCGTATCCGTGCCGTCTGGGTGGGCGGTCCACCAATCGGCCCAGCGCTGGGCGTCCAGGGTAAGGTAACGAACATACTCTATTACCCCCAGAGCGCAATATTGGCGGTTTAGGATATCGTTCTTGACCTGGGAATCGGTGCTCAGGACGGTGGATAGGCGAAGGTTGCTGGTGACCACGGCAACCCCAAACAACATAAACCCAACGACTAACAACATGGCCACCCCTCCGGATTGGCCGCGGCACAGTCTTTTCATCCCTTACTCCTGTCTCCGCAGGTAAGTCCGGAGGACGGTGTTCTTAGCCTCCCCGGAATCGGCTTCCACCTCAAGTTCCAGTGTCAATAGATTGCCGCAGTGGAGAAATCCTACCGAATCGGTCACTACGTGTTCGGCCAGGGTGTTGACCAGTCCGTCGTATTCTCTTTCGAAGGAATCCCCGGAGACTTGGTAGGTGGATGAATGATAGGCGCCGTCGTTGTCCGTCCAGCTGAGAGTTATGCTGTCGGACGCTGAAAGGCAGTCCAAAGGTTCTCCGTTCCCATCCACGGCCGCTTGGGCGTTTAGAGCGTCTCCGGAAAACCAACTGCCGGCGTGCCGCAGGTCTTTGGTGGC
>Ga0066369_10001259_pt1 | contig 10479 bp, 8 predicted proteins | sample Knorr_S7_td_Bott_FD_70972 | JGI IMG/M metagenome (GOLD analysis project Ga0066369, IMG submission 70972) | Marine microbial communities from Southern Atlantic Ocean transect - Knorr_S7_td_Bottom_ad_4513_LV_A | ecosystem: Environmental > Aquatic > Marine > Oceanic | place: Southern Atlantic ocean... | reverse complement strand
TATGACATAATAGGAAGTGGAGCTCCTACAATCGGCAGTAAACCAAGTACCATTGACATATTAACTGCAACATAAGCAAAAAATGCCGTGGCAAAACCGAAGCAGTATAACTTTGCAAAATTATTTCTCGACTGACGACCAATTACAGTAATTCTGTATATAATCATAACGTAAACAAGTAATAATGCTGTAGAGCCGACAAAACCAAATTCTTCGGAAAATAAAGTGAAAATGAAATCTGTGTGCTTTTCAGGTAAATAATCCAAGTAACTCTGGCTTCCTTGCAGGAAACCTTTTCCAAAAATGCCTCCTGAACCCAAGGCAATTTTTGACTGAATAATCTGATAGCCGGCCCCTAAAGCATCTCTTTCGGGATCAAAAAAAGATAGGATTCTTGTTTTTTGATACGGTTTTAAAAATGATATTCCAACTGGAAGTAAGCAAATTAAAAAGAAACATGAGTACAAGAAAAGTTTTATTCTGAAACCCGTTAACCAAATAACGGCGAAACCGCCAATTAAAATTAGCACTGCTGTTCCCAAATCCGGTTGTTCTGCAACTAATAAAACAGGAACAAATATAGCAAAGAAAGGTGTAATAATATATTTTAAGTTTGTGACATTTTCTGTAGGAATTTTATAATAGTATCTTGCTAAAAAAATAATTAAAGCAATTTTCATTAATTCGGAAGGCTGAAGATTAATAAAAAATAAACTAATCCAACGTTTTGATCCTGAGGCGGTAACGCCAAAAATATCAACGGCAAACAATAAGATTAATACTGCAAAATAAAATAAATAAGCAGATTTATACCAAGTCTTAATTCTAAAAAAAGAAACTATTATAAAAAGTATAAAAAAAATAAAAAATCTATAAAGATGACTTTGAGTATAATAACCAAGCTTTCCTTGTTCGGTAGAATACATCGCAAAAAAACTAATTACTCCTAATAATAAAATTAAAAAAATTAGTAAAAAATCTAAAGCAAATATTTTATCTCTAAAACTCTGATTGCCTCTATGAAAATGTTGTCTTATCATTTTTTAAATCTCTTGAATCAGATCTGTTTGATATTGTTTTCTCAGTTGATCTCTGTCCAAAACCTTTTTTATTATTTTTTTTGCAATTGGAGCGGCGTTTGAACTTCCCGATCCTCCATGTTCTATAACAATGCTAAATGCGTATCGTGGGTTTTTGTAAGGTGCAAATGCGATAAAAAGAGCATGATCTCTTTTTTTATAAGGCAAATCTTTTTGTTTTAGTTTTAGTTCTCTTTCTTCCTCAGTGATAGATCTTGTTTGAGCTGTTCCAGTTTTTCCAGCAAAGATATATTCTGACTTAACATGTCTTGATCCGTAAGAAGTGCCCATTGGTTCATTGGTTGCCCCGAATTGAGCATCTAAAACAAATTTAACATTTTCTTGATTCCTATATAATTGCTTAAACCGTTTGCTCGAAGCATCTATAGTAGGCTGCAAAGCTTGTTCATTATAAATTATCTTTGGTTCAATTTTATGTCCGCCGTTCGCGAGTTGTGCAGCCATTAGACAAAGTTGTATTGGAGTAACCTGAAAATAACCTTGCCCGATACCAGCAAGCAAAGTTTCTCCCAATAACCATCCTTTTCCAATATTTTTTAATTTCCATTTAGTCGATGGAACAAGCCCAGTTAGTTCTTCACTTAAAATATCTAAAACTTTATTTCCTAGTCCAAATTTATTAGCTGTAACAGCTAGGCGATCAACTCCTAATCTTCGTGCTACTTCATAAAAATAAATATCGCAAGATTGTTTAATAGCTTCTCTTAACCTCATAAATCCATGACCTTTCTCTTTCCAACAATGATATTTATGACCATAAAGTTCAATCTCTCCTCTACATTCGGTTGTAGTATTAGGACTAATAACATCGTTTTCCAATGCTGATAGCGCAACAAGAGGTTTGATGGTCGAAGCTGGTGGGTAAAGTCCTGCTATGGATTTATTAATCAAAGGTTTTTTTTCATTATTGATTAGATCTTGCCAGTCTTTAGAGGCTATACCATGAACAAACTTGTTTGCATCAAATGTAGGACTAGATACCATAGCTACAAGATCTCCTGTATAAATATCCATTATACAAATCGATCCACTTTTGTCTTTTAATAATTCACTTGCAGATTTTTGAACTTCTATATCTAAAGTTGTTCTATAATTTTTACCTGTAGTTCCCTGAATCAATTTAAGTTCTTTGATTCTTTTACCGTGCGCATTAACTTCAAATCTTTGAAGTCCTGGCTGTCCGATCATTTCTTCATTTAAAGACTTTTCTAAACCATTTTTACCCGTCTTCAATCCAGGAACATTAATTTCTCTTAATAATGCGCTATTTTCCAAATCTTTTACACTCATTTCTGAAACATATCCTATGATGTGAGAAGAGGAGCCATCTTCTAAATATTTTCGTGCTACAGCAACCACAGGCTTTATTCCTTGCATCTCATGTAAAAAAAGATTCAATCTTGAAAACTCTGACCAAGATAAATTATCTGAAATTATTATAGTCTCCCAAGGCTTACGTTTTTTTAGTCTCTTTATTAAATTAGTTTTTGCTCGCTTATCAAAATCAATTATTTTTGACAGTTTAAAAAAAAGCTCCTCTAGATTGGGCACATCTTCTGGAATCATATGTAGTTGAAATACTTGAGTATTTTTTGCAATTTTTGTTCCAAAATAATCTTCTATTATTCCTCTTTGAGGAACCGTCTTCCATTCTCTCAATCTATTCTTATCTGACAATGTTCTCCATTTTATATTTTCAGAAATTTGTAGGTAAAACAGACGGGTAATTATAGCAACAAAAATTGCTATTTTTAACGAAGATAAAATAAACATTCGTCTAGTGATTGTTTTTGATTTACTTTGAAAAGTTCTTGAAAAACTAAGCATAGATCAGGATTTTGTTAAGTTTAATATCAATGAAAAAATTCCCCACAAAACTGGATAAAAAATAAACGTAACAACAGAATTTTTGAACAGAAACAAATAATCTACCGAATAATTTGAAAAATATAATGATAAGAAATAAATAAAGTTTGCAATTAATAATGCGGGAATAAAACTTATCCAATCATTTATTAATGTTATTCTAACAGTTACGACTCTTGCATATGCAGCCACCGCAGCTATAATTAACAAAGATAAAGCATTAACACCTAATGGAAGCCCGAATACGATATCATTAATTATTCCTGATAGAAATATGAAACCATATCCTAACATCTGAGGTTTTCTTAAAACCCAATAATAAACTAGAATATAATGAACATTAATTGAAAAATACTTTAAATCAATTATAGAATTTCCATTTAGTGAAATAAAAAAAAGTAATAAAAGCGGTAATAGCTCAAAAAATTTAAATCTAATTTGTTTATATATATATGCCATAAAAATTTATTTACCCTTATCCAAATTTTCTAAATTAATATTTATAAAAGTGATCTGGCTTAAATCAGAAAATAATAAAACTTTGATAATATTATTTTCAATTTTAACTTCACCAACGGGAATGCCCGGAGAAAAAATTCCCCCTTTTCCCGATGTATAAACTTTGTCACCATTCTGAATATTATGATTTTCAGGTAAATATTCTAAGGTTGGCTCATTTTTTCCATGACCATTTAAAATAGCATGATGCGCCGATGGTTCAGTTATAACAGGAATTTTGCTATTTAAATCTGAGACAAGTAAAACTCTAGATGAAAAAAAATTTACATCAACTATTCTTCCAATAAAGTTTTTTCCATCCAAAACCGCCATGCCATTTTTTATATTTTTATTACCTCCAATATTAATAATAAAAGAGTTAAGGTATAGGCTTTGTTTATCCAGCATAACTCTTGCGCTCATAAGATTAGAGGATGATGAAATTTGCTCTTCGATTAATTTTCTTAATTGACTGTTTTCTAATTCTAAAAAATCTGTCTCCGAAATTTTATTTTTTAAGTCATCATTTTCTTTTTTTAATTTGTTATAATCGTCATAAAGATGCACGTGCTCCTTAACAAAATCAGTAAAATTATTAATACTTTTTGATGGCGTTGAAACAACTAAAGCTCCTCGATAGATTACATCCTTAATAAATGATCTAAAATAATTAAGTGGTTTTGTTTCTATTGTTTCAACAAAAAGAAATATAATCGAAAGAACTATAAGTGCAAATAATGAAAATTTTTGTTTTGATCCTTTAGCTAAAAAAGCGGAACGAATTGCTATGCCAACATCCTCGCGACTTGTATCCATAATACTTTATCTACAAAAATCATCCATCTATTAACATGTTAGAGAATGTTTCCTCTTGTTCCAGCGCTTTACCAGTCCCAAGAGCAACGCAAGACAATGGATCTTCAGCAATTTGAACAGGCAATCCTGTTTCTTTTGTAATTAGTTTGTCTATGTTTTTAAGAAGAGCTCCACCACCAGTTAGAACTAAACCCATGTCTACTAAATCTGCAGATAATTCTGGAGGAGTTTTTTCCAAAGCGTCCTTAATTCCACCTAGAATTTGGTTTAGAACTGGTTTTAACGCTTCTGCAGTATCTTCCTCTTTCAGCGATATTTCTTTGGGGGTTCCTGATCTTATATCTCTACCTTTCATCAAATAAGTATTGCCGGTTGTTGGTATGGCTGTGCCTATTTCCTTTTTTATTTTTTCAGCACTCGCTTCGCCTACTAACAAATTAAACTGTTTTCTCATATAGGTAATTATACCAGAATCCATTGCATCGCCTGCCACCCGCATTGAATTAGCATAAACCACTCCACCTAATGACAAGATTGCAATTTCTGTAGTACCACCCCCAATATCAACAACCATGGATCCAGTCGCTTCAGAAATAGGAAGTCCCGCTCCAATTGCGGCAGCTATCGATTCATCAATTAATTGAACTTTTCTTGCTCCAGCGGCTAATGCTGAATCTTGAATGGCTTTTCTTTCAACGGGCGTTGATCCAGTTGGTACGCATATTAATATTCTAGGGTTTGCAAATGCTTTGCTTTTGTGACTCTTTTTTATAAAATGTTTAATCATTTCTTCTGTTACTATGAAATCAGCTATCACTCCATCTCTTAAAGGTCTCACGGCAGTTATATTTCCTGGAGTTCTTCCCAGCATCGTTTTTGCCTCATCGCCCACGGCAAGCACTGATTTTTTTCCTTTTTCTTCAATTATAGCAACTACTGATGGTTCGTTAAGAACTATACCTTGACCTCTAACATAGACTAAAGTATTGCATGTTCCTAAATCTATGGCCATATCTGTGGACCATATTTGTGCTAACTTGTCTAATCCAAATTTAAACATTTATATTCCTTTCATTGTTGATCGCTCATACTCTTCAGGAGCGGTTTTTTTTCTTTTAATAATCATCTTATTTAACGCATTTAAATAAGCGTTAGCCGATGCGACAAGTGTATCAGTGTCAGCTGCTTGGCCAACAGTTGTTTTGCCTTCTTCTTCAATTCTTACACTCACAGTAGCCTGAGCATCCGTTCCTTCGGTTACGGCATGTACCTGATATAATTGAAGTTTTACTTCATGAGGGTATAATTTTTTTACACACTTAAAAATAGCATCCACTGGACCATCTCCAGTCTCAGTTGCTTTCTTTATTTCTCCATAAACTTCTAATGTCATGTCTGCTTTTTGCGGTTCTCCAGTTCCAGCAAATACCCTTAGAGATTTTAAAATAATAACATTATCTTCTTTGATTAGACTATTATCTACTAAAGCCGCGATGTCTTCATCGTAAACATGTTTTTTTTTATCAGCCAGAACTTTAAATTTACCAAACGCGATTTGAATTATATCGTCAGTAACACCCATATAACCAAGGTCACTTAACTTTTCTTTGAAGGCGTGTCTACCAGAGTGTTTTCCCATGACTAATGAACTTTTTTTTACGCCAACGCTTTCTGGAGTCATTATTTCATATGTATTCCTATGCTTTAACATTCCATCTTGGTGAATTCCGGCTTCATGAGCAAAAGCGTTTTTTCCTACTATCGCTTTGTTAAATTGAACAGGATATGTAGCGCTTGATACAAGCTTAGAAGCCTTGCTTAATAATTTTGTATTAATATTGGTATGAAACGGCATTAAATCATTTCTAGTTTTCATTGCCATCACTATTTCTTCAAGCGCAGCATTACCTGCTCTTTCTCCTATTCCGTTTATGGTACATTCTACCTGTCTCGCGCCCGCAACAACTCCGGCCAAAGAATTTGCAACTGCCAAGCCTAAATCATTATGGCAATGGGTTGATAAAATTGCTTTATCTATATTTGGAACATTATTTATTAAATGTTTAATAATTTTTGTAAATTCAGAAGGGATTGAATATCCAACAGTATCTGGTATATTAATTGTTTTAGCTCCGCACTTTATTGCTAACTCAACTGTTCTGCACATAAAATCAATATCAGTTCTAGTACCATCTTCACAAGACCACTCTACATCATCAGTAAATTTTCTTGCATAAGTTACATGTTCTTTTATAGCCTGCAAAACTTCACCGGAATTTTTGTTCAATTTGTGTTTCATGTGTAGTGGGCTAGTTGAGATAAATGTATGAATTCTAAATCGTTCAGCTATTTTTAATGCCTCATTACACGCATCAATATCTTTTTTTATATGCCTAGATAAACCACAGGGAATTGATGTTTTTAAAATTTTACTAACTTCGCTAACAGCTTCAAAATCTCCTTTTGATGCAGCAGGAAAACCAGCTTCGATAATGTCAATGCCAATTTGATCAAATAAATTTGATATTTGAAGTTTTTCTTCTAAACTCATCGACGCACCAGGAGACTGTTCCCCGTCGCGCATGGTTGTATCGAATATATAAACTCTGTTTTTGTCGTCGGACATTATCCCTCTAATCCAAGTTTTAACTTGGAACAATTTATTTTTTACAAATGATTATGTTACAACCTAAGCGGGTCGTATGCAAAAGATCTTTGGCTTCTTCAACAAAATTTAACTAAATTTACTAATTTTTTTCCTTATCAACTAGTTTGTTCTTCCCAATCCAAGGCATAAGATCTCTAAGTTTCTTCCCAACCTTTTCTATTGGGTGTTCTGCAAGTTCTTTTCTCATTTTCAAGAAGTTTTTTTGACCATTTTTATTTTCATCCATCCACTGTTTAGCAAACTTTCCTGACTGAATATCTTTCAACACCTCTTTCATTCTTTCTTTGGTTTTCGAATCTATAATTTTTTTACCCGTAATATATTCACCATATTCAGCTGTATTAGAAATTGAATAATTCATATTTGCAATACCTCCCTCATAAATAAGATCAACAATCAATTTTACTTCATGCAAACATTCAAAGTATGCCATTTCAGGTGGGTATCCTGCTTCAACCAAAGTTTCATATCCATTTTTTATTAGCTCAACTAAACCTCCACATAAAACACTTTGCTCTCCAAATAAATCTGTTTCACATTCATCTTTGAATGTAGTTTCAATTACTCCAGCTTTGCCTCCGCCAATTGCGCTTGCATAAGAAAGTGCTAAATCTTTTGCTTTACCTGAGCTATCTTGGTGAATTGCCATCAGACACGGGACACCTCCACCTCTTTTATATTCACTCCTTACTAAGTGTCCTGGCCCTTTTGGAGCTATCATAAAAATATCAAGATCTTTTCGTGCATTAATAAGATTAAAATGAATGTTAAGTCCATGAGCAAAACCTAGGCTTGTCCCCTCTCTCATTCTTTGTTCAATATGATTTTTATAAATTTGAGATTGCAACTCATCAGGAGTTAACATCATTAAAATATCAGCCCATTCAGCTGCATCAGACAGAGACATAACTTCAAGTCCTTCTGCCTCAGCTTTTTTTTTACTTGAAGAACCCTCTCTTAACGCCACGACAACTTCTTTCACCCCGCTATCTTTTAAATTTAAAGCATGAGCATGTCCTTGGCTTCCATAACCAAAAATTGCAATTTTCTTTGACTTAATGAAATCTACATTTGCATCTTTTTCATATAACATTTTCATAAATATTTCCTTCAGTGTTGTTTATAAGTTTCCGATCCTTTAGTCATTGCTACCACTCCAGTTCTTGATGCACTAGCCAGTCCAAGTGGTTGCAATTTTTTTATCAATTCATCAATCTCCTTCTCTAATGCAGAAACCTCAAAAACAAAAGATTTTTCTGTCTTATCTAAAAGAGTATACTTATATTTTTTGCATAATTTCTTAGCCTTTTCTAATTGAGTTTTTGAGGAAACAACTTTTAATAATGCCATTTCTCTCATTAACGTTCTTTTGTTACGTGGAAAATCAGCTACCTTATGAACCGGAACAAGTTTTCCTAATTGCGACTTTATTTGTTGAAGCACCTGTGGCGTTCCTGATGTAGTAATAGTTATACGAGATATATTTTTTTTCTTGTCAACTTCTGCAACCGCAAGTGAATCAATATTATAACCTCTTCCAGAAAATAACCCCACTACCCTTGCAAGAACTCCTGCTTCATTATCCACCCAAACAACAATAATGTGATTTTCAATTTTTTCTTTTTTTGTTGCAAAACTGTAAGCTGATTTTACCATAGCTAAACTAACACCTTCCCTTCTTCAGAAATTTCATCTTCTTCATCTTGTTTACCTAACAACATTTGATTATGGGCTTTCCCAGAAGGTATCATTGGATAACAATTTTCCTCTTTATCAACAACACAATCAAAAATAACTGGTTTATTAACTGAAAGCATTTGTGTAATTTTTTCATCTAATTCATCTGGTTTCTTTGCTCTAATACCGACACAACCATAGGCCTCTGCTAATTTAACAAAATCTGGTAAAGCAGCTGTATAGCTTTCTGAATAATTTTTTTCATGTAGTATCTCTTGCCACTGTCTGACCATCCCCATATATTCGTTATTGATAATAAATATTTTTATTGGTAATTTATATTGAACAGCAGTAGACATTTCTTGCATTGTCATTAAAACCGAAGCTTCTCCCGCAATATCTATGACTAATTTATCAGGGTGAGCTACTTGCACCCCAACAGCAGATGGTAATCCATAACCCATGGTTCCAAGTCCTCCTGAAGTCATCCATCTGTTAGGTTTATCAAATTTATAATGTTGAGCTGCCCACATTTGATGTTGACCTACTTCGGTTGTTATAAAAACATCTTGAGCTTTAGTTAATTCATAAAGCCTTTGAATCGCAAATTGGGGTTTAATTACCTCTTTGCTGTTTATAAAACCTAGAGAATTTTTCTTTCTCCATTTTTCAATTTGATTCCACCAAACAGCAATTCTTTGTTTATTTGATTTTGCAAAGTTAGGATCTTTTTTTTTGAAAACTAAAATTAATTTTTCCAAAACAATTTTAACATCACCAACCAATGCTAAATCAACGGAAATGTTTTTATTAATCGAAGAGGGATCAATATCAATATGTATTTTTTTTGATTGAGGAGAAAATTCATCAATTTTGCCCGTTATTCTATCATCAAAACGCGCTCCAATATTGATCATTAAATCACAATCGTGCATCGCGTTGTTTGCCTCAAATGTGCCGTGCATTCCCAACATGCCTAAAAATTGTTGATCATATCCTGGAAAAGCTCCTAATCCTTGAAGGGTAGAAGTGATTGGAAAACCGGTTAACGAAACTAGCTCTCGGAGTAATTGGGTTGCTCTTGGTCCGGAATTGATAACTCCCCCTCCGGTATATAAAATAGGTTTAGAAGATTTTCTAAAGAGGTCGACTACAGCCTCAATATCTTTATCCTTACCATTAAATTTTATATCGGTCTCACCATTTTTCTTTTTTACTTCTTTAGGCTTAACATATTTGCCTTTTTTAAATTGAATATCTTTGGGTATGTCAACCAAAACCGGCCCGGGTCTTCCTGTTGTGGCAACTTCAAAGGCCCGATGTAAAATTGATGATAATTTATTTATATCTTTAACGAGCCAGTTATGTTTGGTACATGGTCTTGTTATACCTGTCGTATCACATTCTTGAAATGCGTCTGTACCAATAAGATGTGTGGGCACCTGACCTGTAATACAAACCAAAGGAACAGAATCCATATAGGCATCGGTCAGGGCTGTAACTGTATTGGTAGCTCCAGGTCCTGAAGTCACAAGTATTACACCCGGTTTACCTGTTGATCTTGCATATCCTTCTGCAGCGTGACCCGCTCCTTGTTCGTGGCGGACTAAAATATGTTGTATGCTTTTATGATTTTTAAGTTCATCATAAATTGGCAATACAGCTCCTCCGGGATAACCAAAGATATGTCTAACACCTTGATCTTCCAGAGCTTTGAAAACTATTTCTGCACCGGTCATTAAATTTGCCATAAAGACTAATCTAACCAAGTTTAAGTTATGGTCAAGTTTTAGGATATTTTATTAATGGTTTTTTTAAACAAATCATTAATATTTGGAGAATAAATCATCTCCC
>Ga0066369_10001255_pt1 | contig 10484 bp, 9 predicted proteins | sample Knorr_S7_td_Bott_FD_70972 | JGI IMG/M metagenome (GOLD analysis project Ga0066369, IMG submission 70972) | Marine microbial communities from Southern Atlantic Ocean transect - Knorr_S7_td_Bottom_ad_4513_LV_A | ecosystem: Environmental > Aquatic > Marine > Oceanic | place: Southern Atlantic ocean... | reverse complement strand
ACCATTCAATACCTCCTTTTTCTCCCCAAACTCTAATTTTTAAATCATTCTCTTCTCCTGTGGCAATTTGACTAGTCATTAAATTTCCTTCTATATTATCTTCTAAAGAAATTAATACATTACCATCATCCTCTAGAAGTCTACCTTCAACAACAATATTTACTTTAGATAAAACTTTTAAAATTTTTTTTCCAGTAACATATTCTACCATATTAGCTGCATGTGTTCCAATATCTCCCATACTACCAGCTTTTCCTGATTTATTAGGATCTGTTCTCCAACCAGCTTGTTTGTTATCTGAAGCTTCTAAAAAATCTGACAACCAACCCTGAGGATATTCTACAGCTACTTTCCTTAATTTTCCTATTTTACCAGATAGTATAATATTTTTAGCCTCTTTAACCATTGGATAACCTGTATAAGTATGAGTGACAGCAAATGGTATACTGATTTCACTTACTTTATCAGATAAAATTTTAGATTGATTTGAATCATAAGTCATAGGCTTATCTATAATTACTGGGAATCCTTTTTCTAGTGCTTTTATAGCGGGATCAAAATGCAAATGATTTGGTGTAACAATTGATATAAAATCCATTTTTTCTGAATTATCAAAAGAAGATTCAATTTCTATCATATCTTGATAATTTTTATATATCCTTTTATCATCCAAAAACAAATTCTTACCTGTATCAATAGAATTTTCATAATTACTACTAAATGAACCACATACCAATTCTATTTGATTATCAAGAAAAGCAGCATTCCTATGTATTGCTCCAATAAAGGAACCTATTCCTCCACCAACCATACCCATTTTAAGTTTTTGCTTCATTTTCATTAATTTTTGAAGGAATTTAAAATTATTTATTAATAATGGCAATATTTATAAAATAATTGAATCTTCAACTTTATTTTTAGTCAATTTATAAAACTCCTTGAAAATATTAAATTTCTTTGATGATTTATCAATTTGTTTTTTTTCATAATTTCCATCTTCATTCAAGATATAAGTATTACAATTATCTCTTAAATTATAGTTTAGAATAGTAATAGCTTGTTTTTTCAAAAATTCATCATTTATTTTAAATAATGATTCGATTCTTCTTTCAAAACTTCTAATCATCACATCAGCACTTCCAGAATATATAATTGGATTACCCAAATTATGAAAATAATATATTCTACTATGTTCTAAATAATCACCCACTATAGAAATTACTTTTATATTTTCACTTAATTTTTTTCTATTTGGTCTCAAACAACATATTCCTCTAACAATCAAAAATATTATAACTCCAACATTACTAGCTTCATACAATTTATTAATCACACATTTATCTTGTAATGAATTAATTTTAATATAAATTTTAGCATCATTACCTGCTATTGAATTATTAATTTCATCTTCAATTAAACTTATTATTTTATTTCTCATATAAATTGGAGCAGTAATTAAATTTTCATATTCATCTGCTATTGAATGACCAGTGATAACATTAAAAAATTCTAAAGCATCTTTAGTGTATTTCTTGTTAGAAGTCATTAATCCAATATCTGTATATAGTTTAGACGTTGTTTCATTGTAATTACCAGTTCCTAAATGAGCATAATTTTTTACTTTTGGGCCTTCTTTTCTAACAACTAAAAGTAATTTTGTGTGTGTTTTTACACCTCCAATGCCATATATTACATGACAACCAGCTTTTTCTAATCTGTATCCATTTTTTATATTATTTTCTTCATCAAATCGGGCCCTAACTTCAAATACAACTGAAACATGTTTTCCATTTTCTGCTGCTTTTAATAAAGTATCAATTACTCTAGAGTTTTTAGCAGTTCTATATAAAGTAATTTTGATGGACAATACATTTGGATCTTCAGAAGCAATATTTAAAAAATTAATTACTGGATCAAATGAATTATATGGATGGTGCAAAAACACATCCTTTATTGAAAGTAATTGAAATATACTTTTATCCTTAAACCCTTCTAAATCAAATGAGGGTATAGGTTCTGGAAAAGTAGGTGACAATTCTGAAAATTTATTGTAATCAACAATTTGAATTAAAGAAGTAAAATCCAGTAAACCATTTTCAGGCAATTTCATAATATTAAAAAGATCTATATTTAAAATGGTTTTTAATTTTGATAATAACCATTTGTCAAAATCATGTTCAATTTCTATTCTAACAACTCTGCTCGATTTTCTGTCTTTTAACTTTTGTTTGAGTTCCTCTAAAAAATTTGTTTCAATATCTTCTGATTCATCAAGTGTAAAATCACCATTTCTAATTAATCTGAATAAACTAACAGAAATAATTTTTACATTTCTAAAAAGCTTATTAATATATTTTTTAATTATATTTTCAATAGGAATAAAATAGATTATATCATCAATTTTATATTCAAAAAATCTAGGTAAATTTTGTGGAGTCTGAACAAATGAAATTTTCTTTTTATCTGTAGAAATTTTTGATTTTGTTACTACACCAAAAATTAGAACTTTATTCATTAAAATAGGAAAAGAATGTAAATTATCATACACCATCGGAGTTAGCATGGGAAAAATTGTATTCTTAAAATATTTTTTAATTTTATTTTGATCTTTTTCTCCAAACGAATCCCAAGAAGAAATATAAATTTTTTCTTTATTTAAAATAGGAAGAAGATCTTTAAGAAAATATTGATTTTTTACTTTAAAAAAATTTTTACATTCATTAAGTAAAAATTCTTTAAAAGGAATTTCTCTCATACCTGAATAATCAATTCTTTTTTTATTATTATCAATATAATTATAAAGACTACCTACTCTAACTTCAAAAAATTCATCAAAATTTGATGAAACAATTGATAAAAACTTTAATCGATCAAGTATGTTTCTTTTTTCATTTTTTACCTGATCAAATACCCTATAATTAAAATTTAACCAACTAAAGTCTCTACTTATAAGATTACTTTTTTTTAATTTATCAAAATCCATAATAAATTAAAGATTTTCTAAAACTGACATTACTTCTTTAACATGAACTCTTGATTCATCAAGTAATTTTTTTTCACTAGATTTTAATTTTAATTCAATTATCTTTTCTATTCCATTCGATCCTAAAATAACAGGAACACCTAAATAACAATCATTAATCCCATATTCACCATCAAGTTTAACACAAACTGGAAAAATACGTCTTTGATCTCTAATAATAGATTCAACCATTTGAGCAGCAGCAGCACCCGGTGCATACCAGGCAGAAGTTCCCATCATTTTAACAAGCTCACTTCCTCCATACTTAGTTCTTTCTATTATTTCTTTAAGTCTTTTTTCATCAATTAATTCTTCAACTGGAATTCCACCAACAGTAGTATATCTCGGTAAAGGAACCATAGTATCACCATGACCACCCAATAATAAAGATTGAATATCTTTTGGAGATACACTTAATTCATCAGCTAAAAAAGCTTTAAATCTAGAAGTATCTAATATTCCAGCCATACCCATGACTCTTTCTCTAGGGAATTGAGATGTTAAATGAGCTTGATAAGTCATAACATCTAATGGATTAGAAACAATAATTATTATACAATTAGGGGAATATTTAATAATATTTTCAGTTACAGACTTTACAATTTTTGAATTTGTTTCAATAAGATCATCTCTAGACATTCCAGGTTTTCTCGGTAAACCAGAAGTAATAACAACTACATCAGAATTTTTAGTTTTAGAATAATCATTTGTTGATCCAATTATTTTAGTATCGTATAAATTAATAGGTGCTTTTTGAAAAATATCAAGAGATTTTCCCTCTGATAAACCTTCTTTTATGTCTACCAATACAATTGTATTAACAATTTCTTTACACGCTAATACATCAGCGCATGTTGCCCCAACATTTCCTGCTCCAACTACTGTTACTTTCATATTTTTTATTCTTTCCAAAATTAGATAATGAAAAATGAATTATTAAATTTTTATATCAAATTATTTGTAAATCCATTACAGTATTTGTCTTACCAGTTACTCTATATAAATTATGTATTTGATAACCGACGACCCAAACAATATTTTTATTGGAATCTTTAATAACACATTGTTTCATTCTATCGATCTTTGAAATCTTATTATCAGACAAAAAATCAGATATTTTTTTATTTTGATTCATACCAAAAGGAACAAATGTTTCTCCTTTTTTATAATTTCTTATAATAATAGGAAATAATACTTTACTATAGTCTATTTGAGCATTTTTTAAACTATTATTTAATGATAATTTATTTATACTATACTTTCTAACCTTTATATTTAAATCATTAACTTTTATATCTTCTAAAGAATTAAATTTTCCATAATAATGATATTTTAAATTTATAGGCTTTATATTAAGTGATTCTCTTTCTGTATAAAGAATGTATTTATTACTTATAAATTCCTTTATTTTATTATTTCTAAATGCCAACAAAATTAATTTTATTTGAAAAAAATTAAAACCATATTCTTCAAGTACATCATATATTAGAATATCAAGATTTTCATTTTTTATCCATTCTCCTTTATTTAAAAATATAATATTGTCTCTTTCTGATAAATATTTGTTTTTAAAATTTTCAACTTCACTTTTAATAAATGCCTGAGCCTTACTTAATCTACTAGCAGTATCTATAACAGATTTTTCAAGAGACGGATTAATTTTTTTTAATAATGGAATAATTTTTTTTCTTAAATTATTTCTTAAATATATAACATCATCATTAGATGAATCTTTTCTCCAAGATAAATCATTCTTTTTTGAGTAATTAATCAATAAATTTTTTCCACTTTTAAGTAATGGTCTAATAATAAAATTTTTTTTATAAGGAATACCAGATAAACCTTTATAACCTGTTGTCTTAATAAAATTAAATAATATAGTTTCAAAATTATCATCATTATGATGTGCTATTGAAAGAAAATCATAATTATTTTTTTTCATTATTTTGTTAAACCAATTATACCTTAATTCTCTAGCTGCCATCTGAATAGATACATTGTTTTCTTGAGCATATTTTTTGGTATTAAATTTTTTACTATAAAAGATTATGTTATTTTTTTTACAAATTTTTTCAACAAATAAACAGTCCCCCAAAGATTCTTTACCTCTCAAGCTAAAATTACAAGTACAAACAGAAAAAGAAAAATTATTTTTTTTAAATAAATCTAGCATTACCATAGAATCTATACCACCACTTACTGCTAACAAAAATTTATTAGTATCTAAATCAATATTATTATCACTAAAAAAATTAATAAATATTTTATTTAAACTATTTGTTTTCATAATACAAAAATAACTATTTGTGAATTGCTTCATAATAAAACTAATAACTATCTATTTTTGTATTATGAAATTTAAATTTTTAATAATTCTATCATTCTTATTATTAACCCTAAATCTAGGAAAAGCCCAAAAAAAAGAAAAAATTAAATATCAGGCCGATGAATTAAAATATTCAAGAGAAAATAAAGAACCAGTAAGAAAACTTTTAAATAATGTAATTTTTAGACAAGGTACATTAGTCATAAAATGCGACTCAGCTAATTTTTATACTAAAAGAAACATAATGGAAGCATACGGTAATATTATAATTACCGATGTAGACTCATTAAAAATATCTGCAAATAAATTAATTTATGATGGTAACAATAAAACAGCAAAACTTAGAGAAAACGTCATATATAACAAAAAGGATTATAATTTAAAAACGAATTATCTAGATTATAATATTAAAGATAAAATTGGAAAATTTTATGAAAAAGGTGTTCTTACAGAAAAAGAAAATACCCTTATAAGTAAAAATGGAATTTTTTATGCACAAAAAAAGTATTCAATATTTTTTAATACTGTTGAATTTAATGGACCCGAATATATACTAAAAACTGATTCCTTAAAATATAATTCAACAAACGAAGTTTTAGAAACATATGGTTTTACAGAAATATTCACAGAAGATAGCATATACATAGAAGCCCTTGGGGGAAATTTTAAAACTAAAAAGAAATCATCTTTACTAAAAATGGGTATAATAGAAACAAATAATTATATTTTGAAGGCAAATGAAATTAATTTAGATAATGAAACAATGTTTTATTATGCTAGAAATAATATAAAATTAAAAATTAAAAATTCGGATTACATTATATCTGGAAATGAAGGTTATTATGATAAAAAGAAAAATATTACTAAGATTTATGGTGATCCTTTATTAAAAAAAGTATTTCAAAACGATACTTTTTATTTATCATCTGACACCATTATTGCATTTGGTGATTCTAGCAATTTAAATGTGATTATAGCATATAACAATGTAAAATTTTATAAAAAAAATTTTAAAGGTAAAACTGATTCCATTTCTTTCATAATTAAAGATTCATTAATAAATATGTTTAATAATCCAATTATATGGAATGGTAACAACCAAATTACATCTGACTCCATAAACTTTAAAATTTATGACAACACTATTGAAGAAATGAATTTAATTAAAAACGCATTTATTGTGTCTCAAGATTCTATGAAAAACTTTAACCAAATTAAAGGAAGAAATATGAAAGCATTTTTTGATGATTCTAATTTTTTAAAAAACATCAATGTTAATGGAAATGGAGAAACTATTTATTTTGCATTAAATGAAACTTTAGATAAAATCATAGGACTAAACTATATAATTTGTAGTGACCTAAAATTGAATTTTAATAAAAATGAAATACAAAATATAATATTTTTTAAAAATCCTAAAGCCAAACTAATACCACCTCATGAAATTAAAGAAGAAGATTTATTTCTAAAAAATTTTAATTGGAGAGAAAAAGAAAAACCTAAAATTCAAGATGTAGTTCATTATTTTAGAAAAAAGATATATTTGCGCAATGAAAATTAACATCAAACTCTTTTTATTATTTATATCAGTTATATTAATTTCATCATGTGGTGATTATAGAAAAATCCTTAAAACTCCAGGATTTGAAAAAAAACTTGAAGCTGCACTAAAGTATTATGAAGAAGAAGAATATTATAAATCAAGTACTCTTTTTCAAGATATTAAGCCTCTAGTAAAAGGAAGTGAAAAATCTGAAATTGTAGACTTTTACTTTGCTTATTCTCTATACAACTTAAAACAATATGAATTAAGTGCTAAATATTTTAAAGAATTTATAGAACTGTTTTCAAGAAGTGATAAAGTTATTGAAGCAGAATATCTATATGCTTTCTCCCTTTATAAAGAATCTCCAAATTCAAATTTAGATCAATCAAATACAATTGAAGCAATAAATGCAATTCAAAGTTTTATAAATAAGTATCCATACAGTGAATTTTCTAAAGGAGCAAATGAATTAATTGATGAATTACAAATAAAATTAGAAACAAAAAATTTTGAAAATGCTAAACAATATTATAAAACCAGAATGTATAAATCAGCTATAATTGCATTAAATAATTTTGAAAATGATTTTCCAGATTCATCTTATAATGATGAATGTAATTATTTAAAAATAGTATGTCAATACCTTATAGCAAAAAATAGTTTTGATGATTTAAAAAAAGAGAGATATAAAAAAGTGACAGAATATTACTTAAAATTTGTTGATAAATATCCTAATAGTTCATTTATAACAGAAGCAGAAAAAATGTATGTTGAAAGTTTAAATTTATTGACTAAATTTGCAGAATAAAAAAAATTAAATATATGAAAATACAATCATCAATAAATCAGTTTAATATCGAAAAAATTGCTTCTAAAACTGGAAATATTTATAAATCTGTTAAAATAATAGGAAAAAGAGCAAGACAACTTTCTTCTGCTCAGAAAGAAGAACTAACTGAAAAATTAGCTGAATTTGCTTCAGATATTGATAACCTAGAAGAAATTTTTGAAAACAAAGAACAAATTGAAATCTCAAGATATTTTGAGAGATTACCAAAATCTTCAACCGTTGCTACTCAAGAACTCATTAATGATGAGCTTTTTTTTAGAAATCGTGAAGATAAAGATGATTCTATTTCAAATGAATAGAAATTATTCATTGATTTAATAATGAAAATATATATATTTTTCTTTATTTATCTCCTTACTAATTGTGCTTATTCACAAGAACTTAAAACTAAAGTCTTAGTAAATACTGAACAATTACAATCATCTGAAAACTACATATTCGAAGAGCTTAGAAATAATATTGAACAATTTTTAAACAATCAGATATGGACTAATGATAAATATTTAAATGAAGAAAAAATTAATTGTAATTTTATTATAAATATTTTAAATGAACCATCTACTGGTTTATACGAAGCTACGGTTCAAATTGTATCATCTAGACCTATTTATAATACATCTTATGAGAGTATAATACTTAATCATGGAGATCGAGAATGGATATTTGAATACGTACCATCTCAAAATATTGAATATATAGAAAATGGATTAAATGACAATTTATCCGCTTTATTATCATTTTATGCTTATATAATAATTGGAATGGATAACGATTCATTTGAAAATTTAGGTGGAAATAAAAATTTTGAAAAAGCATGGCAAATATTAAATAATTCTCAAGAATCAGGTTATAAAGGATGGGATCAATTTGGTTCTAAACAAAATAGATATTGGTTATGTGAAAATTTTATTAATCCAGAATTTAAAATAGTTAGAGAATCCATATATAATTATCATATTAATGGAATGGATAATTTTTATTCAGATTCTAATAAATCACGATTAATTATTTTAAAAAGCTTAGAAGAAATAAATAAAATAAATAAAAACAAATTCAATTCTACAATTATAAATATCTTTCTAAATGCAAAATCTGATGAATTAACTAATGTCTTTTTAAATGGTAGTCTCGATACAAAAAGAAATGCTTATAACATACTAACAGAATTATCACCTAGCAGAAGTGATTTATTTAATAAAATATTAGAATAATTCATGTCAATAAAAGAAAAATTAATTCCTCCATTTTTAAAGAGTTATATCATATTTTATAAAGAAAATGGATTTAAAAAAACCGTAAAAAAACATGGTTGGAAATTATTTATTATAATATTTATGTATTATCTAATTAGAGATTCAATTCTTTATATAATAATTCCTTACTTTGCTTTAAAAGGAATTTTTAATTTTTAGAAGAATATGAACAATTTACTAAAAGAAAAAAAAGGTATAATTTTTGGAGCTCTAGATGAAAAATCTATTGCTTGGAAAGTTGCTGAAAAATGTAAAGATCAAGGAGCAATATTCACACTTACAAACGCACCAATTGCACTTAGAATGGGTCAAATTAATAAACTTGCTGAAAAATGTAATTCTAAAGTTATTCCAGCTGATGTTACATCAATTAGTGATTTAGATAATTTGTTTAAAGAATCAATTAAATCATTAGGAGGTAAATTAGATTTTATTTTACATTCAGTTGGTATGTCTCCAAATGTTAGAAAGAAAAAAGAATACGGAGATTTAAATTATGAATGGTTTCAAAAAACTTTAGATGTATCAGCAATATCATTTCATAAAATTATGCAATTAGCTGAGAAAAATAATGTATTAAATAAATGGTCTTCAATATTAGCATTATCCTACATAGCCGCTCAAAGAACATTTCCTTTTTATTCAGATATGGCAGAAGCAAAATCTCTTCTAGAATCTATCTCAAGAAGTTATGGATATAGATTAGGAAAATTAAATAAAACACGAGTAAATACTATATCCCAGTCACCTACAATAACTACAGCAGGATCAGGAATTGAAGGATTTGATTCTTTTTTTAATTTTGCTGAAAAAATGTCTCCTCTTGGAAATGCTTCAGCTGAAGAATGTGCAAACTATTGTGTTTTTCTTTTCTCTGATTTGAGTAAAAAAATTACCATGCAAAATTTATTCCATGATGGAGGTTTTTCAAACACAGGAATTTCTGAAAAAATAATGGATGAATTAAACTCATAATGTTTATATATCCAAATGCAAAAATAAATATAGGATTAAATATCATCTCAAAAACAAGTGATGGTTATCATAATATTGAATCATGCTTTTGCCCGATAGATCTACATGATATAATAGAATTAAAAATATCAAACAAAACATCTCTATCTACCTCTGGCATAGCTATTCCTGGAAATTTAAACAATAATTTGATTATTAAATCAATTAAATTATTTAATCCTAAACTAAATTATAAAATTCATTTACATAAAAATATACCAATAGGAAGTGGATTGGGAGGTGGATCTTCGGATGCTACCTTTTTATTAAAGCATCTAAATAATAATAAATATTCAAATGATGAAATTATGAATATTTCTAAAAAAATTGGAAGTGATTGCCCTTTTTTTTTGGAAAATAAAAGTAAATACATAACGGGTAAAGGTGAAAAAATGGAAAATATTAAAATAGATTTAAATGATAAAAAATTAATTATAATCATACCAAAAAAATCTATTTTAACTATTGAAGCA
>Ga0066369_10001251_pt1 | contig 10496 bp, 8 predicted proteins | sample Knorr_S7_td_Bott_FD_70972 | JGI IMG/M metagenome (GOLD analysis project Ga0066369, IMG submission 70972) | Marine microbial communities from Southern Atlantic Ocean transect - Knorr_S7_td_Bottom_ad_4513_LV_A | ecosystem: Environmental > Aquatic > Marine > Oceanic | place: Southern Atlantic ocean... | reverse complement strand
AGAAGATGAAATGAAAAAAAATGGGGGATTAATTACATTAGATGATCTAAAACGCCAAAAGATATTTTACAGAGAACCTATAGTAGGAAATTATAAAGGTTATAAAATCAATTCTGTAGGGCCTGTTAGCAGTGGTGGAATATGTCTTATTCAAATGCTTAATATTTTAGAAAACTTCAACATTGAAAAATATAATATTTTTGATTCTGAGAGAATTCATATAATTTCTGAAGTTTTCAAAATAGTATTTGCTGATAGATACAAATATATAGGAGACCCAGAATATGTAAAAATTCCTACAAATGGACTTATATCTAAAAAATACGCTTTAGAAAGAGCTAATGAAATAAATCTAAATAAAGCTCAATCATACAAATACACAAATAATTTCCTAGATAATGATAGTAATAATACAACTCACTTCAATGTTGCCGACAATGAAGGCAACATTGTATCTATGACACAAACAATAAATAATGCATTTGGAAGTAAAGTAGCAGTCGAAGGGACAGGAATGATGTTAAATAATTGTATGCTACTATTTGATCCTCATCATGGAAATGCTAATTCAATTCAACCATACAAACGTAGTTTGTCATCAATGACTCCAACAATAATATCTAAAGATAACAAACCGTTTGTTGCACTAGGAACTCCTGGTGGCCGTAAAATCTTCGGATCTGTATGCCAGGCAATACTTGCAATAATAGATAATAAGTTCAATTTACAATCTGCAGTAGAATCTCCAAGAATTTGGACTGATGGCGATATCTTAGAATTAGAATACGAATTTCCAAATGAATCAATAAACAAATTGAATTCACTCGGACATAAAACTTCTAGCATTCAAAAAATCGCAGGTGGAATGAATGCTATTATGTTTAAAAATAGCACAATGGAAGGATCAGCATGCCATAGAGCAGACGGTTCTCCTGCAGGATTATCAGGAGGGTACGCGTTACCTTCTGAACCTGGTGATGCTTTCAATTGGGAGTAAAATAACAGAAAATTAACAAATGCAAAAAATGGATCCCTAATGATCTTAATTCTCAAAAATCTTTTAATATTTTAACTTTAATAATTACTGATAAAGATTTAACTGATGAAGAATGGGAATATTATGACTCTCAGGCAAAAGGGTTTGAGAAAGACTTTACCTGGGCAACAAATAATAAAGCAAATGTTAATTTAGGAAATTTAAAAGATTCAATCAGATAAAGAGCTTAAATCTTTTATTTGATTATTAATATCATTTATAGAATTAGTTGGCATTTTACAAGTATAGGATCTACAGAGATAAAATGTTGTTTTATCATCTGTTAATACCTTGTTATAAAAAATATCCAAATTAGTTTTTGTCTTATATGATTTGGCAAAATATATTAAGTCAGATGATCTTTCTGAATTTAATTTGGTAACTAACTCTTTTAGATTCTTTTCATCATGAATTATTACAAGATGATCTAATTTATCATATTTGCGTAAATCAATTAATTTTGCCCAAGACAATGTATGTATTGGTACTTTATTCATATATGGAGTCATATTCTCAATCAAGTTATCAACAATATTTAAATATTTCAAATTATCTGTAATAGAACCTAATAAATATAAAAGTTCTGTCATTTTAGATGCGGAGCTAGTATATGGATTATCGTATAAAGATTTTGGTCTTATAAATAAATCTTTAACGTCAATGCTACTATCGTATAAAAATGCAGTTTCCGAATCCCAATAAGATTCAATAACTTGGTCAGTCAAATTGATTGCTATATCTAACCATTTAAAATCCAAAGTCCCCTGATGTAATTTAAATAATGCTTCTATAAAATATGCATAATCTTCAAGGGTAGGGGAATAAAATGGTTTGGAATTAATAATATATCTCGGTAATTCATTATTTTCAGTAATAAAAGAATTAATATATGTTGCAACATCAATTGATTTGTTTAAATATTTTTCATCAAAAGATAAAAAATAATTCTGCATTAAAGCTGTAATTGTCATCCCATTCCAAGATGTTATGATTTTCTTATCTTTAAATGGTGGAGGTCTTTTTTCTCTAAAACTAAATAATATTGATCTGATGTTATTATATTCTTCAATACCAAAATCGCTTTTAGATTTATTTGCTTTTGCAAATCCTCCAGTCAAAATATTTTTTCCTTCAAAATTTCCCTTGGTATTAAAGTCAAATAAATTGTTTGCTATCTGAAATTCTGTATCATTAAATATTTTTCTTAATTCATCATATTCCCATACATAATATTTACCTTCTTCTCCTTCGGAATCTGCATCTTCAGAGACATAGAAACCTTTGGATTTATCAGACATTTGAGTAATTAAATAATCTAAAATATCTTCAGATATAAATTTCATCCAGGTATCAGAATAAATACCATGCGCCATTGAATAAGTTTTAGCTAAAAATGCATTGTCATATAACATTTTTTCAAAATGTGGAACCAGCCATTTAGCATCTACTGAATATCTGTGGAAACCTCCTCCAATCTGATCATATATTCCGCCAATAGCCATTTTATATAATGAAGTATTTAACATTTTATCTAAATCTTCATTTGATATAAGCGAAGCAAAACGCGAATGATTATGTTTTAAATAAATCAAAAATTCTAAAATATGTGGTTGTGGGAATTTTGGAGCATTATGAAATCCGCCATTCTCCTTATCATATGAATTAACTAAATTATCTAAAGCATTTTTGATATTATCAGAATCAATCACAGTCTCATTTTTCAATTCAGTTTTCAACAAACCTATTAATTGATTTCCTATATCAATAACTGTTCGCTTTTTATTGGAATAATATTCAACAACAGACTGTAAAACCCTCATGAAGCTAGGATGGTTTCCCCGATCCTCTAAAGGAAAGTAAGTTCCTGCAAAAAAAGGTATTTTTTCGGGGGTTAAAAACAAACTTGCCGGCCAACCACCTGAACCAGCCAATGCTTGTAATGATTCCATATATATACTATCAATATCAGGTCTTTCTTCTCTGTCGACTTTAATAGAAATAAAATGTTCATTCATATATTCTGCAATTGTCTCATCAGAAAAGCTTTCTTTTTCCATGACATGACACCAATGACAAGAAGAGTATCCAATGCTTAAAAAAACAGGTTTGTTATATTTCTTTGCTAGTTCGAATGGTTTCTCTGACCAAGGATACCAATCCACAGGGTTATTAGCATGTTGTAATAAATATGGGCTATTTTCATTTTTTAAATTATTTGACATTTAAATATGAATAATCACTCCCACTCAATAGTACTGGGAGGTTTACTTGTAATATCATAAACGACTCTATTTACACCTTGTACTTCATTAGTTATTCTACTAGAAATTTTATCTAATACATTATAAGGGATTCGTGCCCAGTCAGCTGTCATAGCGTCTTCACTTTTAACAGCCCTGATAGCTATCGTATATTCATATGTTCTATGATCTCCCATTACACCTACACTTTGAACATCCAATAAGACTGCAAAATTTTGCCATAATTGTTCATATAAATCATTATTTTTAATTTCATCCATTAAAATCCAATCAGCATTTCTTAAAATCTCAAGCTTTTCGAAAGTAATTTCACCTATTATTCTTATAGCTAAACCAGGCCCGGGGAAAGGTTGCCTGTTAATTAAAAAATCAGGTAATCCTAATTCTTTTCCTATTAGCCTAACTTCATCTTTAAAATGATTTCTTAATGGTTCTATTAATTCAAAATTCATATCTTTTGGCAATCCGCCTACATTATGATGAGTTTTAATTTTCGCAGCATTTGGTGAATCATTAGTGGCGCTTTCAATAACATCAGGATAAAGGGTACCTTGGGCAAGAAATTTTATATTATCATATCTTTTTGTAAAACTTTCAAATACAGAAATAAAAGTATTTCCTATTATTTTTCTTTTTTGTTCAGGATCAATAACTTTATTTAAATTTGAAACAAAAATTTCTGTTGCATCTACATATTCCACCTTTATATTTGCCTCTTTAAATTTATTAACTACTTCGTCAGCTTCATTCTTACGAAGTAAACCATTATTAACAAACAAGCAAATTAAATTTTCATTTATTGCTTTATTTAATAAAGCTGCAGTAACAGATGAATCAACACCACCAGAAATAGCACATAAAACTTTATTATCTCCAACTTGATTAGAAATTTTATCAATTGATGAATTAATAAAATTATAAGAAGTCCATTCTGGTTTAATTTTACAAATCACATTTACAAAATTAGATATAATTTGTTTACCATTTTGAGTGTGTACAACTTCTGGATGAAATTGAATTCCATATATATTCTTAAATTTAACCGCAGCATATTTACAAGAATCCGTAGAAGCTAAAAGTTCATAATGTTCAGGTATTACACTAACTGAATCTCCATGACTCATCCATACATTAAAATTATCATCACAATTTTGAAACAGTGGGTCTTTATTCGAAATTAAATTTATCTCTGCTTTCCCATATTCCGAATTTAAATCGGAAGAAACTTTTCCATCATCATTATAAATAATAGCCTGTAATCCATAACAAATACCTAAAATAGGTACTTTGAAATCATATAACCAATCAGGAATTTTCGGTGATGAAGAATTATTAATATCTGAGGGACCACCAGATAATATAATTCCTTTAATATTTATATGATCTAATTCAGATTTAGCGGCATCAGGATTAATTATTTCAGAATAAACATTACATTCCCTGACTCTTCTAGCAATAAGTTTGGAATATTGAGATCCATAATCTAATATAATGACTGTGTTATATGTTTTTTGACTATCATTTATTATTTTCATTAACAAAGCTTACATTTAAAAATACTCTAAGGTCAATAAAATTATGCAATCCACTTTAAAAAATTCTAAAAATATTATCTCCAAAATTCTTTCTAATGGCGGAATAGCAATTTTACCAACAGACACAATATATTCACTTAGTTGTATTACATCAAATACTAACAGTTTAAAACAGATTCTAAAAATCAAAGGAAGAGACGCAGCTCAAGGTATGCCTGTATTAGTCCCAAGTATAGATTATTTCAATGTATATGCACAAAATATAAATAATAATATTGAAAAAATCATTCAAACATTTATGCCAGGACCTCTCACTTTAATTTTAAATAAAAAACCTGGTGTATCTGATCTTATATCTGGCCCTAACAATACCATTGCACTTCATATACCTGATAATTCTGATTTAATAAATATTATGAATAAAATAAAAAGTGGAATTACAGGTACAAGTGCTAATTTATCAGGAAAAATTCACAGCTTAGATAATTACAAAATAATTAAAGATCTAGGTACAAAAGTAGATATATTCGTTTTTGGGAATTATAAAGTTAAAAACAAAAAACCTTCAACTATTTTAGATGTTACATCTGATAAAATGAAAATCATAAGAGAAGGTGCTATAAAAAAAGCAGATATTGACAACATAAACTTTTAAAAGGAAACTTTTGACAATCAAATTAAGTAATATATCAAAAAAATTATTAAATTCAGTTGAAAAAATAGAGCCTGGATTAGCAGAAATGATCTGTTATCAATTATTTGATGACAAAGAAAATAACATTGCTGAAAAAAATATTAATACATACCATCCTGAAATTTCTATAGGATTAAAATTGACAAATATTTTATCCGAAGAATCTGATTTGATTAAATTAGAAATAGGTTTGTGTTCTTTATATTTATTTAAATCAGGTTTATCTATTCATGAAGAGATAGGAGCTGGAACCCCAAACATTAATAACAAAGATACTCTGTGGTGGAAATGGGGACCTGCACAAGCAATTAATGCTGGGGATTGCCTATATAGCATGTCTAGACTAATGATATTAGAAGAAAACAATTTAAATGATCATACTAAAATAAATTTACTACAAAAGTTTGATTTATTAAGTAATAGTATGTTTAGGGGAAAATTCTTAGAATTAAAAAATTCAGAGGATTATAAAATAAACTTATCTGATGTTATAGATACAAATTCATTAAGGGAAATAAGTGTCTTTCAATACGTAGCCGAATTATTTGATAAACCATCAGATAATCTAAATTTAATTAACATATTCAAAAACATAGGTGATTTGTATGTTTTGAAGAATCATCTTAAGGGATTCAACAGACTAGCTGATTCTTTAAATATAAATCAAACATTTTCTCAACTTGAAAATGAAATTTTAAATAAAAAGAAAATATTTCCAATTAGTTATTTATTTGATGAATACAAAGATTCATTAGAGCATAAAAAAAAGCTTGGAACGATATACATGAAAAGAATGATTGAATTTGAAGATATGAAATACCTTAATGAATTATTCTATTCATCTGAATCAAGTAATGCATATGAAATAAAAATAAAAAAATTATCACAAGAAATAATTAATAATTTACACAAAATAGATAATCAATCATCTGACTTGAAAAGTCATTTACACGAGATTCAATTATTATGAATAATTTTAAAGACGTTTTTATTAAAAATTCACACACTATAAATCTAAAAAATAAAAAATGTATAGTGCGTGTTGATTTTAATGTACCTTTATCAGATCAAAATAAAATATTAGATGATACAAGAATTAAAGCTGTAAAAAAAACCATTGATTTTTTAATTTCAAAAAAAGCAATAGTAATACTAATATCACATATGGGAAGACCTAAAGGAAAAACAGATCAAAACCTTTCTTTAGGAAAAATAAAAAATTCTATTGAATTAATACTCAAATATAAAATACTTTTAATTAATGTAAAAGAAAATGATGAAATAATCCATAATTCAATTTCAGATATAAAATCAAATCAAATAATAATGTTTGAAAATATAAGATTCAATCCTGAAGAAGAAACTTATTCTGATAAATTCAGCAAATATTTATCATCTTTTGGCGATATATATATTAACGATGCTTTTGCTGTATCTCATAGAAACCATTCTTCAATAACTGGGATTCCAAAATTTATTCCAAGCTTTATGGGATTTATGATGTATAAAGAATACACTTCTATATCAAATCTCAGTTCACAATTAGGTAATAATTCAATATGTATATTTGGAGGAGTAAAAATTTCAGATAAAATTCAAATATTAAACAATTTTATTGGGAAGGTTAAATATATAGCTATAGGTGGAGGGATGATTAAAGAATTCGCTAACTATTTAAACTCAAAGAAAATACCAGATAAAAATAACATAATTCATAATATTTTAAATAATAAAAAAACCAAAATATTAATTCCAAAAGACGTGATAATTAAAAATAAAAATGTAAAACCGGAATATATTGTCAAAAATTTAGATGAAATTTTAACCGGAGATAACATAGTAGATATCGGACCTAAAACAATTAATTTTTATTCAAATTCAATTAAAATTTCCACTTATATATTATGGAATGGACCAATGGGAATATTTGAAAACCCTGATTCCAATAAAGGGACATCAGCTATAGCCAAAGCTATAGCTAGAAATAATAAAGCTTATAGCGTAGCAGGAGGAGGTTCAACTGTTCAGGCAATTAATCAATTTATAACGCCCAAAGATCTCTCTCATGTTTCTACAGGCGGTGGTGCATTTATGGAATATATAGAAAATGGAACTCTGCCTGGGATAAATGCAATAATACAAAATAAAAACTTATATGAATAATAATATCTACATCGCTAATTTGAAAATGAATGGAAATATTCAATTAATAGATAAATATATAAATATATTCAAAGATTATAATGAAAATAATTTAATCATTCTATGCCCTCCATTTACCTTACTGGGTTATTCTTCCCACAAAATCAATTCTAACCAATCTATTTTAAGCCTTGGGGCACAAAACATTCATCATGAAACAGAAGGGGCATTTACTGGGGAAATATCTGCCAATTTAATCAAACCATATTCTGAATTTTCAATAATTGGCCACTCTGAAAGAAGATTAAATGGTGAATCAAATGAAATAATTACAAAAAAAATTATTACTTGTTATAAAAATAATATCAAACCAATATTATGTGTGGGTGAATACAATTATTCTGATAATGTTGATGAAACATTTAAAATTATCGAACTTCAATTAAAACCACTAAAAAATATAATTTTAGATTCTCAACTTTCATTACTGATTGCATATGAACCAGTATGGGCGATAGGAAATAATAATGCTTGTGATCCTAATAGAGTAGGGGAGATTGCAAATTTTATTAAAAGTTTTACAACCAATAATATCAATATTAATGAAGTTAATATTTTATACGGTGGAAGTGTTGACGATAAAAATCACGAGGATTATTTAAATCAAAAAAATATCAATGGATTATTAGTTGGCAGTGCAAGCCTTGATCCATCAAAATTTTTCAAGATAGTAACAAATAACAGGTGATTTTATAGTGATTTCCATAGTTGGCCCAACAGGTGCTGGTAAAACTGCCTTAGCACTTAGATTATCGAAAAATTTACCAATAAATGTTATAAGTGCCGATAGTAGACAAGTATACAAATATATGGATATTGGTACTGCAAAACCAACTAAAGAACAAAGAAATAAATTAACTCATTATTTGGTTGATTATATAAATCCTGATGAAAAATATAACCTTAACAAATTCATTATTGATTCTAATTACTATATAAATAAAATTAAAAATAAAAAAAATATCCCACTTATTGTAGGAGGTACGGGATTGTATATATGGGCATTAATAGATAACTGGTCATTACCCGATGTTGGACCAAATGAAAAATTTAGAACAAAATTAGAAAATAATATTAAAAATTTCGGACCTGAATATATAAAAAAAACTTTTATAAATAAAATGGGATCTGATTTTTCTGAAAATTATGACTTGAACAATACAAGAAGACTTATCAGATATTTGGAAATAATTTATGAAGTCGGGATTGAAAAATTTTTACAATCATCTAAATCAAAAAACGAAAAAAATACAATATATGGAATAGATTTTTCAAAAGAAGAACAACGTACTTTAATACCCGAAAGAATAGAAAAAATGTTTAAATCAGGCTGGGTTGAAGAGGTCGAAAATTTAATTAAAAATGGATATAATTTAGATCATTATTCTATGAGTGGGATAGGGTATAAAGAAATTTATTCTTACTTAATAAATAAAATTAATTATGAAGATATGAAGGAATTAATTTTAAATAGAACAAATTTATTTATAAAAAAACAAAGAACGTGGTTCAAAAAAACCGATAATAGAATAACATGGATTAATTCAATTGAAGATAATAAAGTAATAAAAAATATTTCTGAAAAAATTTTAAATTCATATAATAATAAAGTAAATGCAAACAATTAAATTTAGTAAATATACCGGGGCTGGAAATAACTATATTTTTGTCGATGGAAGAGAAATAAATCATAATTGGAATGGCTTAGCAAAATCAATTTCCAACAAAAATTTTGGGATAGGTTCAGATGGTTTGATTATATTAGACAAAAGCGATATCGCTGATATAGAAATGATTATGTTCAATGCAGATGGGTCAGAAGGTGAAATGTGTGGAAATGGTCTAAGATGCCTCGCAAGATTTGCAGAAGACAATGAAATTATAAAACCAAAGCTGGAGAATATAAAAGTATCAACGAAAGCCGGTATAAAAACAATCTATCCATATTATGAAAATAATATTATGACAAAAGCTTCAGTAGATATGGGCGCTCCTATTTTTGATCCGACTAAAATTCCTGTTATTCCAGATACAGTTGAAAATGGCATTCCAATAGTTAACTTTAATTATGAAAATTTATCTCTTAAATTATACTGTGTTAATACTGGAGTCCCACATTGCATCGCATATATAGATGAACCAGTTTGCAATTTCGAACTTGAAAAAATTGGACCTTTAGTAGAAAAATATGATAAATTCCCTCAAAAAGTTAATTTTGAAATTGTTAACAAAAAAGAAGATAAGTATATAGTAAGAGTATGGGAAAGAGGTTCTGGGATAACACTAGCTTGTGGAACTGGTGCTACTGCAGTTGCTGCAATATCAAAAAAATTAAATCTATTTGATGATGTAATACATATGAATTTTCCGGGTGGGGAATTAATTTGCGATTGTAGTAAAAAATCATCTATTAATATGGAAGGTCCAATAGAATATATCTGTTCAGGTACTTATAACATAAATTATAATTGGTAAAAGGATATTATATGAAAATTTCTGACAGAATTAACAAAGTTCCGCCATATTTATTTTTTGAAATTTCGAAAAAGATAAAAGCAAAAGAAGCTGAAGGAAAAAATATACTTGATTTTGGAATAGGTGATCCTGATATTCCTACACCTGATTTTATACTTCAAAAACTTATACAAGAATCTAGTAATCCAGTTAATCATAGATATCCAGAATCTGATGGAATGATTGAACTTAGAACAACTATTGCAAACTGGTATAAAAAAAGGTTTGGAGTTAACTTAAATCCTGAAAATGAA
>Ga0066369_10001250_pt1 | contig 10500 bp, 7 predicted proteins | sample Knorr_S7_td_Bott_FD_70972 | JGI IMG/M metagenome (GOLD analysis project Ga0066369, IMG submission 70972) | Marine microbial communities from Southern Atlantic Ocean transect - Knorr_S7_td_Bottom_ad_4513_LV_A | ecosystem: Environmental > Aquatic > Marine > Oceanic | place: Southern Atlantic ocean... | reverse complement strand
GCGAGCCGTCCGACAAGTGAACTCGACCTTCGCCGTCCAGGACCCCTCGACCCTCGATAAGCGTGATCTCCGGATATGCGCGCAACACGTCCTCGTACTTGGCGGTCCGCAGGGCCGTCACGAGGCCGTCCTTTCCGGCCCGAACTCGGGCCCAATCGACTGGCTGCTCGGATCGCGCCACACCGTCGAAGGCGTGATGTCCTTGTAAGTGCCGCGCGTCAGCGGCTCGGATCAGCGTCTTGGACGGAACGCATCCGACGTTCACACACGTCCCACCGATGGTCCCTTCGCTCACCATCACGACGCGGGCACCGAGCTCCACCGCCCGAATGGCCGCCGCGAAGCCGGCCGAGCCACCACCGAGAATGGCAGGTCGTATTCCACCGGCGAGACGTTCACCGAGAGTTCGTCGGGGCTCGGACCGTCCCACTGAAGTCGGTCATTCGATCGAGTTCGGCGAGGAACTCCTCCGGCGACGTCATCGTCGTGTCGAAGGTGACGAACCCCTCTGCGCGGTCGTAGGAGAACATGGCTTCACGGACTCCGTCTACTCGTTCCACGGCCACCCGGGCCGCTGAGGCGCAACCGTCTCAGGTCATGCCAGTGACGTCGAGCGCCACGGTGCGGTAGAGGCCGGTTGCCACTGCCATTTCTGCTGGCATCTCTCCATGGCCCATGGCATCCCGGTCCATCGCCTCGCTTTCGTGGCTGGGGATCTGGAGCACGATCCCGACGCCGACGGCTGTCCATTCCTTCCAAGTCATGCCCGGCTTCTCCTAAAGAACGAGTGTCTGCCAACGTGGAAACGTGGCGAAGATCACTGCAACGACGGTTGCGATCCAAAGCACGACTTTCGTGCGGGAGCGTACCTCGGGCTCCGCGCACTGCTTTCCTGGAATGCAAGCGTTCCTCTCCTCTCAGTCGAGCAGCACGAAACCCAGGACCAGGAAAAAGGCGGTCGCCCCCAGGAAGTATGGTCGCAGCGGCTCAAATGCTGAGAGTCCCGCTCCCGAGACGCCGATGGTAACCGCGAGCACGGGCCCCGCACAGCAAAGCGCGGAGCCGGCGGCCGCGACGACGCCCGTCGCTCCCGGCAAACTCGCTCTCATCGAGTTCTTCATTCGACCTCCGGCACGTCTTCGCATCAGGGGACCGACTTGGGCGGTCCGCGTCGACGCACCCTGGGCCTTGACGGTGCTCTCGTGCCCCCCAACTGTGGAACCCCCCAGCGTAGCCGGCGTGTTCTCAGGCCGGTTCAGGGCGTGAATCAATCGCACGAGTGGAGGAACACAATGAAGAGCTTCATCCTTGCCGTCGCCTGCCTGCTCACGGTCGCAGCGAGCGCAGAGGCGCAGAGCGCGATCGACATGGCGTTGGCGGCGGCGCCTGCAAGGGCAAGGGAAGGCACCACGGTCATCAAGTGGAATGCCGACCACACATACGAGACCCTCCAGCAGGGTACCAACCAGCTGGTTTGTTACGACCGGTCCTCGGAGCGTGGTCGCAGGCCTTTCGCCGTGCAGTGCACCAACCTGGCGAACCTCGACCGCGTTGCGCAGAACCGGCGCTTCCGGGCTGCCACGACCGACCGTGATTCGGAGACGGCCATGATCAGGGCCGCCGAGGCGAACGGCACACGGGCTGAGGTGGCGTACGGTTCGATGTTCATCGCCATGTCCGGTCCTGATATGGCGAGCGCAGGCACCCATACCACGATTGCCGTGCCGGGCGCGACCGCAGCATCCACCGGCTTCCCAACCTCGCGGGAGGGGGGCGGCGCCTATCTGATGGAGGCAGGCACGGGCGGTGCGCATATCATGGTACCTGGTCGCTAGCTCGAGCGGCATTTTCAGGGGCCCCGCGGCGCTTGTTTACGCGGCGGGGCCCTTTCGCGGCGTACCACCTCCAACGGGCTGCTAGACCAGCGGCCCCGCCGGCTCGAAGTTCTGCTCGAGGGATATTCTTACGTCTTGGGCCGCAAATCCGTAGCTGCCATCGAGGTTGATACGCACCGGCAAGGGGCCGATCCTGGCTTGCCCGACGCCGATCGGTCCGCTGGACGGGGTCGACACACCAGCGGCCCCTCCACCCAATAGCGCCAGCGCGGATTGTCCTTCCACGGGCAGTACGCTGCCCAAGACCTCGATGGGCCTGCGTCGGTTGTTTCCAGGCCGCGCCGGATAGGCGTTGGCTAGCTTGAAGGCCATGATCTCGGCCTCTCCAACCTCGTCGGGGCTCTCGAGATGGAACTGCGCGTGCGTGAGCATCGTCAAGTGCGGGGGAGTGGCCAAAGGTGCGGTTCCTGTCAGCCCGACGCAGCGTGCGGCAGCCTTCGCCAGGATCCTGTCCAACAGGTCGACGGCAAGTCGCTTCGTCATTCCGATGCTGCCGAACGCCCCTCGCAGCTCTCCCTGGAAGTCGCTCTGGATGGCCGTTTCGATGGGAATCACCGAAGACCCGTTCGGCTGTTGCCATTGCAGCCGTTCGAGCGAGATCAGGAAGTAGCCTGGGTCGATCTCGTACACGCCTTCTGGGTTCAGCCGCACGCCTCCGGTGCGTCCGATCGGCCCCACCTCGACTTCCAAGTCAGGAAAGAACTTGCGCAGGTGCCGCGCGAGCTTGTCGATGACGTACTCGCCCTCGGGGAGGTCAGCCACCGGAAAGCCGTTGAAGCTGATCTCTGGGATAAACAGCTTGAAGCCCGAAATCTCGGGCATGAAGGGCCTCAAATAGTTACCGGAGACCTCGGTCACCACGCCGTCCTTGACCGAGAACTGAAAGGCGTGGGTCACGCCAAGACCGTCCCCTTGAGCCGGGTCCAGATTCTGGAGGTAGTTAGTGAACAGCTCCGGCTCGAATCCTGTTGGAATCTGGTCCGTTCGCGGGATCTTGAGATCGACCGGCCCGACGAATTGATTGTCTTGGGAGAAGTCGATGAGTGGTGTAAAGCTTACGATGTTCGTGACTGCCCCGGGGCTGCTGGAGATCACGCCTACGAGGAGTATGCTCGAGTATTGGTCGAGGATCGCGATCCGCTCGAAGTACCCGTCCACGCCCACCTGTCTGTCGCCGATGACGTGGACGAGCGCGACTCCTCCACCCGACGCTGGGCAGCGACGCGACGCGCTCGCCGTAACCATCGGAGACTCGCTCTACCTGATCAGCGGCACCGTGGCCGGCGAACCTACAGCGCGGGTCGACGTGTTTACCGGGTACTAGGCGCGAGACATCGGCTACCGGGTTTTCGGACGGTCCACCTGAAGTGGGATGATGTCCGCGTTCCACTCGTCGTCCCCCAGCAGATGCTCCACGAAATACTCCGCTCGTAGCCAAAACCAGTAGTCGCCCATATTGCCGTAGCCGTGCCGTTGGCCGGGGAAGACGAAGAAGTCGAAGCGCTTGTTCGCCTTGATCAGGGCCTCGGCCATCCGGAAGGTGCCCGCGTGGTGAACGTTGTTGTCGATATCGCCCGTGGTGAGCAATAGGTGTCCCTTCAGGTTTGCCGCGAGGTCCGAGTTCTTGTCGATGTCGAACTCGAAGCTGACGTTCCCCTCGTCATCGACGACCTCTTTCACGCCGTCGTGGGTCTCGGACCAGTTACGGTTGTACACGTCGTTGTTGTGGTTGCCCGAAGACGACACGGCGACCTTGAAGAAGTCGGGGTAGACGAGCATGGCCGCGGTCGACATGAAACCGCCACCCGAGTGCCCATAGATGCCGACGCGATCCAGATCGATGAAGTCGTGGCGGTCCGCGAGCTGCTCGAGCACGGCCTTTTTGTCATCGAGGCCGTAGTCCCGAAGGTCGCCATACCCGTAGTTGTGATACCACTTCGAGCGGTCCGGATTGCCTCCCCGGTTTCCGAGCGTGACGACGATCATGCCGAACTGCGACAGGGCCTGCTCTGACGGGTTCGTGCTGAAGAATTTCGAGACCGACTCGGTCTGCGGGCCTGGATACACATAAGCCACGATCGGGTATTTCTTGCTCGGGTCGAAGTCGTAGGGCTTGTACATCACCCCATAGATGTCGGTCGAGCCATCGGCCGCTTCCGCCTTGAAGGGCTCCGGGAACTGATAGCCCGCCGCCAAGAGTGCGCTGAAGTCAGCTTCTTCCAGGTCCAGGACCTTCTGCCCTTGTGCGTTGAAGAGCGCCGAAGCCGGCGTAGTGTTCACGCGCGAGTAGCTGTCGACAAAAAAGCGGCGGGACTCGCCGCTGCTGAAGCGGTGCTCGAACTCTCCGGGGTTGAGCAGCGTGACACCCGAGCCGTCGAGGTTCACTCGGTACAAGTGCTGATAATACGGGTCCTCTCCGTCTTCCCGTCCTTGCCCAGTGACGAACAGGTAGCCGCGGTCCTCGTCCACTCCGACCATTCCGTCCACGTGCCAGGGCCCCTCGGTCAGGCGACCGACGAGCGTTCCCTCGGATGTGTACCGGTAGATGTGCGCCCAACCGTCGCGCTCCGACCACCAGAGTAGATCGTCGTTGTCGAGCTGGATCGGTGTGCGCGTCTCCATGTAGGTATTGAGCCGATCCGCGATGACGGGCCTGACGGTACCGGTGGACGTATTCGCGATCATCACGTCGGTGCGCTTTCGGTCTCGCGAGATCCGCGTGAACCAGAGCTCGTCCGAGTTGTCGGAGAGCCATTGAGACTGACGCGCTTCGTCCGAGTCGGGGTAACGAAACTGCTGATCGTTGATGATCGACATGAGCTGATCCTGCCAAGGATCGTCGTCGACCTTCACCATCGTGCGCGCGGCGAGATCGTAGATCAGGATCTCACTCTGGGTGACGGTATCCTCTCCGGGCATGTCGTATTTGTACGTCTCGAGCTCCGGTCGCTTGTTCCCTGTGACGTGCACGACCCAAAGGTCGCTAACCTCTCTCTGGTCGCGTCGAACGAGCGCTAACCGCTGCGAGTCTTTCGACCACGAGATCCCGGCGCGCTTGCGGTCGTCCATGTTCTCCTCGGAGGAGACGTTGGTCTCGCCGCGACCGCTCGAGTTGGCCGCGTAGCTGTAGTACGGCTCGCCGTCCGTCGTGAGCTGAACCTCCTCGACGTCGACGTCGTCTTCGGCGTCGTCGGCTTCATCGCCGCTTTCCCCCCGGCGGGCGTCGAGGATGCTCGCGTAGTCCTCCCCGGTCATCATCCAGAGATCGTGATGCTTCGCGAAGACCACGGTCTCGCCGTCCGGTGAGACGCTGGCCCACGAGGGGTGATCGTTCGGGGCCTCGTAGTCTTCCAGTTCTCGGAGGGTCTGTGTCGACACCGTGTACTCGAAGTGATGCATCCTCTTCTTCGTCTGCGGTCGCTCGGAGCGGTCCTCTTCCTGATCCTGCTCCTCGTCCTCCTCGTCCTCCTCGTCCTCCTCCGCGTCGTCTTCGACGTCCTCGTCCTGGGAGGACTCGACATCGAAACGGAACGTGTCTTCGTCCACGAAGCGGATGCTGCGGATCGGTAGGTGCTGCCCATCCCAGGGATCTAGAGTGATGCGGGTGAGCTCGGCCGCGATGCGATCGTTATCGAAGAGCTGACTCTTGGTGCTGCGAACCGGATCCACGATGTAGTAGAAGGACCCATCGGCATTCTCCCACTCATACCAGAACTTCTCGCTGCCCTCGATCCAGCGCGGTGAAACGGTCGTGCTGTGAACCAGATCGCGGATCTTGTACGGGGCGAACCGGGCCGCGAGATCGAAGTTCGCCGATCCTGGACCGCCCACGTAGATCGATCCGGCTTCCTGCGCCGAGGCCGGTAGCATGGGCACGAGGACGAGTGCGAGGACCAATGACACTAGGCTGAGCCGCGAATGGGCGGTGCGTAGGGATGCGTGCATGTGTACAGGCTCCAGCGAGTGATGGGGGACGACCGCAAGAGGGGGCCGATGAGGCGGCTCGGCAATGGGCCATGGCGTCCTCTCACACCTGCTCACGGACCTTCTTCGCGTCCTCTCGCACCGGCCGCTCGCGCTTTCTTCGGCGGAGTCGGCGCGAGCTTTTCGAGATCGATCAGTCCCGCGTCGGGCGCAGCACCTGCGGGCACGTGTTCCGGGCTGGAGTCCGCCGCCAGCGTGTAGTGGATACGGTCGAAGTCCTGCTTGTGAGGCAGCCGCTCCGCCTGCAGCTACGCCAACGGCAGTCCCAAGCCCCCGCTAAGAACCAGACGATCCCCCCTCCCTCAGCCGCTCGAGAAACCGCCCAGGCCGCTGCCCGGTCATCTCACCATTCTCGAGGACCGCCACACCACCCACGAAGACATGCAGCACGCCTGTCGAGTAGTGATGCGGATCGGTGTAGGCAGCCTGGTCTTGGATCGTACCGAAGTCGAAGAGCACCACATCCGCGATCGCGCCTTCTCGGAGCAGTCCACGCTCGCTCTGACCCATCCACACAGCGGGCAACGCCGTCATCTTTCGCACGGCCTCCTCGAGGGTGAGCACTCCTTCGTCCCGTACGTACTTGGCGAGGACGCGTGGGAACGAGCCGTAGCTGCGCGGGTGCGGGAAGCCGACCCCCGGCTCGACGAGATCGCCGTCGGTCTCGAACATCGCGGTCGGGTGGCGCATGATCCGGATCACGTCCTCCTCGGCCATGCCTTCGAAGATGCCGATGAAGCCACCCTCGAGCTGCAGTTCGATCATGGCCTCGACCGCTTCATTCACCGTGGTCGGACGACCGCGCTCCGTGAGGTAGTCGGCCAGGGTCCTTCCCTGCAGCTCCGGGTGTGAGTCCACGTTCCTGAACTGAATGCTCTCCGGGCCCGATCCGGTCTGTTGCAGGAAGATCGTGCGCATTTCGGAGACCATCAGGCGACGGGTCGCCGGGTCGTCAACACGACTCTGGAATGCACCGGGACCGTCGGCCAACGCCCACCCCGGGAACAGGATGTCGGAGTAGGTGCTGAACGCCGTGTACGGATACACGTCGTGCACGACCTCCTGCCCCGCAGCAACAGCCGAGTCCAGCATCGCCAACGTCTGCTCGGTCCCCCCCCAATGAGCGGCTCCCGTCACCTTGTGATGGTTGACCTGAACCGGAATGCCCGCTCGTCGTCCGACCTCGAGCGTCTCGCTGATCGACTCGAGAACGCGTACGCCCTCGTCGCGCATGTGCGTCACGTAGATCCCGCCGTAGGGCGCAGCGACCTCGGCCAGCGCGACGATCTCGTCGGTGCCTGCGAACACGGCGGGTACGTATTCGAGTCCCGTGGAGAGTCCGAGGGCGCCTTGCTGCATGGATGAGTCGACCAGCGCGACCATCCACGCCAACTCCTCGTCGGTTGGCGGACGGTTCTCCAGCCCCATGACCCGCTTCCTGATCCAGGTATGGCCCGCAAACAGCCCCACGTTGGGCGCCATGCTCACCCGAGCCATGTAGGCATCCATCGGGAACGGCTGATCCTGGCTGTGGAGGGGCGCGAGGATGGTGGTGATACCCTGCCGAATGAAGTTCTCGGCGTCAGGGTGCTCTTCGAGCGTGACCAGATGCGCGTGATTGTCCCAAAAGCCCGGCGCGACCACGAGCCCGGTAGCATCGACCACTCGGCCCGTACGTGTGGCGGAGAGATCGGCTCCGATGGCGACGATCCGGTCTCCCCGGATCGCGACATCGGCCACGTACCCAGGCGCTCCCGTACCGTCGACGACGGTCCCTCCCTGGAGTAGCAGATCATACTCCGCGGTGTCCGTGCAGCCCGTGGCAAATGCCCCCACGGCGATCACCGTGAGGGTCAGGCACGCTCGCCGAACGGAACCGGCGGACTCAGAGGCTCCCGATACGTCGGCCCGGCTGCCGGTCCTCACGGTGCCTCCGGAATCAGGCGCAGCGACGTGAGTCCCCCCTCCGGACCGAGCGACACGAGCACACGGAAGCGTTGGGCGCCGTACCACGCCCAGTACTGAAGCGACACATCGTCGCCCACCGGCTGCCTGTCCAGGAGTTCCATGCGATCCGGTTCGCCCATGCCCTGAAGCTGGGCAGTGAGTGCGGCCCGAATGCGCGGGAAGACCGTCTGGCGGAGGAATGCGAAATCGTCCAGGACGAGCTCGCCTCGGGCAATCTTCGCCAGCATCCCCCGGACATACTCGGTCGCCTCCGGATCTGGATCCGCGATCGGGGTCGACGGAGGTGGAGCGCGCTCAAGCGACGGATTCAGTAGCGCACCAATCGTGTTCGGAAGCCCGGCGACGTCAAAGCTCCGGGCATTCGCCAGAACGATCACCGCAAGATCGTCACCGATGAATCGAGTGAACTGCGTGGAGAACCCCTGCCAGTTTCCCCCGTGTTGCTGCACGGTCTGACCCCCGGCCTCCTCCAGGAACCAGCCGAATCCGTACGGATAGCTTCGCCCGCTGTTCAACGTCATCGGGTTCAGGATGAGGTCCCAGCTTGGCTCACTCAGGATGCGACGATTCGCGACGACATCGTTCCACGCGATCATGTCGTGGAGGTTCAGGAGCATCGAGCCGTCGGCCGTGGTGTTCGTCATGGGAGCGACGTAGCCCGCGTTCCGCCAGCCGTCCGCGACGGGCAGGTATCCCCGCGCACGATGCGGCACGACGTCACTCTCCGTGTTGATCCGGATGGTCGGCATCCCCGCAGGACTGAAGATGCGCTCCCGGAGGAACTCCCAATACGGCATACCGGCAACGCGGCTCATCACCACGCCGAGCATGGCGTACCCGGTGTTCGAGTAGTTCCAGCGATCCCCCGCGGGGAACTCGAGTTCGAGCCCCGAGGCCATCATTACCAGATCCTCCTCGGTGTAGTTCGTCTGGTAGTCGAACCCTTCACTCGTGTAGTCGGGGATGCCCGAGGAGTGCGTCAGGAGATGGTGGATCGTGATGGGCTGCCATGTCTCCGGGGCTTCGGGCAGGTACTCCGTCACGGAGCCGTCCAGGTCGAGAAGACCGTCTTCCACCAAGGCCATGATTCCCGCCGACGTGAACTGCTTGCCCAGTGAACCGGACTGGAACAACGACTCGGTGGTGACCGATGCGTCCGTCTCGAGATTCGCGATACCGAATCCCTTCGCGAGAAGGACCTCCCCCTTCCGGACCACGGCGAGTGCGATGCCCGGAATCCGTCCGTTGTCCATCGTGCTTCGCACGAGGTCTTCAATCTCGGACACGACGGCGCCCGGCTCATCGGCACGTCGCAGAGACCAGGGCATCGGCAGGGGTCGCTGCCTGGGCCAGACCTCATCGAGTGTCTCGCCTCGATAGACCACCCCGTTCTTCATGACGTACGCGATCGCCTGGGTCGCCGCGATGTCCTCGAGGGGATTTCGGTCGAGCACCACGAGGTCAGCGAGCTTGCCCGGCTCCACACTCCCGAGGTCCTGCGCATACCCGATCGCTTCGGCGCCGAACAGCGTCGCGACCCGGAGAACGTCGTGATTGCTGATGCCTCCACGCGCGAGCAACCCCATCTCCCAGTGATTGGAGAGCCCCTGGGCCTCGCCATGCCCTCCCATCGCCACGCGTCCGCCTGCTCCAAGAATCGCATCCGCCCCGGCGGCGACCTCTTGGTCGTTGTAGTCCTCAGGAGGGAACCAAAGAACCCGTGAGGAGGAGCGCGCGTATAAGCTCCCGTCCGCGAACCAGCGACTCAGTTTGGCGTTCTCGTGCGGTCTCTCCTCGGCCAGCAGTCGGTAGACGGGCAGAGCTCCCCCGAACGCCACCACGAGCGTGGGTGTGTACGTGATTCCCGTGCGTGCCACGAGTTGAACTAGATCGTCGTGGATCGGCGCGACTGGAAACGCGTGCTCGAGGCCGCTGAAGCCGTCTATCGCATACGTGAGGTCCGCCTTCGTGTCGGCTCCTCCCTCCGTGGTCGGCATCATCTCGAGCTCGCGGGCAGCCTGGATCAGCGCCTGACGCTCGCCGCGTGGGCCGGCCATATACCACTTGAGAAGGTGAGTCCCGAAGCCGTCCCGATACGGCTCGATCACACGCCGGGCTTCGTCGGGAGAGGTGAAGGTCCCCTGCGAGAAGAGCCCAGGTCCCGTGGAGAACACCCGCGGAGCGGGCACGCCGTCGACCGCGATCAGGTCCGAGAGTCCGAAGATGTCGGGCGACGACTGAGGATTGCGAAGTGTCGTGATTCCGTATGCCAGATTGGCGAAGGAGACCGTCGACTCGGGCTCCGGTAGCTCGCCGCTTGCCGTGAAGTGAGCGTGCACGTCGATGAAGCCGGGCACCACGTACTTCCCGCTCATGTCGAGCTCGGTGGCGCCCGCAGGAACGTCGATGGAGCCGGTCGGCCCCACGCCCAGAATTCGGTTGCCCTCGACGACCACGTCGGCGTTCTCGACGACTTCGTACCCGTTCATGGTCACGACCGTCGCACCACGCAGCACGACGGCACCCGCAGGTATCGCGCGGGGAAGTGATACGTCGAGTTGCGTCACCGACGGTGCTGCAGTCGGGGTCGCGACGCGAAGTGTCTGGAGCCGGACCCCAGCGATCGCCGACACACTTCCGCCGTCCCCGGACC
>Ga0066369_10001245_pt1 | contig 10535 bp, 9 predicted proteins | sample Knorr_S7_td_Bott_FD_70972 | JGI IMG/M metagenome (GOLD analysis project Ga0066369, IMG submission 70972) | Marine microbial communities from Southern Atlantic Ocean transect - Knorr_S7_td_Bottom_ad_4513_LV_A | ecosystem: Environmental > Aquatic > Marine > Oceanic | place: Southern Atlantic ocean... | reverse complement strand
ACGTGTTCTCGATACATTCTTTCCAATTACTAAAGGCGGTACTGCTGCAATACCCGGTGGATTTGGAACAGGAAAAACCGTTACATTACATCAAATAGCTTCTTGGTCAGATGCTAGTGTAGTTTTCCATATTGGTTGCGGAGAGCGTGGAAATGAAATGACTGAAGTTTTGATTAAATTCCCTGAATTAAAAGATCCAAAAACTGGAAAATCATTAATGGAACGAACTGTTTTGGTTGCTAATACAAGTAATATGCCTGTAGCTGCTCGTGAAGCCAGTATATATACAGGAATTACTATGGCTGAATACTATCGAGATATGGGTTTTGATACTCTATTAGTTGCAGATTCTACAAGTCGATGGGCTGAAGCTCTACGTGAACTTAGTGGCAGATTGGAAGAAATGCCTGCAGAAGAAGGTTATCCATCTTATCTTGCATCCAGACTTGCAGAATTCTATGAACGTGCAGGTCGAGTTAAATGTCTTGGTTCACCTGACCGTGATGGATCCGTTACCGTTATTGGTGCTGTATCTCCTCCTGGTGGAGACTTTACTGAACCAGTTTCTACTCATACTATGAGATGTATCAAAACATTTTGGGCTCTTGATACTAAACTTGCTTATTCTAGACACTATCCTTCAATTAATTGGATGACTAGTTATTCAGGTTATTCAGAAGGTATTGACAAATGGTGGGTTGACAATGTCGATGCAGATCGTCCTAAGTTGAGATTAGAAACCTATACAATCTTACAACGTGAAGACGTCCTTAAAGAAATTGTTCGTCTATTAGGTCCTGAAGCACTACCTGACGAAGAAAAATTAATCCTTGATGTAGCTCGTATGATTAAAGAAGGATTCTTACAACAAATGGCTTTTGATAAAGTTGATAGATACTGCAGTCCTGAAAAACAAGTTAAAATGATGAGATTGTACACTGATTTCTATAAAGAGTCTCAGAAAGCTCTAAAGAACGGAATCGCTCTGGAAACAATTCGTAGTCTACCTGTCATATCACAAATTATTCGTTCTAAATATGAAATTCCAGATGAAGAACTCAGTAAAATGGACGTATTATCAAAGACTATGTTTACATCATTCAATGAATTATCAAATAAGGAGGTAGCAGCTGTTGTCAACACAAAATAGATCTTCTGGTTTAGAGTATACTAATATTTCTGAAATCAAAGGACCATTGTTAGTTATCAATGGCGTAACTAATTCCGCATTCGATGAACTAGTTGAAATTACTACTCCGGCTGGCGCAAAACGTTTAGGTCGTGTTCTTGAAATTGGTGGCGGTACTGCTGTCGTCCAAGTCTTTGAGGGTACTACTGGACTGTCTGTTTCTGAAACAAAAACTCGATTTTTGGGTAAAACAATGGAAATTCCTGTTACTGATCAATTATTGGGTAGGGTATTCGATGGTCTCGGAAGACCTATTGATGGCCTTCCTGATCCTGTAGGAGAAAAATTCCTTGATATAAATGGAGAATCAATAAATCCAGAACGTAGAGACTTTCCAGAAGATTTTATTCAAACTGGTATTTCAGCTATTGATGGCCTCAATACTCTTGTCAGAGGTCAAAAATTACCAATCTTCTCAGGTGCAGGACTTCCACATAATCTTTTGGCCGCTCAAATCGCACGTCAAGCTACGGTCCCAGGTAAGGGTGAAGAATTCGCTGTAGTTTTTGCTGCAATCGGCGTCCAAAATAGTGAAGCTACATTCTTCCGAAAATCATTAGAAGAAAGTGGCGCATTAAAAAGAAGTATTTTATATATTAATTTGGCAGACGATCCTGCAATTGAAAGAATTATCACTCCTCGTGTTGCACTTACTGCCGCTGAATATTTGGCATTTGAAAAGGACATGCATGTTCTTGTTATAATTAGTGACATGACAAATTATGCAGAGGCCTTAAGAGAAATTAGTGCTGCTAGAGAAGAGGTTCCAGGAAGAAAGGGGTATCCTGGTTATTTGTATACTGATCTTGCAACAATCTATGAACGTGCTGGAAAGATTAAAGGAAGCAAAGGAAGTCTTACACAAATCCCAATTCTTTCTATGCCATCTGACGATATTACACATCCAATTCCTGATCTTACTGGTTATATTACTGAGGGTCAAATTGTTTTGGGACGAGATTTACATAGAAAAGAAATCTATCCTCCTATAAGTATTCTTTCTTGTTTAAGTCGTTTGATGAAAGAAGGTGTCGGAGAAGGAAAAACGCGTAACGACCATCAAAATGTTAGTAGTCAATTATATAGTGCATATTCTCGAGCATTAGAATTAAGGGCCCTTGCTGAAATTGTAGGAAAGGCCGGTCTTGCTCCAAACGATATTAAATATTTAGAGTTTGGTGACTTATTTGAAAGTAAGTTCCTTAAACAAGGCTTTGATGAAAATCGAACACTCGAAGATACACTGGGAATTGCATGGAATTTATTCAGTACATTGCCTGTTAATGAATTAACTAAAGTCAAACAAGATGAAATTGATTCATATCTGAAGGTAACTAAATAATGTCAAGTTCTAACAAACGTCCACCACCAACCAAAATTGAACTAATCAAAGTTAAACGAAGTCTCGTTGTTGCAAAGTCTGTATATAAAATTCTTGAAGACAAAAGAGACGTTCTTCTTAAAAATATCGATGAAATGATTGACAAAGCAGGAAAAGCAAGAAATGAAATGTCCGAACCATTATCTAATGCATATAGATCATTATTTAACGCCTACATGTCAATAGGTTCGTCTAAACTTGAATCAATTGCACTAACATCTCCTTCACATATCGACGTTGACGTTAATGTCAAAGTCGTTGTCGACGTCCGAATTCCTACTATTTCAATTAGTGAAAAAGAAATTGGTTTAAATTATGGATTTGCCGACTCTGATTCCAAATTAGACGATGCAACTCAAATGATGCGACTTGCACTGCCTAGAATTTTACGCGCTGCAGAATATGAAAATTCAATTCTCGAGCTTGCTAGATCACTTGAAAAAACTCAAAGATTACTTAACGCATTAGATTATGTAATAATTCCCGGTTATGATGAATCAATTAAATATATTTCTTCCATATTAGAGGAAAGGGAAAGAGAAGATTTTACAAGATTAAAACATGTTAAAAAAGTACTTGAACGTAAGAGGTGAAATTTATGGATAATAAAGAATATGAAAAATTAAGTGAAAAAATTAAAAAGCAATATGACTCAGATATTAATGACCTAAAAAAAGAAATCATTTCTGCAAAAGCTAAGGCTTATAAAGAATTGGAAAAGTAATTATGAACATAAGGAGTTAATGAAAATGAACTACAAAATATCATTTATAACGTTGACAATAATTGCAACACTATTTCTACAGTTTGTGCCTTTGGCATATGCACAAGAAGAAGGTGGAGTGTCCTCCGACGGAATGAAATACATCGGTGCAGGAATTGCATTTGCAGGAGCTACTATCGGTGCAGGAATGGCAATTGGACGAACAGGTTCAGCTAGTTTAGCTGCAGCCGCAGAAAATGAAAACCTAAAAACATATGGTATGATCATTACTGCACTTGCAGAAGCCGTTGCTATTTATGGAATAGTTGTCGCTCTATTAATCTTGGGAAGCTAAGATAATTAATAATTAATTATTCTTGCTAATTTTATTGTTAATAGAACAGCTATTATCAGTCCTATAATTGGCAGGATGAATGGAATAATTATTGATGCGGGGTTATCTATAGCCTCGTGTAAATATATTCCCACTAATGCCCCAGTTAATGATAGTGATGTTATGAGTATTGTCGGAACAAGCCTAAACCCTTTTTTTATTATTTTATTTTTCACCAATGTAAATTCTTGTTTATTACTTTAGTATCTCTTCTGTTAATGAAATTCTAGTACAATATTTGCATTTCAATCTTGGTGGATCATTATTAATTATCAACAATTCGGAGATAATTGGCTCGCTTGAATTCGAGATACATGTTGGATTTGTACATTTAAATACTCCTGTAAATTTCTTTGGCAATTCTACATTTCTTTTTTCTGTTATCTCATAATTCTCAATTATATTAATGGTTGAATTCGGTGTTATCAAAGCTAGTCGATTTGTCTCCTCTACTGCCAGTATCCTATTCTCAATTTTTATTATGTCTTTCTTACTATATTGTTTACTTGAAACATTCATTGCCACTGACACTTGATTTCCATCCGTTCCATTAATGTCAAGAGCAGATAGCACATTAAATGCTCTTCCTGCTATAATATGATCCAATACTGTGCCGTGTTTTATCCTGCTTATTCTCAAATCATATGTTTCTGTCATTTCTTAGTTCATTCTACTTATTGCAACATTTATATTAATGTGTGTATACATTAATCAAAAGATTGAAAAATCCATTTTATAACCGCGATATTGTTTCGATAAAGGATTTTCACCGTCCTGATTTAGACTATTTGTTTAAAGTCGCTGATAACCTCAAAACAAATTTGCCTAATGATTCGTTAAGTGGCAAATCTATTGGACTGATGTTCTTCGAACCTAGTACAAGAACTAGGTTAAGTTTTGAATCTGCTATGAATTCATTAGATGGTAAGTCAATCAGCTTTGGAGATCCTTCAAGCACCTCTATACAAAAAGGGGAAAATCTTAGTGATAGTCTACTTACTATGGACCAATACGTTGATGCTATAATCTTACGCCATGCAAGTGAAGGTGTATCAAGATACGCTTCCGAAATCTGCCAAAGCCCAATTATTAATGCGGGTAGTGGAAGTGAAGAACATCCTACACAAGCGATGTTGGATGTTTTTACCATAATAAATGAATGTGGTAAAGTTGACGGATTAAATATTGCTATTTTTGGCGATCTTAAATATGGAAGAACTGTTTATTCACTTTTATACGCTCTTTCTAATTACAAACCAAATATCCACCTTATTTCTCCTAAACCTCTTCAACTTCGGCCAGATCCTCTGCTAGAACTTCAAGACCGATTAAATATAACAACTCATGATAATCTTCAAGATATAATTTCTGATCTTGACGTGATTTATACTACTAGGATTCAAAAAGAACGATTTCCTGATTTGGAAGAATATGAAAGAGTAAAAGGTTCTTATAAAATTGATATAAATCTATTAAATCAAGCAAACGAAAATCTTATTTTACTTCATCCTATGCCTCGTTCTGATGAGATACCTAGTGAAATTGATCACACTGTATTTGCAAAATATTTTAATCAAGTACGTTATGGAAAATTAATCAGATCTACATTACTTTATCTTATCTTTACAGAAAATTCATCTTTCTAACCACAGCTAGAATAAGCACAAGATAAACATTTACTACAACCTTCTGCATATATTAGACTCATTTCTCCACACGCTGTACATTTACTTCTATTATTTGTACTTGTACCTGATACTTCTAATACTTTATTCTCTATTTCTTGTTTGTCTGTAATTATTACTTCCGATTCTGCATGTATTGAATCTGCTAATGCATGAGCAACTGCATCTGGAACTGATCTAATTGGAATACTTGTACCTTTTGTCTGATGCCAAGATATATTCTTTGTTTGTATTCCTCTCATTGTCTTTATTATTGATTTAACATCAACATCTGACTGTAATGCTATTGAAATCAGTCTGCCCATTCCTTCATATGCTGCCTTTTCTTCGTCTCCTGATTTTCCTCTTTCTATGAATACTTCTCTTGGTTTTCCTTCTTGATCTCTATTTATTGTTATGAATAATCCGCTATTTGTATAAGTAAATCTATAAGTCCTTCCTATAAGGTATTCTGGCCTTTTATATCCTCCAGGAAGTACATGCGTAGATTTATTTCCACGAAGGTTTTTAGTCTTATCGGTTTCTAGAACTTGAACATCTAGGCATCCATCTCTGTATACTGTTATGCCCTTACAATGCGTGTTATAGGCTAATCTATAGGACTCATTTACATCTTCTTTGGTTGCTTCATTCGCAAGGTTTATTGTTTTACTTACTCCGTCATCAACAAATTCTTGAAAAGCCGATTGCATGAGAACGTGTTGATTTCCAGATAAATCTGCTGCAATTGGAAACATTTCTTTTATTTCTTTAGGAACCCAAGATATATTCTGAACACTTCCTCCGTTTTCAGAAATTTCTTTTATCTTTTCTTTATCTAGAATGATGTTATGGTCTTCTAATGCTATCGTAAATGATTCATTTAGGTAATGAAGTTCTTCAAAGTCTTCACTTCTTTCTTTAATCCTTGAGTACCTGACAAAAACTAAAGCAAAATGCGGTTCTATCCCTGGTGAACAGTTTGCTATTGTTCCAATCGAACCTGTAGGGGCGATAATCGTACAATTTACATTTCTGACTTTTCTTCCAATTTTCGCAAAATCACTTTTGTCCCAATATGGAAATGTACCTCTGGTTTCTGCTAACTCTTCAGACATTTTCCAAGCTACCTCTGAAATAAATTTCATTAATTCTCTTGAAAAACGAAATGATTCTTCTGAACCATATTTTATTCTTAATTTACTTAATAAATCTGCTAATCCCATTACACCGAGTCCTAATCGTCTCATGTTATGTGATAATTCTTCAATTTCTTTTGTTGGATGTTTATTCTTTGTAACAACATTGTCAAGAAAATGTATTGCATTTCTTATACATTCTCGAAGTTTATCCCAATCTATACCATCATTGTTTGCATTGATAAATTTCGCAACATTTATAGAACCTAGATTACAACTCTCATTTGGAAGTAGTGGAACTTCACCACATGGATTCGTTGATTCAATTTTAAAATACTCCCTAACTGGATTCGAGTTACTGTTATTTATTTTGTCTATAAAAATTAATCCTGGATCTGCACATTCCCATGCACAATCAATAATTTTCTGCCATAGTTCTCTTGCTTTGATTCTTTCACCTTCTCCTCCACATAACTTACATTTTACTTCGTCTTCCGACGGATAGACATTTTTCCTACATTTATTACATTTTAAAACTTCTTTTCCAGTTCTTGGATTAATAAATTTATGATATTCTTCTTTTTCCAATCTATTCATAAAGTTGTCAGTTATTGCCACTGAAACATTGAATTCTTTCATAATTTTTGCTTCTTCTGGCAGTTTCATGTTATTGCGTTTCATTTCAATAAATTCTACCACATCTGGATGTTCGATATTTACTATTCCCATATTTGCTCCTCTTCTTTTTCCTCCTTGTTTGATTACTTGTGTACATTTATCAAATAATTGCATAAATGATACAGGTCCTGATGCTACTGATCCTGTGGAACCTACTTTGTCTCCTTCTGGTCTTAGCTTTGAGAATGAAAAACCTGTTCCCCCTCCTGTTTTTTGTACTATGGCCTGAGTTTTTACTGCATCTAGTATTGAAATAGTATTATCCTCCACAGGCAATACGAAGCACGCTGATAACTGCCCTAATGGCGCTCCTGCATTCATTAGCGTTGGAGAATTTGGTAAGAATTCGAAACTCTTCATCATTTTATAAAATATTTCCTTGGATTCTTCTTTATCAAAGTCCTGATATTCTTCATCTGCACTTGCTATTGCTCCTGCAACTCTTCTGAATAATTCATCTGGCTTTTCTTGTTTTCCATCTTCAAATTTTAACAAATATCTGGCCTTCAAAACTTTCATCACATTTTCGGATAAAGTATCATTAATTTCCATATCTTCTCAATTCACTGGGACAATTTACTATGTAGTTGAAGTATATGAGCATTTAACAAATTATCCGGTAAATGTATGTCCGTTGAAATACAACTAATTAAATTAACACTTTGCTCATCTATTTTATACCATTCAAAAATTAAATTATTCATATCACTCTATGGATAAATCTGTATTTGATATTATGCTATAAATTTTTTTGACAAGATATTTCTCTTTACAATTTAATTATATTTTATCTATACATGAAAATACCTGTTAATTGATTTAATCAGTTTATTTTGAACCTTGTTTTTTTATTAATATATTATTATTCGGTCAATTATTTCTGACTTACTGATTATGAAAATACCTTACCTAACCGGATATTCTTGCAATAATGTTGAATTACAATTGCTGCATTTTTCTGTGTTATATATGTTCTTCGCAGCACATGATATACATACTTTTAATTTATAGTAATATTTGAAGAACGTCATTTTCTTTGCTACTTTTGCAGTTATTTCTAAGAAATTTTTAATTGTCGAATTCGACAAATCTAGATAAATAGAACGCCCTCCTTTGAATTTATTCATATAAGCATATACTTCTTCGATTTTTTCTTGTTCCTCCAAATTCAATATTATTGATTGTTGATATTCTTTTGATTCTGATTTTATAATGACTCTTGCTTTTCCGAATTTCTCTATATCGATATTTGTAAATCTTTTTGCAGAATCATCTGCTATTGAAGATAATCCGAATTCTTCGCCTAATTTCTTACCTGAATTAGTTATTTCTTCCATAGCTGTGTCTACTATCTTTCCAGCTAATTTTCCTCTCTCTTTAGTAGTAGCTTTTGTACCTAGAATACTGTCTATTGCCTCATCTAGCCCTGTTAAATTAATTATGAGGGGTATCTTTTGGTTAGAAATAATTCCTGTATTGATATTCAACAATGGCAATAGCCCTTTGCCAATCATGTCATCAATTATTTCTCTCCTTGTCGACAATGCAGATATTGCAGTTTTTAAAATTAAATTAACTTTTGCTCTAAAATATGTATCATCTTTATTCGATTCATATGCAAGTCTTGGTAGGTTTATTGACACTGCATGTAATACAATGTTTCCGCTTGCATTATTCTTTACAATAGATTTGTTTATTCCTGTATATGAAAAATTATTTTTTGGATTTGTATTTATTGCAATATATCCACCTTTCTTAATAATTCCAAATATTTTTTTAGATAATTCTGTATTCTGTGAATCTATTTGTGGTATGATTAATGTTATCTTTGGAATGGCAACTATTTGTATATATGATTCATAACTTTCTAAAATTAATTTATATAGATTTGAAAGTTGTTTCTGATCTATTTTTAAATTCTTCTGAACAGTAAGATTTATTGATACACAAGGATTGCTGTCATCTGATACAACCTGTGAAATCATTTTAAACATTTGTATTATTTTTTCTTTTGAACTTGTTGGTATTTTATTATCTAAGAAACTAATTATATATTCGATAAAGTTATTGTAAGCTATTTCTATGTTTATTTCTTTACTTAGTTCAGTAGTCAGCAAAACGATATTCGTAATGCCGTCTGAAAAATTTTCAGCTTTGTTGATTTGAACCGAACTCAATAATTTTCCTTTTATTTTTATTCCTTGTGTTGGAAGCGAACTCAAATTTACAAAAATCGTATCTGGTTTCAAACCCCAAACACCTAAATTAGAAATGTGAATATCTCCTGATAAATGAGCATCTGTTACATCTCTTGATAATTGATTTAGTAGTAGATATTCTGAAAATACCTCCTTTGAGGTTTGTGTTATTAGTGACGAAACTCCGTTATCGCTCCTTGTACTCTGTTTTAACATCTGCGTCACATCGTGAATAGGTAATCCAATTCTTGTTAATTTATGCCTATATTCTTCATATCCATGTTCTATTAGTAATGCATTTACTATTTCTCTAATCAATGGAGCAGTCAGATAGCTTGTTTGAAATTTATACAATCTTGCTTCTGCTTCGCTTGTCATTTTTTGAGCTAAATCGACAGGCATTCCTGCTTCTTTAACTAATACTTGTAGAATCTTATCTGGCTTGAATTCTTCCATCATTTCTTTAGATGTTCTAACATAAATCTTTCCACTTTCTATTACACTCTGTTCCTCTATTTGCCTGGTTAAATTCAGAATCAATCTTCCCAAGTTTGTTACTGTATATCTCCTTTCTGATCTGTTTAATGTAACCAGCAACTGTTTAACTAGCTTTCTTAGATGATAGGCAAATTTACCTGATTCTTTTTTAGACTTAAATCCCGCAAGTGTCTTTAACTCAGAATAACTTAGAGGTCCTTTTGCATTTAATATGCGTAAAATATCTAGACGATTTGACGAAGCAATAACCGAATAAATAGTCCTTACTCTCTGTGATGTTCTATAAGGCATTGAGGACAAGATATACTATATAAATAAAATATGCATTTAAAGCTTAAGTTATTTTGACCTAATTCTATCAAATCTAGATACGCTTTTTTATTTTGACAATTATACGTTATTGGGGCGGTTGTCTAGTCTGGTCTAAGATGTTTGCTTTGGGAGCAAGTGATCGGGAGTTCAAATCTCCCTCGCCCCATACAATTTTCCTTATTTTATAATTAATTTTATAGGAATCGATTGTGTTATTTCTTGACTCTCTACACTTATCATTATTGTATATGTTCCGACTTCTAGATTCTCTGTTTTTATCAAAATTGGTATTTCTTGTATTGTATCGAATTCATTATCTATTTGTTCAAATGTTATAGAAACATTTTCTAGTAATCCATTTATTGTAAACGTTCCAGAA
>Ga0066369_10001221_pt1 | contig 10658 bp, 9 predicted proteins | sample Knorr_S7_td_Bott_FD_70972 | JGI IMG/M metagenome (GOLD analysis project Ga0066369, IMG submission 70972) | Marine microbial communities from Southern Atlantic Ocean transect - Knorr_S7_td_Bottom_ad_4513_LV_A | ecosystem: Environmental > Aquatic > Marine > Oceanic | place: Southern Atlantic ocean... | reverse complement strand
ACAGTCGGCGCTGGAAATCTTGCGCCCCAAACTCCAAATGAACAAGTTTCGGTGATGGTTTCAGAAACAAACCGACTAGCCCGTGCGTTCACTAATATGAAAATGCCGGTACTGGCATTGCTGGATACACATGATCCTGGCAAACCGGAACCGCCTTATCCGCCGCATTGTGAACGCGGAACCGGTGAAGAGGATTTAGTTCCGGAACTGAAATGGCTTGAAAATGATCCACAAGCGACCTTGGTTCGCAAAGACTGCATTAACGGTTTCATCGGTGCTTTTCAGCCGGATGGATCAAACGCAGTAGTTGACTGGGTAAATGAAAACAAGGTGGCGAATATTTTGGTCGTAGGTATTTGCACTGACATCTGCGTAATGGATTTTGTGCTGACTCTACTTTCTGCCAGAAATCACGGGATGCTTCCCAGTTTGAAAGAAGTTCTCGTTTATGACAAAGGCTGCTCAACCTATGACCTTCCCCGCAATGTGGTTGAAGAAATCGGACTACCGGTCAGCGCCAGCCATCCGCAGGAAATCACCCACTATATGGGACTCTACTTCATGGCTTCACGAGGTGCTCAACTTGTAAATAATGTCCTTGTATGAAATTATGTGTTTTGCTAAAATTTTTTACACTGTCAGGTATGCTTTTCTGACGGATTCATCTGCTGCAAGGTTTTTCATAGTTCCCTCGTAGCGGATTTGCCCTTTTTCGATTATATAGGCCCTGTCCGCGAGTTTTGTGGCAAAACGTAAATTTTGTTCAGAAAGGATGATAGTGAGTCCTTCACGTTTCAACTCGTGGATAGTTGACGTCAGTTGCTGAACAATTACAGGCGCAAGTCCCTCGGAGGGTTCGTCAAGTAATATGAGTTTTGGATTACCCATGAGGGTACGGGCTATGGTGAGCATTTGCTGTTCTCCTCCGCTCATCTGTCCTCCTGGACGATTCCGCATTTCAGCAAGGTTTGGGAAAATATGAAAAATGCGTTCGAGAGTCCATGCTTGAATGCCTTCACGGGGAGGACGTGTTCCCACTTCCAAATTTTCCATCACCGTTAAGTCCGTAAAAATTCGCCGCTCTTCAGGAACATAACCTATTCCACGCCGACACGCCACATGTGGAGATTGTCGATTGAGTGGTTGATTTTCGAAAACAATACTTCCGGATGCAGGACGCACCAACCCGTTGATGCTTTTAAGCGTGGTTGATTTACCCGCACCGTTGCGTCCCAAAAGCGCGACAACTTCCCCACGCTGCACATTGAGTGAAAGATCGGAAAGAATGTGCGCTCGTCCGTAATAAGTATTCAAACCGGAAATTTCAAGCATTGTTAGTTTCCTCTGTTTCACTGCCAAGATAAATCGACTGCACCTCTGTGTTATTACGTATATTTTCAGGGGAATCATCCGCAATCAGCTGTCCTCGGTTCAAGACAAGAATACGGTCTGCATGAGAGAAAACTACGTCCATATCGTGTTCTGTGAAAAGGACGGACAAGTTTCGCTCCTTAACAATTTCTGCCGTCAACGCCATCAGCTCCACACGTTCCTTAGGTGCCATTCCCGCAGTAGGCTCATCCATCAGCATCAAGCGCGGATTGTTCGCCAAAGCCACAGCCAATTCAACCCGCTTGAGGTCGCCGTAAGCAAGTGTACTGCACGGACGGTTTTCCTGTTCTTCGATTCCGACTTGTTTCAGTAGTATGAGGGCTTCTGGACGGTGCATTCCTGAGGCTCTTTTTGTGAAAGACATTAGTTGTTGGCGATCACTCAACAAGGCCATCTGAACATTTTCGCAGACTGTCATACTGGAATAAGTTGCCGTAACTTGGAAAGTTCGACCCACACCCAAACGCCAAATAGCCGAAGGTTTGAGTCCAACGGTTTCTTTTCCAAAAAGCCTGACGGAACCGGAATCCGGTTTTAGTTGTCCGTTGAGCATATTGAAGCAAGTGGTTTTTCCTGCTCCGTTGGGACCTATGAGAGCCAGCAATTCTCCGGAATTGAGAGTAAAATTCACATTACGAACTGCCTGAACACCCCCAAAAGATTTTGTGAGTCCACTAACTTCCAAACTGACTTCAGACATTTTTTTGCCCCCTGTTCTGCAAACTGCGCCATCCGTTGCTGACAAAACCAGCAATACCTTGTGGAAAAGCGAGAACTATTGCGATAATCAACGTGCCTAAAAGTAGCCTCCAGTATTCAAATCGTGAAATTTCATCATGAAGCCAGGTAAATGATGATGCTCCTGTAACAGGCCCCCAAAGGGTTTTTACACCGCCGAGCAAAACCATAATCAGGGCATCAAAGGAACGGGGAATAGCCATTTCATCGGGAAATACACTTCCTTTGGAAAACACAAACAATCCCCCCGCAATTCCTGCCATGAAACCAGAAAAAGCAAAAGCCAACCATTTTTGACGTGCAACCCTAATACCAATCGATTCGCTGCGTACCGCAGAATCTCGCACTGCCCGCATTGCATAACCGAAGGGCGTGAAAAGTACGTGTCGCAAAATCAGGATGCCACCGACACCAGCGATGAGTGTCAAATAATAATATGCCATGCGGTCGCTCGCCCATGCGCTAGGCCAAATCCCTAGAATACCATCGTCTCCTCCGGTAACCGCATCCCACTGAAAAACAATAGACCACGCAACTTGGGCAAAGGCCATGCTGAGCATCGCCAAATAGACTCCGGAAAGCCTTACACAAAACCAGCCCACAATCAAGGCAAGCACTCCAGACATCAATGGGGCAAAGAGCAAGGCTATTTCCATCGGAGCGTTTACATGTTTAACCAAAAGTGCCGCTGCATAGGCACCGCCTCCAAAATACGCTGCATGACCGAAGGAAACCATTCCACCCGGCCCCATCGCAAAATGTAAACTGGCTGCGAACAGCGACATGATGATCATTTCAATGGCCAAAACCAGTGTGAAATCATCCGCAAATGCCGGAAGCACAAACAGTCCAAACAATAATACCATGCCGATGAAACGGAGTGGTCGCGAAGCCAATTGGTAAGGCAATTCCGGGGGGCCTACTTGTCCAAGTTGTCCTGGAGTTTCAGGTTTTCCCAGCAATCCCCAGGGACGGACGATCAAAACAATAGCCATCAGCAAGAACATTAAAACCAATGTACTTTCCGGAAGAATCAGAATGCCGAATACGTTGAACTCGAATATCAATACAGCAGCAAGATATGCCCCCAGAATACTACCCATTCCGCCTACAACGACCACTACAAAAATAACCGCCAATATTTCAAAATCCATCAATAAACTTGCGCCACCTTTGGGCAGTTGCGCGGCACCGCCGAGTCCCGCGAGGAGTGAGCCCAAAAAGAAAGTTCCGGTGAATAACCAAGTTTGATTTACGCCAAGCGCACCGACCATTTCCCTGTCTTCTGTTGCCGCCCTTACCAGGCAACCCCAGCGAGTGCGGTTGAACAAAAACCACAATGCAACCAAAACGATCAAACTCAAAGCAATCAGGGCAAGGTCGTATTCCGGAAGTAAAGTTCCAAAAATATTGACAGTACTATCGAGTCCGGGAGCGAGCGGTCCCAGTAGATCTTCTGCACCCCAGACCAATAAAGCCAAATCCTGAATAACGAGAATCACTCCAAAAGTTGCTACTAATTGAAAAAGTTCCGGAGCCTGATAAACTCTGCGTAAAATCAGGATTTCGACTACCACACCAATCAAACCGACTGCAATGGCGGATAACAGCATGGCAACCCAAAAACCGACGACACTCGTAAGGTGACTGGTGAAGGTGTAAGCGAAAAATGCACCCAACATATAGAACGAACCGTGAGCAAAATTCACCACTCGTGTCACACCAAAAATGATCGAAAGTCCGGATGCAACTAAAAAAACCGCTGCGGCACTAGAAAGACCGGTCAATACTTGTACAATGAAAAAACCCATAAAATTTCAAAAGCTGGATGGGGCGAAAAAATTCGCCCCAATTTCATACTAATTTTGAGGGCGCAACTTACGCACTTCTGCATCCGAAGGCAAATAACCGGCCCCATCCCGGTAGGTCCAGTTGACCATTGTGCCTTTGCCGTCTTTCAGAGTTGTCCAACCGACATAAGCTCCCATCGTGGATTGATGGTCGATTTTCCGGTAAGTGATGGAACCCATTGGAGAATCGAATGTTAGACCTTCCATCGCATCAACAAGATCTTCAGTATCTGTCGAACCAGCTTTTCTGAAAGTGGCAGCAATACCAAGCATCGTGTTGTAGCCAACAATGGAACCGATGCGTGGATAGTCGTTGTACTTGGCCTGATACGCTTTGAGGAAAGCATTGTGTGCCGGTGTATCAATCGCATACCAGGGATAACCCGTAACCAGCCAACCTTCCGGAGCCTCACCTTTGAGTGGATCAAGATATTCCGGTTCTCCGGTGAGCAATCCGAGAATCAGTTTGCCGTCAAAAAACTTCCGGAGTTTGCCCTCACGCGCAAATTTCGCAAGGTCTCCGCCGAAAGTTACATTATAGACGGCTTCCGGATTTGCTGCGGACAATGCCTGAATTTCTGCTCCCGCGTCAATTTTGAAAAGCGCAGGCCATTGTTCAGCTACGAATTCGACATCGGGGCGCAACGACTTCAATATCTTTTTGAAAGCCGACACAGCATCTTTACCGTATGCGTAGTTTGGAGCAATGGTTGCCCAGCGTTTTGCCGGATTTTTTGCGGCTTGTTCAGCAAGCATTCCGGCCTGCATATAAGTTGAGGGTCGCAGCCGGAAAGTGTAGCGGTTCCCATTGGCCCAAACCAAGGCATCAGCCAGAGGTTCTGCGGCAACATAAAGCACTTTACGCTGTCCTGCAAAGGAGGTCAACGCCAACCCAATGTGTGAAAACAAGGATCCGGAAATCAAGGCTACACGATCCTTGGACACCAGTTCTTCGGCGATTTTTACGGCATCGCCCGGTTTACCGTTGTCATCTCGCGAAACGAGTTCGAGCTTTTTGCCCAAAACTCCGCCTGCGGAATTGATGTGCTCAAGCGCCAGTTCCACACCCATCTTATACGGAATGGTGTGAGCCGGAAGCCGCTTGTAGCTGTTAATGTCTCCGATCTTGATGGTCCCTCCCGCAAAGGCCGGTACAGCCAGCCCAACGGAAAAGAAACCTGCAATGACTCCTGCGAGCCATTTTTTAGTATTCAACATAATCTACTCCTATGTTAAGTTGACGCATCTGCGCCAAACGTTACCACAATATGTGGCGAAATAAGGACGGCAACTTCAACAAAAATCTGCTCGTCCACCCTTGAGCACCGTAGTGCTACCCACGACGGCCTCGAAATTGAGACCGCTCAAACCGGAACTTCCGGTGTGGGTCTTGTTTGCCCGAACTTCAAGCACATCTCCGGGAGAAACCGGAGCGGCGAGACGGGCCGAAAGTTTTGTCAATTCTACCGGATGCACCTCAACGCTTTCCGCCATCATCCGAGCAGCAATTCCTAAAGTGCAAAGCCCGTGAAGAATCGGCTTTGAAAAATTGTTAGCTTGTGCCACTTCAGGATCAATATGAATCGGATGCAGATCGCCAGTCAATCGATAAAGTGCAGCCTGTTCAAGAGAAGTGGCGAAACTGCCGGACCATGAACTTCCCGTTTCCTCATCTTCCTCTGCATACACAACGCCACGCTCTCCGCCCCAGCCACCTAGTCCCAGTAAGAAAATTCCATACGAAGCCTTGAAATATTCGCACTCAACTTCAATATCCAGTAATGCCGCTTTGCCTTTGTCCCAAACTCCGGTGATTTTTCCGGAAGTCTCGAAGTTCCCGGATTTAGGCAATGGCAAAAATACTTCCAACGATTGTGAGGCGTGGAGAGAAAAATTGCGGTCATACGCACCCAACTCACCCGCCGCTTCAACTGTCCAAAGTCCTAGTGCACAAGCATAAGTCGGCAAAACCCGTAAATCCCGCTCATATACCAAATCTGTTTCTGAACCTGTCGCACCAACTGCCAAAGCGTAAAGAATCGCATCCCTTTCTTCGTAGCGGACAATGCGTTTTCCAAGTTCGTAACCTGCCAGTTTAGTAAGTTCCATGCACAATTTTCTTAGTTATCAATTTCGTCCAAGCCGTTTTTTGGCTTCTGCCACCGCATTTTTTCGTTCCGGAGAGCTCAGGATTTCATTCCGGATTTTGTTCCAACCTGAAAGGTTCTGCTCACCTTGATCCAAAGCAAGAATCAACGATTTAGTTGCGGACACAGCTTTTGGAGCATCTGCCACTTTACAAATAATTTCCAGAGCCTTTTCATGGGCTGAACCTTCCGGAACAATCCAACCGACCATTCCGGATTGCAGTGCGGTTTGCGCATTACATCGTTCACCAAGAAGCAATAATCTCGTGAGCATTGCCAACCCCAAACGGGTGTGAAGTCGTGCCACAGAATCCGGATTGTAGAGCAAACCCAGACGTATGGCCGGAATTTCAAAAAACGAATTCTCGGACGCAACCAGCGCATCACAGGTCAGGGCAACCGTCACAGCACCTCCAACACAAGGTCCTTCAATTGCCGCAAGACACGGAACAGGCAGTGTCTGCATGAGTTTGTTTACGTGTTCAATACGCTCATCAATTTCCTTATCAGCCGAAGTTCCAGTAACATCAGCGAGGTCGGCCCCCACACTGAAACTGCCCTCCGCTCCTTGTAAAATCACTGCTCGTATGTCCGCATCGTTTTGCAAATGTTCAAGATTTTGTTCCAAATCCGCAAGCATCTCCAAGGAAAGTGCATTTTTTTTCCTGGGATTGTTGAGGGTGATCGTGCAAACACCATCCTGCATTTTTATCAAAACCAATCCAGACATTCTTTATTCCTTATAATTCAGTGTCCATTTCTTCCGGAGGGAAGCGTCATCAAAAGCAAAAAGCGCTTCCAAATCTTCGGAGAAATTGAGTAACATTTCTTCTGAATTCCAGTGTCCAACTAACTGCAAACCGACAGGCATCTCCTCAGAAAATCCACACGGAATTGAGGCAGCCGGATTTCCTGAAACATTGAAAGCAGCCGTGAAAGGGACTGCACCCCAAAGCCAATTCACTTGTTGTCCGTCAATCATGTCTGGCCGTTGTCCAATTGGAAAAGCCGTTGTTGCCGTTACCGGAGTTACAATCAGATCAAAATTTTTAAAAAATTCCTGAAGCCTCTGCTGATATTCACGATGAGCTTTCCGGGCGTTTTCAACTGCTTCCGGATTTTCCTCCGTTATTTGTTTTCCTGCTTGCAGTGATTTGCTTTCGTAATCAGTCAATCGATGTTCCGAAGCTTGTTCCAGCAAGTGCCCACGTTCCCGAAATTCTTCTGCCAAAACAAGCGTATCAAATGCTTGATTCCAACCTTCAAACGGAAGTTTGCTTTCCTTAATTTCATGTCCAAGTGCCGACATTTTCTCCAGAGCTTCACCAAGTATTTTCGCTACTCCGGCATCAACTGGACGGTTTTCAGGACAGGGCGACCATGCGATCCGCAACTTTCGTTGATTGAAAGACTGGCGAGTATATCTGCATCCAGTCAGTATCTCAAGAATAATACGTGCATCTTCAACGCAACGAGTAAGCGGGCCGGGAGCGATGAAATCCGACATTGCACGAAAACCGTTTTCATTGGCGCAAAGTCCGTAAGTCGGTTTAATTCCGAATAATCCGGTGAATGCGGCTGGAATCCGGATTGAACCCCCACCGTCCGCACCGATAGCCGCCGTCGCTAAACCCGCACCTACAGAAGCGGCCGCACCGCCGCTGGAACCTCCCGGAGTACGGAAAACGTCCCATGGATTTCTAGCATCGCCGCCGAGGCGATTCTCTGTGGTGGCGGATTGTCCAAATTCAGGCGTGTTCGTTTTTCCCGTAAACACCGCACCGGCGGCTCTTAAGCGTTTTACCAATCCACAATCTTGCTTTGTAAGGTTTTCCCGAAAAAATACTGAACCGTAAGTTGTGACTGAACCGGCCAGTTCAAACGTGTCTTTAATCGAAATCGGAACTCCACATAATAACGGAATATCTTTCTTGGAATTCCGGAAACGTTTTTCCGCCGCTTTTGCCTGTAAGCGCGCCTGTTTATCCAATCGCTCAAGATAAGCGTTCAGAGATGGATTGAACGCTTCAGCCCGAACTATGGCTTCTTCCAAAACTTCAACGGGCGAAAGATTCCCCCGGCGATATGCTTCGTTCAAGCTGACAACAGGCCAAAATAACGGACTGTCACTGTCAGGCTCACTGTCAAAACTTTCAGGCATGCGGACTGACCCCACCGCTGACCGTAAACACTTCTCCAGTGATATAACCTGCTTTTTCACTAACCAAATAAGAAACCATGTCCGCCACATCCTGCGGTTGCCCGACTCGACCCACAAGCGAACGGTTTTCGGCATATCCTTCAAAAAACTCGTCCTGATAAATCCGGCGCAAAAACTCGTTATAAATCAGCCCTGGCGCAACAGCATTAACCCTGATTCCGTACTTCCCATTTTCCGCAGCAGCCACGCGGGTTAAGGCTAAAATTCCGGCTTTTGCGGCAGAATAAGCAGCCCCATGTTCAGTCGAAGTTTCCCAGGCCGCAATTGAGGAAATGTTGACAATCGCTGCCGTGGGTCCTTCCGGGCCGGAACTATGTTCAATCATCTTTGGAAGCGCGTGTCTCATGCAGTTGAAAGTACCGTTGAGGTCAACATCCAAACAGCGTGACCAAGTTTCCGGCGACATCTCCGCCACAGGTTCAAGTTTGTTCCAACCCGCATTGTTGACCAAAACATCAAGTCGTCCGTATTGCTTGACCACTTCCTCAACCACAATCCCCACCGCTTCAAAATCAGTTACATCCAAGGGTATCGACAAAAACTCGCGCCCGTGTTTTTCCGCAAGTTCCGTCGCCAGTTCCCCGCTGCGCCGTGCGTGAGCATCCGTAATCACAACGGCAAAACCGTCTTCCGCCAGTTGCCGGGAAATGGCCGCACCAATACCCGCACCCGCTGCTGCGGTGATCATTGCCACTTTTCTTTCCGTCATGCTCTTTCCTTTTTTGATTTTCTGCGTGTTCATTGTTGAAAACAAATTATTCTGCCAGTAAAGCTGGAATCACCTTTTGTCCCAATTCTTCAAGCCGCCGGAAACGCCCGCCCGACAGCAGCGCAAAGGTGATGCGGTCAATATCGAGTTTGGCTACTTCTTTTAGTTTGGTCATACAGTTCTCGAAATTTCCTGCTATCGTCACAGATTTAACAAATTCATCGCTGACAATTTGCTTGTGTTCGGCCCGCAGTGAAAGGTGTTCCTCGAAGTGATAAGCTTGCTCGGCTGTTGAAAATTCTTCCCGGAATCGCTCCCATGCAGGTGGAACTTTTTTCCAAACTGCAAAGGTAGCGGCCTGACTTGTAGCCCAGGCCCTAACGTCGTTGAGAGCGTTTTCCTCCTCATCGTCAATGCTCATGGTTACTATCAAATCAATGAGAATGACACTGCGCTCTCGGCCTGATTTTTCGAGACCCTGATAAATGTAATCGAGTTGCCAGTTACAAAATTCTTTGTCTGCCGCACCCATCAAAATTGCGCCATCACAGATTTCTCCGGATAGCCGCAACATTCCCGGTTGGGAAACGGCGAGATAAATCGGCACTTGCCGCCTTGCTGTTGCCAGTCGTACTTTTGTTCCGTAAAGTTCTGCTTCTTCTCCGGAAAAGAGTTGACGAAATTCATTGATGCCTTGACGCACCGCACCGAGTTTGTCCGGCATTTTTCCAATTGAATGCAGTGCTACCCATCCGGCACCGAGTCCGAGCATCGCACGGTCGTTGGAAAGATCGTCCAGAGCAGTGGTGGCATTGGCCGTCACAGTCGGATGTCGTGTCTGCAAGTTGGTAACTGCAGAACCGATATGGATTCTTTCTGTTGCCATGGCCGAAACATTCATTGCCGTATAGACGTCCTTCATGCCCAATTGATGATCAATGAACCAAAGTGCCTCAAAGCCGTTGGCCTCAACCGCCTTTGCTATTTCAGCGACTTGATCAAAAGTTTCTCGGGGACTGACCCCGCGGGAAATGCCAAATCGTTTTACCATCAGTTTTTCCTTTGTAATGCAGAGCGGATTGCGTTTGCGTAAGTTTCAGGTTGATCGATACTCAGCAAATGACCGGCATCGGCCACTTCCTGATAAGTACCGTTTGATAATTTTGAGAGCATAATCTCGGCAGCTTTGCGGGGACAAAAAATATCTTTTTCCCCACCAATCACACTGACCGGACACTGAATTCCTGACAACAACGGTGTGAGGGGAAATTCACTCAACTCCAGCATTGCCAGTGCCGCATTCACATAGCCGACGCCATCACCGACCGCCTCCAATCGATTTTCTACAACAGCCTCCAAATCCACTCCTGAACTAACGATTTGCAATTCGGTGTCTTTCCGGAGTGCGGGAGGGAAAGCTGAATAATCCTCCCTTATCATCCGGATACGTTCTTTAAAAAATCCTATCGCCTGTTTTCCCACCACTGTTGAAGTTGCTGCCACAACCGCGGCAGGTATCAATTTCGAATGTGTTGCCGCTGCTAAAAGCACAAGCGTTCCTCCGAGTGAATAACCGACACACTTAGCAGGACCGCTGACTT
>Ga0066369_10001220_pt1 | contig 10665 bp, 14 predicted proteins | sample Knorr_S7_td_Bott_FD_70972 | JGI IMG/M metagenome (GOLD analysis project Ga0066369, IMG submission 70972) | Marine microbial communities from Southern Atlantic Ocean transect - Knorr_S7_td_Bottom_ad_4513_LV_A | ecosystem: Environmental > Aquatic > Marine > Oceanic | place: Southern Atlantic... | reverse complement strand
ATCAGTCTGTCATCGTAGCAACACGCACACGTAACTTAAAAAAAGAGAACATTACCAAGCACACTTCATTTAAGGAACATAAATTGTTGCTTGAGTTGCTGGTAAGTGGGAATATAGATGAAACAGTCAGCTTGTTGGAAAGACACATTGTGGATTATGCACGAAAATCCTTTGTGGAACCATAAGTTTTGTAGTGTCTCAAGTACCTTTCTCCAAATAATTAAGAGAGTTATTAAGGATTAGAAAAACTTTGTGCGGATTAATAACTGCCACAATATTGATGACTTTCGCACACTGGCTAAAAGCCGTATTCCAGCGCCTTTGTTTCACTATATTGATGCTGGTGCAGACGATGAATCCACGCTTAGGCGCAATACCAGCGCATATGATGAGTACGACCCAATACCTAATGGCTTGGCAGATGTTGCCAGTATAGACCTCTCAGTTACTATATTGGGTCAAAAAGTTAGCTCGCCCTTATTTCTCGCACCGACAGGCATGAATCGCCTATTTCATCATCATGGTGAGCGTGCAACATCTCGTGCTGCTGAAAAATATGGCTGTTACTATAGCCTCTCAACTTTATCTTCTGTTAGCATCGAAGAGATTGGCAGTCTAACAAGCACTCCTAAGATGTTCCAAATATACATTCATAAAGATCGCGGTTTGACTTATGAATTTATTGAGCGATGCAAAAGAGCAAAATTTACATCGTTATGCTTAACCATTGACACCATTGGTATTGGTAATGCAGCTCTTGCGCCGACGATTGTTAAGAAAGCTATTGATGACTGGTACGCGCCTATGATCATTGGCGAAGATCCTTTTGTGTTACCTAAATACATAAAACACAATCCAAAGCCCCATTGTTTATGCGTTGTGGTTAATCGTAATAACCAGTCAGCAATTAGTTCATTCTCGGACGATAGTTTTGACTCGTATCGATAACATGTCTCACTAATTTTAAATGCCTGACAAACCAATCGCACTGTTACCTGATGATCGTTAATGGCCTTAAAACTTTTTTGTTAACGCCTCTTGTACGATCATAGCTTTTAAGCGCTCATCGGCGTACATCTTTTTGAGACGAGAGTTTTCTGCTTCGAGCTCCTTAAGTCTGGTGATCATGGATGTATCCATGCCGCCGTATTTAGCACGCCACTTATAAAAAGTGGCGCTGCTCATGCCGTGTTCTCTGCATAGTTCAGACACCGGCACACCTGAGCCTGCTTGACTGAGTATTTGCATGATTTGTGAATCTGATTTACGTGTTGTCTTCATTTGAATCTCCTTATGTTTTTAATATAAGAAAATTCTACTTTTATTGAGTGTTAATTTTTGGGAGGATTACACAACTATTAATCAAAAAAATTAATTTTTAAGAATTGTGCCATCATTAATATTAAAATATACTTGTATTTTATCGCCAATATAAAAATCATTCTCAATCTCTGTTCTAGTTTTTTTTAATATAATTTCGTTTTGATTTTCATCAGAACATATATATTTTATAACATCACCTAAAAATATAATTTGATTGATAATTAATTTGAGAATAACTTGGTTTTCACTTTTAATATGATTATTGTTAATAATTTTTAATTTTTCAGGTCTTATAGAAATGAATTTATCATTATTTATATTTTGAAAATTACTTTTTAAATTTTCTATATTTAAAATATTTGATTCACCTATAAAATTTGCCGCAAATTTTGAAATTGGATTATCATAAATATTTTTTGGATTATCTATTTGAACAATTTTACCCTGATCCATTATTACTATTCTATCTGATAGTGTTAAAGCCTCGCCTTGATCGTGGGTAACATAAATAATAGTACATTTAATTTCTTCATGATAATTTTTTATTTCTATTTGCATTTTTTCTCTTAATTTTAGATCTAAAGCTCCAAGCGGTTCGTCCATTAAGAGAACTTTTGGTTTGAATACTATTGCTCTGGCAAAAGCTATTCTTTGTCTTTGTCCACCCGATAGTTCATTTGGCATTCTTAAACCATAATCTTTTAATCCTACAAGATCTAAGGCATACTTAACTTCATTACTAATTTTGTTTTTATTTAATTTTCGCATTTTTAATGGAAATGCAACATTATCAAAAATATTCATATGTGGAAAAAGTGAATAATTCTGAAATACCATACCCACATTTCTTTTTTCAGTTGGTAAGTCATGAATTGAAGTTTTTCCTATTTGAATCGAACCTGAATTTTGAGTTATAAAACCCGCTATCATGTTTAGAACAGTAGTTTTTCCAGAACCGCTTGGTCCCAGCATGGTAATAAATTCACTTTCTTTTATTTTTAAATTAAAGTTACTTACAGCAATCGTTTCATTATATTTTTTTTCTACATTGATAAAAGTAACTGAATCACCATGCATAGTATTTTTCATGATTTTTCTCTCAATATTTTTCTTGATTTTTTTTGTATTAAAGCTCCAAATAATATTCCAAAAAAAGTTATTATTATTAAAACAGATCCCACAGCGGCTATTGTAGGATCAATTTCATATTTAAGATCTTGCCATATTCTCTGAGGTAAGGTCCAAATTTTTCCAGAAATAAATAGAGCAATTACCAATTCATCAAATGAAATAAAAAAACTAAAAATTGCTGATGAAATAACAGCTGGCTTTATATAAGGCAATGTCACGAACCAAAAAGCTTTGAATGGACTGGCGCCCAAAACTCTAGCAGCTTTTTCAAGTGTAGTGTCAAAATTTATCAAACTTGTAGATACTATTATAAGAGAAAATGGCATTACCAATGCTGCATGTGCAATTATAAGAGCATAGAAATTTCCTATTAAATTAAAATTAGCTAGAAAAATATAAAGCCCTAACCCTAAAATAATCACTGGAAATATTAAAGGTGATAAAAGCAAACCCATTAAAATTTTTTTACCAAAAAAATTAGTTTTACTTAATCCGATTGCGGCCATTGTTCCAATAATTGTCGCTATTATGCTTGAGGAAAAACCTAGGTATAAACTATTTAGAGTAGATGTTAAAAAATGGGGATCATCTAGATAATTTATATACCATCGCAGTGAAAAATCTGTTGGTGGAAATTGTAAATATTTTGAATTAACAAAAGATATAGGAATTACAATTATTAAAGGAAGAAGAAGAAATAAAATCACAATCCAAAAATAAATTTTAAATAAAAAGTTTAAAATTTTGGTCATGACAACTTAAGCGCTTCTTTTCTAAAAATTACAAGCAAAATTTTGTAAATATTTTGCTTACGATTATTGAATCTAAATTCACATTCTTTTAAGTACAAATTAAACATACTTTTGTTCATTCCTTCAAATTTTATCCCCTGATTTTTTTTATTAATTTGTTAATCTTAAGCAAAAAATCTTTGATATATTTCTTGGAAAAGAAATTTTTTTTAACTAAAAAACCATTTTTTTTATAAAATAGTAAGTCAGAATCAGGGGACATAGGCATTAAATTTCTTCTAATTCCACAGCATCATTAAACTCAACACCAAAACCTGGGAGGTCTGTTAATGTAACTTCACCATTTATGGGAACAGGTTCATTAGTAAAAATACTGCCAAAGATAGGAACAATTTTTTCTGCAGTTGGATGTAAATTAATAAACTCATTGAAAGGAGTAATTGTTGACGAGATACCAAAATTATAAGCATACACACCACTACAATGAGGGATAACTGTAATGTCATAAGCCGATGCCATTGCAGCTATACGCAATGTTTCTGTCATGCCACAAAGAGTTAAATCTGGCTGTAATATATCAACTGATCTATCTTCTATTATTTTTCTAAATCCGTATCTTGAATTTGTGTGCTCACCTGTAGCAAATTTCTGCCAGGGGCAAGCTTGCTTAATGTGTTTGTGACTCTCTAAATCGTGCGGTGGAAGAGGTTCTTCAATCCAATATAAATTAGCTTCCTTAACAGCATTAGTTAGATCAATAGTATAAGGAACATCTAAAGCCATATAACAATCAATCATCAATCTATAATCCGGACCAACTTGCTTTCTAGTCTCCATTATATATTCTTGATTTTCTTTAAGCCCCTTGATTCCGTCTCCAGGTCCATAAGGTAGTGGGATCTTAGATCCGACATGACCCAAGTCTTGAGCTATTTTTGCTTGCGGACCAGTTACATAAGTTTGAAGTTTATCTCTAACTTTACCTCCAATCATTTTGTAAACAGGCTCATTTCTTATCTTACCAAGTAAATCCCATAGCGCTAAATCAATCCCTGCAATTGTATTAATAACAACTCCGCTTTGTCCAGAATATGGAATAGAAGCTCTATACATTTGATCATAAAGTAAATTTAAATCTCTAGCATCTGCTCCAATTAAAAAACGATTAAAATGATTTTTTATAATCCAGCTTGATATGTATCCACCATAGGCTGTTGCAAAACCAGTATGGCCTCCTTCTGTAGAAATTTCAATAAAGATACCTTTTATTGCGTTCATTCCCCAAGAAGTTCTTGATTCTTGATATTCGGGATATTTTGACATTGGGTTAGCTACGATTGTATCATTGATCCAATGACCTTTTGCATGATCCGTATAGTCAGCTCCTGCACTTTGAGTCTTAACAATTGAAACTTTAATTTCTGAAATTTTAAATTTTTTATCCATATCTTACTCCCCTTTTTTTTTGATTTACGAAAATTATTACCTAGAATTGAAAACGATACCATGAATAAAATCAATAAAATAGAATATTATATATAATATGCTAAAATGATGTTATAATAAATTTGATTTTATAATAGGAGAAAAATCATGAAAAAAATATTAAAATTTATTATTAGTTTTACTTTTATTAGTTTCTTTTTGACTGCAAATGTAAATGCTGAGACAATCTATGTAAATGGCTATGGTGGCACAACATGGGAAAATATTACAAAAGCTTTTTTGGGGCCTTTAAAAGCTAAAACTGGCCTTGATGTTGACTTAGTTCCAGATCCTAGCCTTGCTAAGTTAGCCGCAATGGTAAGTGCTAATAAATGTGATTATGAGATAATAGAATTAGAAGGAGCTACTTATATTTTGGCTGTAGAAAAAGGATTACTACAAGAAATTAATTATGACATTGTTGATCCTAATAATATTGTTGCTGACTCTCATAAAAAGAAATTCGGTTATGAGTTTGTAGCATTCTCAGAAATCATTGCCTATAGAAACGATCAGTTTCCTAATGGTGGCCCAACTAATATGGCTGAATTTTGGGATGTTGAAAAATTTCCTGGAGCAAGAACTATGCACGATAGAGTTGTTGGAAGCCTAGAATTTGCACTTGAAGCCGACGGGGTTGCGCCTTCTGATGTTTATAAAGTTTTATCTAGCCCTGGTGGTATAGATAGAGCTTTCAAAAAATTAGATGAGATCAAACCGCATGTTGTAAAATTTTGGTCTTCTGGAGCTGAACCTATTCAAATGATTGCTGATGGTGAAGTTGCAGCTGCGATTGCATGGAATGGAAGATTGCAAGCAATGGCCAATGAAGGTGTTGATGTTTTTTATACATTTCAAGATGGAAACTTAGACTCTGGAATATATTCTATCCCATCATCTTGTAGTAAAGAAAGTGCGGATACCGCAGCTCTCTACTTGAATGCATGGACTACTCCTGAGTGGGCAGTTGTATGGGCTAAACTTATGCCTTACCCGCCTTTTACAGGAGGAGTAGCTGAGCAATTAGATCCTGAATATGCAAAATTACTGCCAACTACCCCTGAAAATGTTGCGATGCAACATCAGACAGATTGGACATTTTGGCATGCAAATTATGAATCTTTAAATGAAAGATGGAAAGAGTGGACGCTTGAGTAGAAGCTCATAATTTATTCCATTTAATTAATGTGTCCCATACTTAATATTTTTATTGAGTATGGGATTTTTTTAAAATGAAAAAAGAACATCTTTTAATTCTACCCGCACTACTGTTAACTATATTAATTATAATTTTTCCAATCTTTGAATTATTAAAATCAAGTTTTTTTGATCCTGATTTTACTTTAAGACATTTAGAAAAATTTTTTTCTAAAACCTTATACATAGAAGTTTTATTTAATACTGTAAAAATCTCTTTATTCTCAACACTATTTTGCTTTATTCTTGGATATCCATCAGCATATTTTATTGCTCATTCAAATAAAAGATTTAGGGGATATTTTTTATTTTTAATATTATTACCTTTTTGGGTTAGTATTTTAATTAGATCTTATTCATGGATGACAGTTCTTGGAATTGAAGGAGTTATTAATACCACATTAATATATTTAGGTGTTATAGATCAGCCAATAAGAATGCTCTACACAACTGGGACTGTTTATCTAGCCATGGTTCAAATTATGCTGCCTATAATGATCTTAACTTGTTATGGGTCTATGTTAAGAGTGGAAGAAGACTATGTAAAAGCCGCTAGAATACTTGGAGCTGGGCCAATTCAAGCATTTTATAAAGTTTATTTTCCTTTGAGCTTTCCTGGGGCGGCCAGTGGATCAATAATTATTTTTATTTTATCAATGGGGTTCTTTATAACTCCCGCTCTAGTAGGTGGAAAAAAAGATATTATGATTGGCAATTTAATTAACTTTCAAATTAATCAACTTTTAAATTGGGGCTTTGCATCTTTTATTGGATTGGTTCTTTTAATCGTAACTTTAGTAATTGTTTTATTATTTGTATATTTAACTCGATTTAAAATTGAAAATAGGATTGGGGGCTAAAACTAAGATTCATAACAGAGTGGCAAGACTGGAACTAATTTAGAGAGTCATAATTAGGGTCTGCTCAAGACATAATTCCAAAGATAAGTCCTTTACTTCACTAGCAAAATCATAACGCTAGAGTTTGCTTATATTCGCTCGAAGTACCCTGAAGCCCATTCACCCTCCCAAGCACATCAGGGAGGATTTGGATTTAAACTTTTACTTTCTTACTTATGTATACTTTCATCCTAATTATGAAACGTCTATCAACTTATAAGGAAGCAAAATGAAAACTATGAGCTGCAAACAACTTGGTGGGGCGTGCGATAAATTATTTTCTGCTAACACTTTTAATGAAATATCAGCATTAAGCCACAGTCACGGTAAGGAAATGTTTGAAGCTGGTGAGGAGAAACACCTGCAAGTAATGCAGGAAATGAGCGAATTAATGAAGGATTCAAATAAAATGCAATCTTGTTTTGATAATATGGAACAAGAATTTAATTCCCTGCCTGAAGACTAAAAGACACAAGAGTTTAAAGACTCATACTTTTAGCATTATCTTTTGGATTGATAAAAAGAGTATTTTTATCTACAGCTTTCTTTGTGCTGTTATCGTCACCCTTGACTTTTAGAAAGTCTATGCTAACCATTAATATACTCTCCCTCACACAAGAAACCAACTTTCAACCCCTCAACATCCCCACATGTGTTCAATTTTTTTAAGTCTATAGTGTCCTCTAATCTCTCTATTAAAAAGTACTTGCATATTAATTAGATATCATATATCATGCATAGTGTATCAAGCAATGAAGTTTGATATATTGTAATCATAAGTTACAAAAAAATTACAATCAAAAATATTAATAAGGAGCATAATATGAAAAGTTATAAACTGATTCAATCAATTATGGTTTCAGCGGTCCTGCTTTGTGGCACGGTTATATCCCCTGTCGTATCGGCAGCTGGCTTTGAAGCGAGCAGGCAAGGTGGAACCCCAGGCGCGCTTTTGCCCGAAGAACTTGCGCTTTGGTCGTATAATACCGAGACGAGCGCGTTCGATGTGGTATCAGGGGATGCCTCTGCGCCCTATGCGCTTAACCTGCGCGCACTGCCAGAAGGTTCAAGGGTAGGTTTCGCCGAAGGCTGGGCTGCGATCCCGTTTTCCTATGCGATCAATGAGCGGCTTTACGAGCTGGCCGACGAACTTGGGTTCGAGGTTGTGTATTGCGACAACGACTACAAGGCTGACAAGGCGGTGTCCTGCGCTGAACTGATCGCGATGCAGGGTGCGGATGTCGTGATCGAATCGAACTGGCATAGTGGCGCGGCGGCGGCTGTGATGAATGTCTTTGACGAGGCGGGTATACCGGTCTTGTCCCTTGACGTTCTCCACCCCAATGCGATTTTTCTGGGTGCCAACAATTACGTCAGTGGGTTGATTGGCGGTCAGGCGGCGGCTGAACATGCCAAGGCTCTGGGACGCTGCGACGATGTCTCGGTTCTGCTTGGGGTAGCCCCCGGCGACGGTGACGCCGCGAATCAACGTTTGTCGGGCTTTGCCGATGGAGTTCAGACGGTTTGTGGTGCGCTTCCTGAGGATCGGATTCACGAAGCACTCATTGACGCTGGCACCACGGATCAGGCCCTGACCAAGACTACAGACTGGCTGACGGGCCGTCCCGATGCCGGCTTTGTTCTGGCGACTGCCATTGACGATCCGCGCGCCTTTGGTATGTCGAACGCGCTGGCACAAGCCGGGCGCGAGGGCGTGGCCATCGGTCTCGGTTGTGACGATGTTGGCTTAGCGGCGACACGCACACCCGTCGAGGACAACAATTTCCTTGGCTGTGTTGCCTACTTTCCTGAAACGTATCCCGACTGGGCTTTGTCAGTCGCGGCGGACATTCTGGAAGGCAAGGCCGTGCCGGAGGAAGTTCACCTGGAGCATGTCTTTCTTGATGCTGCAAGCATCAATAATGTCTACCCGGAATAATTCCGAAACCAAGAGCACGCGCGCTGACAACAGCGCCCGTGCTCCACTGATCGAGCTGTCGGGCATCACCAAGTCGTTTGGCAATGTCGATGCGCTCTCCGGCGTCGATCTGAAGATCGGCGAGGCTGAATCGGTCGGCATCATCGGCGACAACGGCGCAGGCAAGTCGACCCTAGTGAAACTCCTGTCCGGCGTCTATCCGGCAACCGGCGGCACAATGAAGTTCCGGGGGTGCGAGGTGCGGTTCAACAGCCCGCTTGATGCGCGCCAGAACGGGATCGAGATGATCTATCAGGACCTTGCCCTGTGCGAGGATCTCAACGTGGCCCAAAACATCTTTCTGGGTCGCGAGATCAAGAAAAACTATGGCCCGTTTAGTGTGTTGGACAATAAGGCCATGACCCGCGCTACCGCTGAGGACATCGCTAACATGGGACTTGATTTCGACGTTGAACGTGAGGTCGGCATGTTATCTGGCGGCGAGCGCCAGATGGTTGCCGTGGCCCGTGCGTTGCAATTTGAACCGTCGACATTGCTGATGGACGAACCGACAGCGGCGCTCTCAGCCGAGAAAATCCGCAAACTCTGGGAGATGATCTCGGAGTTGAAATCGCGCGGCGTATCGATCCTGCTGGTCAGCCACCGATTCACCGACATCCTCAGCATTTGCGACCGGATCGTGGTGATGCGCAGCGGCAAGATCGCAGGCGAGATGAAGCCGAACGAACACTCGCCTGCCCAAACCATGGCGATGATGACCGAGATGATGACGGGCGACAGAATTTCCGAAGAGGCAGGCGCATGAAACAGCTTAGAGCAATCATGAATTCCAAACTCTGGGGCCGCGGAGCCTCGGCGATCAACCCTGGTCTGGTTGTGGCGACTGTCGTGGTTTTTATCGTGCTGAGTTTTGCATCGCCGTATTTCCTGTCCGGATACAACCTGATCAATGTGGCAAAGGCGCTGGTGATCGTGGGCATTGCCGCCGCGGGTGAAACCCTGGTGATCATTGCGGGCGGGTTTGATCTTTCCATTGGCTCAACCATGGCCGCTGCCGGAATGCTGGCCGCCTATCTTCTGGACATCGGCTCGGGCGTCGGTCCGGCCTTTACCGCCGCGATCCTTCTGGGCATTTGCATCGGCGCTGCCAATGGCACGCTGATTGCATATTTCCGGATCAATCCCCTGATCGCGACGCTGGCGATGATGGCCATCATCCGGGGGCTGGCCTTTGTCATTTCGAATGGTCACGAGATCATCATCACCAACAAAACCTGGCTAAGCCTGGGCACCGGCAAATGGGTGGGTATCCCTTATATCGTGCTGATCCTGATCGTGATCTATCTGGTGTTAGCGCTAATCTTGCCGCGCACGAAGTTTGGTCGCTATGTCTATGCCATTGGCTCGAACCCGCGCGCGGCGCGCCTATCGGGCGTCTCCACAAAGAAGTGGCAGTTGGCGATCTACATTACCTGCGGGGCCACTGCGGCACTTGCCGGACTGATGCTGGCCGCCCGAACTGGCACCGCAATGCCCGCCGCGGCCATGGGATTTGAACTGGACGTGATCACCGCGGTCATTCTAGGCGGCGCAAGCCTAAAAGGCGGGCGTGGGACAATCCTGGGAACCGCGATTGGATTGATCCTTTTGTTCATGATCAACAATGGATTGACCCTGGCGCAGGTCCCCACCTTTTGGCAGCAGGTGGTCAAGGGCTTTATCCTGTTGGCAGCGGTTCTTTACGATGAAATCCGCAGTGGACGAAGTGATGACAGTTAGCCAATACTGGCAATGACATAAGCGCACAACAAAGGAGCACAAATGTATTTTCATCCACAGAAATCAGGCGATGTCACCCCTCGGCCCGGGCAACCGGTGATCCGGGAGGTGCGCGCCCTGGTTAGCAACCCCGATCAATATGGCGCCAGCGATGTCCACG
>Ga0066369_10001209_pt1 | contig 10740 bp, 9 predicted proteins | sample Knorr_S7_td_Bott_FD_70972 | JGI IMG/M metagenome (GOLD analysis project Ga0066369, IMG submission 70972) | Marine microbial communities from Southern Atlantic Ocean transect - Knorr_S7_td_Bottom_ad_4513_LV_A | ecosystem: Environmental > Aquatic > Marine > Oceanic | place: Southern Atlantic ocean... | reverse complement strand
ACTTACCTCCTGTTGATGTGATGTTTTACTATCGAGCCATCGAATGGCTAGGTGAAACTGCTGATGCGGCCCAAAAGGTGGGCTCGCGTTTCGAAGTCATGTTAACTAAATAGTTGCTGGAGACATAATATGGAAATTATTACCAATTATGGTGATTTATTAGTAATAATGGCAATTGTTTTTGGTGTATTCATGGCCTGGGGTATTGGTGCAAATGATGTCGCTAATGCAATGGGTACATCAGTAGGTTCTGGCGCTGTTACAATTAAACAAGCGATTATTATTGCGGTTATTTTTGAATTTGCAGGTGCAATTCTGGCTGGTGGAGAGGTGACTGATACAATTCGTAAAGGCATACTAGATGCAGCATTGTTTGCCAACGAGCCACATTTATTGGTGTATGGTATGTTGGCATCTTTATTGGCTTCAGGCTCGTGGTTATTAATTGCTTCATCATTAGGTTGGCCAGTATCTACAACACACACTATTATTGGCGCGATTGTAGGTTTTGGTGCTGTTGGTGTTGGTGTTGATGCCGTTGAGTGGAATCAAGTTGTTAAAATTGTAATGAGTTGGATAGCGTCACCAGTGTTGGCTGGAATCATCGCCTTTACCTTGTTTAGGAGTCTTCAAAATTTAATTATTGATACTGATCATCCGTTCAATAATGCAAAAAAATATGTTCCTTATTATATGTTTTTGGTTGGCCTTGTAGTCTCCTTAGTAACTATATTTAAGGGACTTAAACATGTTGGTTTGAGTTTTGACGCAGTGACAAGTTATTTACTATCAATAGGATTTGGGGTACTCATAGCAGCTATTGGAACCTTTTTTATTCGTAATATCCATCTTGACCCTGATGAAAACAAAGACTTTTACTATGCTTCAATGGAGAGAATATTTAGTGTACTTATGATTATTACTGCAGCAGCAATGGCTTTTGCTCATGGTTCTAATGATGTTGCTAATGCCATCGGTCCGTTGGCAGCGATTTATAGTATTATTGATAGTGGAGGCATTATCGGTTCCAAGAGTGCACTGCCTTTATGGATATTATTTCTTGGTGGTGTTGGTATCGCTGTTGGTCTTATTACTTATGGTCATAAAGTTATTGCAACTATAGGCACTGGTATTACCCAGCTAACCCCATCTCGTGGTTTTGCTGCAACATTGGCTGCTGCTGCAACAGTTGTTATTGCCTCAAGCACTGGAATTCCAGTTTCAACAACACAAGTATTGGTTGGTGCAGTGCTGGGTGTTGGTCTTGCTCGAGGAATGGCTGCATTAGATACTCGAGTCATTAGTAGAATATTTTTATCATGGATCGTGACTCTACCTGCTGGCGCTTTCATGTCAATTTTATTCTTCTTTGCACTTAAGGGTGCCTTCGGGGCTTAAATTTCTTTTGTTAAGTAGGAGTTACTTATGACTTTAGCAGAAATACAAAAAAAACTCGAATCTACTATAGAACAATCTCAAGTAACCATGGAAGGGGATGGTTGCAACTGCTCTGCAGTTGTTGTTTCTCCAATATTTGAAGGATTATCACTTTTACAGAGACAAAGGATAGTACTCGCGGTGGTGAGCGAAGAAATCAAAAGTGGAGAGCTGCACGCGTTGAGCGTTAAAACCTACACCCCTAAAGAGAGATAGTATATAATTTGCGTTCTTTTTAACCTTGTAGATTACAGTTATGCAAACAGATATTCATCCTGCTTACGAAACCACTAAGGTTGTGTGTAGTTGTGGCAATGCTTTTGAAACGCGTTCAACTAGCACGAAAGATGAAATACACATAGATGTATGTTCAAATTGTCACCCTTTTTATACGGGTAAGCAAAAAATTGTAGATACTGCTGGTCGTGTTGAGAAGTTTAAGTCTCGCTACGGTGCATTCAAGCGGTAAATAATTACTGTTATGCTTGAAAAAGCCACAATTGTGGCTTTTTTTGTGCCAGAAGGAAACATAAAATATACTGCAAAATCATTATAATCACCTTTTCGATTGAGACATTATTATGGCATCCGACTACATAAACGCCCTTTTAAAAAAAGAAGTAACACGCACTCCAGTTTGGGTTATGCGACAAGCGGGGCGATATTTGCCAGAATATCGTGAGACTCGAAAAAAAGCTGGTGATTTCCTAAGCTTATGTAAATCCAGTGAATTGGCGTGTGAAGTTACACTTCAACCTCTTGAGCGTTTTGATTTGGATGCCGCGATTCTTTTCTCAGATATTTTAACCATTCCAGATGCGATGGGTCTTGGTTTATATTTTGTGGAAGGTGAGGGCCCTAAGTTTTACAAACCTTTGACCACACTAGATGATATAGATAGACTGTCTAAACCAGATGTCGGTAGCGAGCTTGCCTATGTCAGTGAAGCGGTCTCAGTAATCAAAAAGAACCTCAAAGGTAGAGTCCCCCTTATAGGTTTTACTGGAAGTCCGTGGACTTTGGCGACTTATATGGTAGAGGGCGGTTCCAGTAAGAGCTTTTCAAAGGTTAAAGGTTTGATGTTTGAAAATCCCAATCATATGCATCAACTTTTAAACGTCCTAGCAGAAACGGTCATTGATTATTTGAATAACCAAATTGAAGCAGGTGCAGATTCAGTAATGATTTTTGATACCTGGGGTGGTCTTTTAAATAAACAGAGTTATGAGGATTTTTCTCTCAAGTATATGACAAAAATTGTCGCAGGAATTCATCGTTATTATGAAGATAAAACGATTCCGGTAACAGTGTTTACAAAAGGGGGGTCTGCTTGGCTTGAGCAGATTGCTTTAAGTGGCTGTGATGCGATCGGTCTAGACTGGACTATAGAGTTAGGAGAAGCTGAAAGACGGGTTGGATCTCAGGTAGCATTGCAAGGCAATCTAGATCCATCAGTTCTCTATGCCAAACCTGAGGTTATTGTCACTGAAGTTAATAAAGTGCTTGACCAATTTAAGGGAGAAACTGGGCATGTATTTAATCTTGGTCATGGTATAAGTCCGGATGTTAATCCCGATAATATGAAAGTATTGGTGGATGCTGTGCATTCTTATCATAAAGTAAAATAAATCAAACATTCTTGGATAGGACAATAAATTGTGTTGAAGTGCTTCTGTGCTAAAATTTGACTCTCATTAAGGCGAACAAAACTATGTCAATAATTTCAAACATTTTTAAAGAACTCGGGCAATCTGGCAAAAAAGCTTTTATCCCATTTATAACAGCCGGTGATGGGGGTCTAGATAATTCTGATGCCTTGGTGTTTTCTTTAGCGAACAATGGTGCAGATATTATTGAGCTAGGTGTACCTTTTTCTGATCCCATGGCAGATGGACCAGTGATTGCTAAATCTCATGAACGTGCTGTTGCCGATGGTGTTAGTTTGAAAGATGTTCTTGCCATTGTTGAGAGGTTTAGAGAACACAATCAAAGTACTGGTATTGTGTTAATGGGCTATACCAACCCAATTGAAGTTTATGGTTATAAAGCCTTTGCAGAGAGAGCTCAAGAGGCTGGAGTGGACGGTGTCTTGGTGGTGGATATGCCACCTGAAGAAGCTCATGATCTTAAATCTGAATTGGATGCTGTTGCAATTGACTTCATTTTTCTGGTGGCCCCTACAACCACGGACGACAGATTAAAGGATATTTCAAAAATAGCAACTGGTTTTGTATACTTCGTCTCCTTGAAGGGTGTCACTGGTGCTGGAAATTTAGATATTGACTCTGTGAACCATCATCTGGCTAGGATGCGAAATCATATTAAATTACCAGTCGGCGTAGGTTTTGGTATCAAAAATGCTGAAACAGCTAAACAGGTTAGTGAAAATGCCGATGCAGTTATTGTTGGCAGTACTCTTGTTTCTATTATTGAGCAATTCTCTAGTGATAAGGATAAAATGATTACTAAGGTTGGTAATCTGGCAAATCAATTCTCAAATGCCATTAATTAATCAAGGTCTACTATGAGCTGGTTAGAGAAAATTTTGCCGTCAATTGGCAAGAACGCTAAAAAAAATATTCCAGAAGGCCTCTGGAGTAAATGCCCTGAGTGCAGTCGCGTCCTCTATCAGGAAGAACTTGAGCGCCTTTCTTATGTCTGTCCAAAGTGTGACCATCATTTAATAATATCGGCAAGAAGGCGACTTAAAAATTTCCTGGATGTGGAGCATCAATTTGAAATTGCGCCAAATATTCAGTCTGTGGATCCTCTGAAATTTAAAGACCAAAAAAAATACAAAGACCGTTATATTGACGCTCAAAAAAAAACCAAAGAGAAAGACGCTTTGATTGTTAAAAAAGGTTTATTAAAAGGCATGCCAATTGTAGCAGCTGCCTTTGATTTCAATTTCATGGGGGGTTCGATGGGTTCAGTTGTTGGTGAAAAGTTTGTCAGGGCAGCGGATTCAGCGATTGAGAACAGTAATCCCCTTGTTTGTTTCTCAGCGAGCGGTGGTGCGCGAATGCAGGAAGGACTTTTTTCTTTGATGCAAATGTCTAAAACGTCGCTTGCTGTGAAATTGATGGCCGACAAGAAAATTCCTTTTATTTCTGTTTTGACTGACCCAACGATGGGTGGTGTTTCTGCGAGTCTGGCAATGCTGGGAGATATTCAAATTGCAGAACCCAACGCAAGGATTGGTTTTGCTGGCGCTAGAGTTGTAGAACAAACTGTTAATGAAAAGTTGCCAGAAGGTTTTCAGAGGAGTGAATTTTTATTAGAGAAGGGCGCCATAGATATGATTGTTCACCGCTCAGAATTACGCAATAAAATATTTCAGATTTTGTCTGCTTTAAACTATAAATAGTAAATCTATTTTTTTTATTTTTTAATTTTAGATATTTTATTAATCCCTTGATATCAATAATGTATAGCAATCATGAAAGTATTTCTGGCTAACCCAAGAGGATTTTGTGCAGGTGTCGAGCGCGCAATTAAGATAGTTGAGCGAGCTATAGATAAGCATGGTGCTCCAATATATGTTCGTCATGAAGTTGTTCACAATCAATTTGTTGTCAACAACCTGAAAGAAAAAGGCGCAGTATTTGTCGACGAAATTAATCAGGTGCCTGAAGGCGGTATTGTGGTTTTTAGTGCTCATGGAGTCTCTCAAAAAGTCAGAAAAGATGCAAACTCAATTACATCTACTATTTATGACGCAACATGCCCTTTAGTAACAAAAGTGCATAAAGAAGTTACACGGCGTCAAAAACAAAATCATCAAGTTATTCTGATTGGTCATGCTGGACATCCTGAAGTTGAAGGTACTCTTGGTCAGTCAAATGACATCAAAAAAATTACCCTAGTAGAATCAATTAATGACGTCGAAACGCTTGATTTTCCAACTGGTATAGATATCTCTTATACCACACAGACTACCTTATCAGTTGATGACACCAGACAGATTGTTGAATCATTGCAATCAAAGTTCCCACGGATTCAAGCCCCAAAAAAGAGTGACATTTGTTATGCGACACAAAATCGGCAAGATTCTGTAAAAGCCATCATTAATAGTTCAGATATGTTGTTAGTGCTTGGCTCAAAAAACTCATCGAACTCTAATAGACTTCGGGAGATAGCAGAAAAAAATAAAAAACCAGCATATCTAATTGATGGAGCCAATGATATTGATCCTGCGTGGCTTAAGGGACTAGATTCGATAGGTATAACAGCAGGTGCTTCGGCGCCTGAAATATTAGTTCAGGAGGTTGTAAGTTATCTTTTAGATAATGGCGCCAATGAGATAATTGAAGTTAGGGGCGCCAATGAGTCTGTGCATTTTCCAGTACCAAATACATTAAGAGTGTAACAGTTATTATTTAAAATTAAACATTTTTAGGGTCACAACTTCAATGAAAAAATATGATGTATACGGAATAGGTGCGGCTATAGTGGATATTGAAGTTGTCGTTAACGACCACTTTCTAAGCAAAAACAAAGTGGAAAAAGGCATAATGACCCTGGTTGACGAGGAGCGTCAACATCAACTAATCAACGCTCTAACTTCTCAAAAAACTCCTGTCAAACGTAATTGCGGTGGTTCAGCTTGCAACAGCATTGTTGCCGCTAGCAGCTTTGGATCAAAGACATTTTATTCAGGCAAGGTGGCGGATGATTGGGAAGGTGATTTTTTCGTAAAAGATTTAAACGCCGCTGGTGTTGATTTTCATAATGCAGCTGCAAGCGACGGCACCACGGGAAAGTGCCTTGTTATGATTACCCAAGATGCAGAACGGACCCTAAACACTTTTTTGGGAGTGAGTATAGATATCACATTCCAAGAGGTTGATACGATATCCTTAGAAAACTCAAAGTGGTTATATATGGAAGGTTATCTTGTAACCGATAAAGCAAGGACTGATGTTGCCATTAATGCCATGGCTTGTGCTAAACAAAAAGGTGTAAAAACATCTTTAAGTCTATCGGATCCTTATGTAGTAAAAGTCTTTTCAGAGAGCCTTAAAAGTGTTATAGGAGAGGGTATTGACTTGCTTTTTTGTAATACTGATGAGGCTAGAAGGTTTACAGGAACACATACAGTTGAGGCAGCTGCGAATGTTCTCAAACAGTATGCAAAAACATTTGTCATTACTCGCGGTCCAGGTGGTTCCTTAACATACGATGGTCATCAGCTTATTCATACTCCTGGAGTGTCAACCAATGCTGTAGATACTAATGGAGCAGGAGACATGTTTGCAGGTTCCTTTTTGTATGCTATTAGTAGCGGTCATGATTACGCTTGGGCAGCAAGATTTGCCAACACTACAGCCGCCTTAGTGGTAGGTCAGTTTGGCACTCGCATTGAGGCAATTGAGTACATTAGTCTCAAGCAACAATTCAATATCTAATCTTAATTCAACTGATTTATTAGATTTTTGACTCTTTCAATTCGAGAACCGTCTTCATCCATCGAAACATTAAAGACCAAGGTGTTTTGATTTTTTAATTGATATTTTTGTGGTTGTTTTTGAATCAGATTAATTATTTTTGATGCTTCAATAGTGCTTTTTTGATTTAAAGTAATTTCAGCCTTATCATCTGTGATATTGATTTTTTCAATGCCAATCTTTTTGGAAAAAATTCTCAATGAAGTGGAGGCAAAGAGGTTTTTGGTTGCATCTGGCAGCAGACCAAAACGATCGATCATCTCGATCTTTAAATCTTTTAATTCACTATCATCCTCAGCACTGGCGATTCTTTTATAGAGTATCAAACGCTCATGAACATCGTCTAGATAGGTTTCAGGGATAATACAAGCAATACCAATATTGATATCGATTTCTTCGACCAATGAATCATCAAGGTCGAGTTTAGTGTTATTTTTGATTGCTTGAATTGTTCGCTTCAAGAGATCATGATAAAGATTGAAGCCAATCTCGGATATCTTGCCACTTTGGTTCTCTCCTAACAAGTCACCAGCTCCACGTATTTCTAGATCATGATTAGCCAACATAAAACCGGCACCAAGTTCTTCTAAAGATGCAATCGCATCTAGACGCTTTTTAGCATCAGCGGTTATGGATTGATGTGATTTTATAATGAGATAAGCATAAGCTTTATGGTGCGAACGACCTACTCGGCCACGAAGTTGGTGAAGTTGAGCGAGGCCAAAATTTTGTGCATTATTAATAATGATAGTGTTGGCGCTTGGAATATCAATTCCTGTTTCAATGATTGTAGTACAAACCAGCAGTTGAAAACGTTGATGGTAAAAATCAGCCATAATTTGTTCCAGTTCTTTGTTCGGCAATTGGCCGTGGGCGATACGAATCCGAAGATTTGGCATCATTTCACTTAGTGACGCTGCCATATTGTCAATCGTGTCAATGTCGTTATGAAGGACAAAAATTTGCCCCCCTCGGTGTAATTCACGTGAACAAGCCTCCTTGATTGTTTCATCATCCCATTCATCGACAAAGGTTTGGATGGCGCTACGTTTAGCCGGTGGTGAGGCAATGATGGAAAGCTCCCTAAGCGAACCAAGTGCCATATTAAGTGTTCTCGGTATTGGCGTTGCAGTCATTGTTAATATATCACTTTGTCCTCGAAGTTGTTTTAGGACTTCTTTTTGTTTAACTCCAAAGCGATGCTCTTCATCAATAATAATTAATCCTAATTTTTTGTATTTAATTGAACCTTGGATAAGTTTATGGGTCCCTATTACAATATCGATTTTGCCTTCCTGAAGGGCAACTTTAATTTGTTTTTGTTCTTTTATGCTTTGGAATCGAGAAATTGATTTAATCAATATAGGATATTTTGCGTAGCGATCAACAAAAGTTTGATAATGCTGACTGGCTAACAAAGTCGTTGGTACCAACATCACAACTTGTTTACCCGCTTCGACAGCTAAAAAAGCAGCTCGCATAGCAATCTCAGTTTTGCCAAAACCTACGTCCCCACAAACCAAACGGTCCATTGGTTTGTCAGATTGCATATCCATCAAAACGTCATCCATTGTTTTAAGTTGATCGGGTGTTTCTTCAAAAGCAAAGCTGGCAACAAAAGAGCTATAAGAATCGTTAGGCTTAGGGTAAGCAAAACCTTTTTGTGATTCTCGCTTGGCGTATATCTCTAATAACTCTGCGGCAACATCATAGAGCGCTTCTGCGGCTCTTTTCTTTGCTTTTGCCCATTGTTGGCTTCCGAGTTTATGAAGTGGAGCGTGATCAATGCTTGCACCAGAGTAACGAGAAATTAAATTAAGAGACGTAATAGGTACCAATAGTATTGCACCATTGGCATATTCAAGGGATAAAAAATCTTGTTGATTGTCATCAAAGCTACGGCTTTTTAGGCCAAGGTACCGACCCACTCCATATTGTTCATGAACTATAGGATCGCCCAATTGAATCTCAATAAGGCTTTTAATAGCTTCATCAAAATCTTTGTGTTTAGCACGCCTACGTCGCTGCTGCTTAACAACATCTTTGCCAAATAAATTGTTCTCAGTAATGATTGCAAACTGATCACAAAGAATACCTTCACTCAGACTGGCATTGGTAATACAAAGCTTTTCTTTTTGTTCAAGAAAGTCAATCCAATGGTCACAATTAACCGCACTTAATTGATAACTTGAAAGAAGGTCAGTGAGTACACTCTGCCGTCCTTGAGACTCACAAACAATCAATACTCTGCCTTTAAAATTCTCTACAAATTTGATTAATTTGTTGAGTGGATATTTTGTTTGAGATTGAATTTTCAGAGGAGGCAACAATGCTGCAGAAAAATTTAGAGATTCTTTTTTATTGGACTTGGGTGCTTGTGTTTGTATTTTCTTTTTGTCTTGCAATAGTTTGGAGAGTTCCTCAAAATTCAAAAAAACCTTATTGATTGGCAAAGGTAGCCTTTGAAGTGAGAGTTTGCAGTGCTCAAAACGATCTAAGAGTTCATCACTGTGAAGTTGAGTTGCTTCAATAAAGCCTTTCTGATGAACAATAATTGGTTGTGTGTCTAAGTAGTCAAATAGGGTATTTGTTTTATTAAAGAAAAGAGGCAAGTAGAATTCAATGCCACCTGGAAACCTGCCTTCGCTGACCTCTTCATAAATGAAACCATCTGTGTTGCCGAACTCGGATAGATAATTTTTCTTAAAGATTGAGATACTCTCACTATCAGATGCAAATTCGCGTGCAGGCAAAAGGTTAATATGGTTTATAACGTCAATTGACCTCTGGGTTGAAGCTTTAAAGGTTCGGATTGAATCAATTTCATTGTCAAATAAATCAATTCGATAAGGACTTTTAGCGCCCATTGGATAAAGGTCAATCAAGGCACCTTTGATGTTAAATTCCCCTTGCTCCATTACAGTTGATACCCTACGATATCCAATCTTTAAAAGCTTGTTAACAAAGGGTTCAATTTCAAGTGTTTCACCAGCATTCAAACTGAAACTATATTTATCAATATAGTCAGTAGGGCACAATCTTTGTGATAAAGATTCTAAAGTCGTGATAACGATTCCAGTCTTAAGAGTAGCAAGTTGTGAAAGTGTTTCCAGACGAGATGAAACAATGTCTGGGTGAGGTGAAAAGTGGTCAAAAGCAAGAACTTCCCAGTTAGAGAAGCCTAATATCTTCAAAGAAGAATTGTAAAAATTCAGTGCCCTTTGAATTTGCACGTAATGTTTAATATCTTTGGCTACATAGAGTACAACCTGTTGTTGAGTTTTAGCAAACTCTATTAATGCGAGTGCCTCTGAAGAGCCAAAAAGCGAGCCCCAGTAATATGTTGAACCCGACGAAAACGTTTTGCAGTCTTCAGGATAAAGGATGTTCATAAGAGATACTCACTTTAGGTAAAAAACGCGTCATATCAACAAATCTTATTATGCGAAGTCCGTGCGAACTCCTACATTTAATGTATTAGGTGGTGTATAGTTATTATACTTAGTGCGAACTTTAATGCGAAGTATATGACTGATAATAGAAAAAACAAACACACATTTCAACAATCACTCTATGACGGAGAAAGTCATCTTTACAAAGTCAAAAAAAGTGGTGAGGTGTTTCAGTTTCGTATGTGGATTAAAGAAGAAGGGAAACACTATCGCAAAAGTTTAAGAACAAAAGATTACGACATAGCATTAGAAAAAGCAAAGAAACTTACAAAAGATTTGATGGCACACGGAATGTCGGACAAACGAGTGTTTAGTATTACTATTAGACAACTAATAGAAGAATATGTCGCATACAGAAAGAACGACATAGATATGGTGACTGGAATATCTCTTAAACGATGGCG
>Ga0066369_10001197_pt1 | contig 10784 bp, 8 predicted proteins | sample Knorr_S7_td_Bott_FD_70972 | JGI IMG/M metagenome (GOLD analysis project Ga0066369, IMG submission 70972) | Marine microbial communities from Southern Atlantic Ocean transect - Knorr_S7_td_Bottom_ad_4513_LV_A | ecosystem: Environmental > Aquatic > Marine > Oceanic | place: Southern Atlantic ocean... | reverse complement strand
TCGCCCGGGCGTTCAGCTACGCGACCGACTCCGACGGCGACCGTGAAACCACCGCTGCCGAGGTACAGGCCGCCGCCAAAAAATGGGCCACCGACGGCGACAAAAACAGCGACGGCACGCTGAGTCCGGCCGAGATTTCCTCGGTCATCGAGGGCTTCATCAAGTCGATGCCCGCGCCCCGAAGCCGCCGCCGGTGAAAATTTTCCTGCACGCTGTAGCAGAGTAAAAACCAAGCGCTGAAGGTGCGCTCTCATACCAGCCCGGGGCAACGCCCCGGGAAATGCGTAGAACAATTTCGAGGGCTGAAGGCCCGTCTCATCGCCTGCTCCGATCGTCCGGCAAGGCTGCGCTTATGAACCGGGCTTTCAGCCCTTTATTTTCAACTAACCCGCTACCTTGGGCGGTGCCCAAGGCTGGTATAGATTCGGGGCGTTGCCCCTTTTGCTTGTGATCTTATCGCTATCAGTTTGAATAAAAAAAGCTTGTCACGATCAGGCGGGCCGGTGAGGTTTCGCCCGTTATGAAGTCGCTATCCATCCTGTCCATCGCCGCCATTTTGCTGGCTGGCACCGTCGCGCCGCAGGCGCAAACCGAAACCAAGTCAAAGGCGTACGAGAAAATACCGTCGATTGACTTGTCGCAATTCACCGACGAACAACAGGCCGAAATCCTAAAGCGCGCGAATGCGGAGGGGTGCGATTGCGGCTGCAAAATGACCGTGGCCGAGTGCCGCAACGACGATCAGACCTGCGGAAAAAGCGTCACATTGGTCAAAGCGCTCATCAAGGACATCACCGGCAAGGACGTCAAGCTGGCCGCCGCCAAGCCCGAGGCGGACGATCGCGTCGGCAAGCCGGTGGACATCAAGTTCACCTCCATCGACGGCAAAAAAATCGACGTGTCCAAGATGAAAGGCAAGGTGGTGCTGATCGATTTCTGGGCGACGTGGTGCGGCCCGTGTGTGGCCGAGTTGCCCAACGTCAAGCGGGCCTACAAGAAGCTGCACCCGAAAGGGTTCGAGATCATCGGCATCTCGCTCGACAGCAAGGAGAGCGCGCTGCGCCGGTTCGTCAAAAAAGAGAAGATGCCCTGGCCGCAATACTTCGACGGCAAAGGCTGGAAGAACAGCATCTCGACCGCGCACGGCATCCGCAGCATCCCGGCGATGTGGCTGGTGGACAAGCAGGGCAACCTCGTAGACTTAAACGCCCGCGCCGGCCTCGAGGCCAAGGTGGAAGAACTCCTCGCCGCCCCGTCGCCCGAGGCGAAGTAATTTTTTGGAGTGCGCCGCCAGAGCGTAGCGGGCAAGGAGGATTAAGTTCGACTTAGAAGAGAACCTGCTACAAGCCTCCGCAGCCGGGAAACAAGAGAAGCTTGGGTTATGAATCCGATCAAGGCTGGACGGGCTAAAGTCCGAGTTGAACTCGAAGCACCCCCAGTGCTGAGACGCTTCGGTAGCGGTTGGATCAGCGGTGTGATTGGGGTCATTCTTGGGCTGGCTTCATTGGGTATTGTCCTGTCCATGCGCTATCCAGGAATCTTCAGCATGGAGGAGTTCACTGTCTTCCAAGGCAAAGTTTGGTTCCGGATGATCGTATTCTTCATGCTGATCACAGCATTTGTATTTGCGATGCTCAGCCTGATTTTGCGAGAAACCAAAACTCTCGGCACGCTTGGAATGGTGGTCACTTTGTTTGCTTCGTTGCTTGGCGGTTCGACTACATCTGCGGCTCTGACCGACTACACGCCACTATATTTGGGACTCGATTTCTTTGTTCTCAATGTGTTGTTCACTGGCCTGCTCTTCGTGCCGATCGAGCGTTTGTTTCCTAAATACGAGGAACAAGCTTTGTTTCGCAAAGAATGGCGTGAAGATCTGTTCTACTATTTTGTCAGTAGCATGGCGGTACAACTTATTACTTGGCTGAATTTCCTTCCTGCCAATACACTTTTAGCAATTACAGCATGGACAGACTTCCGGGCTTGGGTTGCTGAGATTCCGTTGGTGGTTCAAGTCATCCTGATCATGGTTTTTTCTGATCTCGCTCAGTACTGGGTTCATCGTGCTTTTCACCGCATTCCTTGGCTTTGGAAATTTCATGCAGTGCATCATTCTGCAAAAACGATGGACTGGATGGCAGGCGCGCGCATGCACTTTCTGGAAATTCTGGTGATTCGGGGAGCGACTGTCACACCAATGCTCCTACTCGGTTTCCACGAGACGGCAGTTGGTATCTACATTTTTCTCGTTTACCTATGGTCCACCTTCATTCATGCGAATCTCGGCTGGAATCTGGGTTGGATGGAGCGAGTTGTTGTTACGCCACGATTCCATCACTGGCATCATGGTATTGAAAAGGATGCGACCGATGTCAATTTTGCTATCCACTTTCCTTGGCTGGACAGCCTGTTTGGCACGCATCATCTGCCGAAAGGTCGCTGGCCCAACGGTTACGGAATCGATGGGCACCCCGTGCCACTAGGTTATTGGAAACAGTGGATGTATCCTTTCCGTAGAAGGAAAGATTGATTGCCTAAATACACGGCATCATCGGCATCCCAGTGATGTAGATGATGGACGAATTTGGTGTGCGCACTTTAAAGTTTGCCAAGCGCAGGTAGGGCGTGCTGTCCCAGCGCGCCGCCGGGCTGATCTGATGCGGACGGCTGGGGACAGCCGTCCCTACCGCTTGGCCAAGCGCGTTTGTGGGTCGCGGGAGCGTCTTGGAGTGCGGCCGTCCCGGCCGCTTTCGGGAGCGATCCAAAGCGGTGCAGAGAACCGCGCTCCAAGACGCTGCCGCGTTTATTCGCGTCCCGTTCTTTTCTTCGTGTCTTTCGAGCTTTTCGTGGTGGTTTACTTTCGATGACGAGTACGATTATTCACCCCCACTCTGCGGCCCTCTGCGCCTTTAAGTCCTCTGCGTTTAACCGAAAAAACCCGGCGCTTGGCCAAGTTCCTCCTTCAGTTTTCCTCCTTCAGCCTTACCTCACCACCATCACGCCTTTCATGATGATCCAGTGGCCGGGGAAGGTGCAGATATACGGGTAATCGCCCGGTTCTTTGGGTGCCGTGAAGCGGAGAGCCGTTGCCGAGAGCGGGGGAACCATCCGGGTGGCGTGCAGCACTTTTTTCGACTTGGGAATGTACTGGCCGCGCTGGGCTTCCCTGGGGTTTTTGGCCATCTCGTTGGCCGCCTCGCCAATTTCCGCCTCGGCGCCGGGGGCGACGATCACGATGTTGTGCGCCGTGGCATCCGGGTTGGTGAAGTCGATCCGCACCGGCTGTCCGGCCTGCACCTCGAACCGCGTGACGTCGTAAAGCATGCGCTCCTTCACCGCCGAGATCTTCACGACTTTCAGGTTTTTCTGTGTGTCAAACTCGGCATCCCTGGCGGAGTAGTTTTTCTTGGGCGACATTTTCTGGCGCAGGTCGAAGGCGGCCATGAACTTCGGCAGCTCCGGGTGGGCGGCGGCGAAGTCCACGTTGCCTTTCCACAACGGCTCGATCATTCGCGAGCCAAGCGCGGTGCGGATGGCGTAGCTGAGGTGGCCGATGTTCGGGTGGTTGAGCGTGTCGAGCAATGCGTCGAGAGCGGCGGGTGTGCCGATGTAGCTCGCGGCGATGGCGGCCTCCATTCGCACGAGGCCACTCGGGTCGTTGGCGCGTTTCCGGAGGCGCGCCGGGCCGTCGCCGAGTTGGTCGTGCCAGTAGCGCAACTGGTGCGTCGCGGCGGCGCGGGCGTGGTGGTCGCCGCACTCGAGCAACTCAGCCAGCAACTGGGTGTTGGTGGCGTCGATGCCTCGGTAAAGCCATACGGCCTCGATTTGGTGATGGTGATGGCGAGGGTCGGCCGGGTCGAGCTTGGCCACCCACGAGTCGAGCGCGGCCTTGACCTTGGCCGGGTCGCGTTCGCGCAACTCGCGCTTGGCCCAGTAGCGGTAGCGGTATTCGCGGCGCTTGAGAATGTCGAGCAGTTGGCCAAGCGGCGCGCCGGCGATCGGCGGCATCTTCGCCGGCTTGGCGCCCTTGGGCATGATGCGAAAAATCCGGCCGCTGACCCGGTCGCGCCGCTCGTCGCGCAGTGAGTATTGGGCGTGGCCCTTGACCGGGTTGTACCAGTCGCAAACGTACATCGCGCCGTCCGGCCCGTAGCGCAGATCGACAGGAATGAAGCTGAGGTTGCGCGAGAAAATGATGTTGCTGACGTACTCCTCATCGTAGCCGAAGTCGGACTCGACCCAGCGATGAAACTCGACGCGGTTGCTCGGCTTGTAGCGCACCTTGACGAAGCCGCCCTGCATGTCCTCCGGCCAGTTTGGGAAATCGACAAACTCCTGGCCGCACGTTCCGGAGTAGGCGCGGAGTCCCATCGGGCGCGGGTGCTGCGCCGGGTAAGCCGGATCAAGCGCGTGGAACGCCTGCGCGTAGATCGGGAAGCTGGCCATGTGTTGGCCCCAGTCGTCGAAGGTCACGCCCCACGGGTTGGTGCTGGCGTGCGTGCCGAATGCGGTCAGCCGATGACGTTTCGGCTCGAAGCGAAACCAGCCGCTGTTCTGCTGGCGCACCGGGCCGTACGGCGTCTCGACTTGGCTATGGTGAAAAATTGACTCGCGAAAAATCAGGTCGCCGTCCGGCGTCCACGCGAAGTCGTGCAGCGCGTGGTGCGAGTCTTCGCAGCCGAAACCGGTGAGCAGTTTTTCGCGGGTGTCGGCCTTGCCGTCGCCGTCGGTGTCCTTGAGGAACGTGAGGTGCGGCTCCTCCGAGACGTACACGCCGCCGTCGCCGAACTCGAACGACAACGGGATCTGCAAATTGTCGGCGAAGACGCTCGACGTGTCGGCGCGCCCGTCGCCGTCGGTGTCCTCGAGGATGATCAACTTGTCGTTCGGCTCGTTGCCGGGATAAACGTGCGGGTAAGTCGTCGAGCAACTGACCCACAGCCGGCCCCGGGCGTCCCAGCGCATTTGGATCGGGCAGGCCAAGTCGGGGAACTCCCGCTCGGTGGCGAACAGGTTCACCGTGAAGCGTGGGTCCACGTCGAACGCGCCCAGCTCATCCTCCGGCGTGAGCAGCTTGTTGGCGCCCCGGCTTTGGGTCGTGCCGGGGAGCGGCGGCAGATTCGAGTCGTCGGCCTTGGCCGGGACCTGTTTGCCCTTGGCCAAGCTCCAGATGCGCTCATCGCGGTTGGCCGTCATGAGGTCGAAATTTCGCATCGCCGGCAGGAAGTCGAGGTAGCCGTAGCTGCGGTTGCGCCCGCCGGTGTAGTAGAACGTGTTCACCGGGCGGAACCGGCGGAAGAATTGTTTGTTCTTCTCCAAAACCGCAGCGCGAATCTCCTCGTTGACCACCGGCGGCGCGGTGCCGAAAACCGCCTCAAAAACCGTCTTGGCGAACAAGCGATAGCCGTCGTCGTTGAGGTGGCAGCCGTTGAACGTCAGGTCGTGCCGAGGCGCCGCCATCGCCTTTTGAGTGACCGAAAAAAGATCGACGAAGCCGACCCGCTGCTCCGCCGCGACGCCGCGCATGACGTCTGCGTAAAGCCGGATGTTCGTGTTGTTTTCGGCGGCGTTGACGCCCTCGACATTTTCGTTGGCGATGGGCGAGAGCAGCACGAGCCTCGGGCCGGTCTTGCCGTTGAACGCCTTGGCCTTGGCCGCCGCGATGTAGTCGGCGAGGTCGCCGCGAAACTTGGCCAAGCCGCCCGGCCCGGCGAACGACTCGTTGAAGCCGAACGCCATAAAGACGATGTCGGCCTTCACGAAAACGAGGTGCTGGTCGGTGTCGGCGAAGTTCGCGGGGCGCGGTTGCAGGCCAAGCGCATCGGCCGACCACGCGAGGTTGCGCACCGTCAAGTCGTGGCTTGGGTGCGCTTGGTGCAGCAGCGTCTCGAGGTGGCCAAAGTCTTGCGAGCGATCGAGCAGCGTGTTGCCGACGAACGCAATGCTCATCTCCGGCTGCAGCGTGAGCGGCAGAGTCGTGCTAACCGGCGAGGTAGCCTTGGGCCGGGGCGACGTTTTGTGGAACAGCGCAAACTTGGCCAAGCCGGGAACATTCGGCTGCGGCTTGTTGCCGGTGGATTTGTTGCGGGCATCCGACTGAGCCACCGCTTGGCCAAGGCCAAGGAGCATTCCGAGAAATAAAACCAAAAATCGTGAGTCCATTTGAAGGCCACGGATGGAACACGCAAACGAGAGCCGAGTCGAGTAATTCAAGCCAATGCTGCGGCGCAGGCTTGTACATCCCTGGTTTTGTGGGGATAGTCCCGCGGTTTCATTCAGCGAAATGACGAAGATAAAACAAAGTTTATTGATGGCGGTGGCGGCGGGGCTGCTTTTTAGCGGTTGCGCCACGGATCCGGGAAGAACAACGGCAGCAGGCGCCGGGCTGGGCGCAGCGATTGGTGCGGCAGCGGGAGCCATTATTGGCAACCAGAGTGGCGAGGCCGGCAAAGGGGCCTTGGTCGGTGCCGGTGTCGGTGGGCTCATCGGAGCCGGTGTCGGCAATGCCAAGGAGGCTAAAGAAAAGGAAGCGGCCAAGCCGAAGGAGTAGCCCTTCGGGTGATTTGAATTCGTGGGAGAGCCGGTTTTGGCTCTCCTTTTTTCTGGTATTCATGAAGGCACTGTTCGTTCACGCGCATTTTGACGATTATGAGTTTTCCACTGCTGGCATGTTTGAAATGTGGCGGCGGCAACTGGGCAGCGACTTTCGTGCCCGGTTGATCATCTGCACCGACGGCGCGGCGGGGCATCACCAGTTGTCACGGGAGGAGACGGCACGGGTTCGGCTGGCCGAGCAGCTGGAATCGGCAAAGCTGGCCCAGTGCGAAATCGAGCCGCTGCTTTTGCCCAACGGCAAGGCGCCGCGCGAGGCCTGCCTGCAGGTTGACAGTGATCTGTTGGCGGCGCTATGGAAGGCCATAAGGGATTTCGAGCCGGATTACCTGTTCGCCCCGCCGGTGCCGGCGGACTCTCTCGCGGGATTGCACATTGACCACGTGGCCGTGGCGGAGGCGGTTCGCAAGGTGGCCTACATGATCAACGTGCCGCACGCCTTCACGCCGGAATATCCGTCCGTTGAGGCCGAACCCAGGCCGTGCAAGGTGCCGGTGATCCTCACCGCCTACGACGGGTACATGTTTGGGGCGAACTCGTACGACCTCGCGGTGGATGTGAGCGCGGCGTTCGACCTGATGGTGGACATGACCTGGTGCCACCAATCGCAAGTGAGCGAGTGGCTGCCGTGGGTGGGGCGGCACGACATGGACGTGCCCAAGTCGAAGGATGAATGGCGGGTCACGCTCGAGCACCGTTATACCAAGCGTAACCGCGAGCTTGGCCTCGGTGGCCAGCCGATGGTGGAGGTTTTCGGTGTTACCGCCTGGGGCGAAATCCCCACGATCGACCAGCTGAAAGCCGACCTGCCCAACCTCATCACGCCGGCCGAAACCGAGGTCCGCCTGGCCAAGCGCCTGGCCCAGTGGCGAGGCGAATGACGTTGACCAAGCGGGGGATTGCGGTATTCTGGCTTGAGGATTTCATCACGTATTTTATTCTGCCGGTCGCATGTCAACGCTGGATCGTTTCGAGAGTGTCTTTAACGCTGCGGCCCGGGAGGTGTTCGCGCAGCAGCCGGTTGAGATCGGCAGGGTGTTGCTCGTGCACGACTTGGCCGAGGCATTACAGGACGATTTTCTCTATCTGGCCAAAGGCTTTCTTTCTGTGTTGGAGGCAAGGGACAAGCCGGACTGGGAGTTGTTCGGTGGTGATAAACCGTTCTCGGTTCGGGAGGTGTTGAATGCGGTGGAGCAGGCCAGGCCGGATCTTGTGGTGACTTATCGTCATCTGCATAGCGCTGTCGGGGAGTGGCCTCACAGCCTTGGCGAGCATGTGGATGTGCTGACGCAGGCGACCTCGACGCCGGTGCTGGTTCTGCCGCATCCAGGGAGAAAGGATTTGCCGGGGCACGCGCTCAAGAACACCGACCGAGTCATGGCGGTGACGGATCACCTGGCCGGGGATCATCGCCTGGTCAGTCACGCGGCGCACTTCACGCAGGACGGCGGGACGCTGTACCTCGCGCATGTCGAGGACGACACTGTGTTTGAGCGGTACATCGCGGCGATCGGAAAAATCCCGGACCTGGACACTGACATCGCGCGCGAGGAGATCCGGGCACGACTGGTGGAGGACCCGACCGAGTATATCGAGTCGTGTCGCACCGGCCTGGCCAGGGGAAACCAACACCTCACGGTGGAGAGCCGGGTAAAGCTCGGTCATCAGCTCGCCGATTACCGGGGCCTGGTTGAGGAGAACGAAATTGATCTGCTGGTCATGTACACGAAGGACGACGAACAGTTGGCGATGCACGGGATCGCGTATCCGCTCGCGGTCGAGCTGCGAACGACGCCGCTACTGATGCTGTAGGAGGACGCGGGATGGAATTCATGATGTTAGCTGCTGCCGGTCACGTCGCCCCCGCAGTGGCACCGTGGATCACCTATCTGTTCACCGGCCTGCTGGTGGCGATGGTATTGTGCCTTGCGCTGGAGGAAAAGATTCACGCCCAAAAATCGGTGATCGTCGGCGTGACGGCGGTCATTGCGCTTTTGCTGGGCGCGTTCACCGGCATCCTGCCGTTTGACTCGAGCGCAGTGCATTTGCCGAACGGCCACGAGATCAGGCTGCCGGTATTCATCCCGGGGATCGAGTGGGGGGTGATCACGATTATTCTCGGCTCGAGTTTGTTCGTTGATGTGACGAGCAAGTCGGGGTTGTTCACCTACATCGCGATTCGGCTGACCAAGGCGTCGAGGGGTGATCCACGGCGGCTGCTTTGGTTTTACGGCGTGATGACAGTGGTGTTCAGCGCCGTGCTGAACAACGTCACGGCGATGATCATCGTCGGGTCACTGAGCGCCGTGTCGCTGGGCAAGCTTGGCCAACGGGACAAGCTGCTGAGCTTTCTGCTGGTCGAGGGATTGCTGACGAACATCGGCGGATTGCTCACGCTGATTTCCTCCGTGCCGAACATCATCGTCGGCACCACGGCCGGGATCGGGTTCGTGACCTTCTTCATCAAGGCCGCGCCGTACGTCGTCGTGGCCACGGCGGCGACGATCGTGATGGGCGCGAAAGTCTTCGGCATCGAGCCGTTGAGAACCGACGAGGAACGGGCCGTTGCGCTTGGCCAGGTTTCAAGCTTCGACGAGCGTGATGGCATCGAGAGCATGGGCTTCTTTTGGTTTGGCGCGGCGATGTTGGTGCTGTTCATCTGCTTCATAGCCACCGCGTCATTCGACGGTTGGCCGATCGGCAAGCTGGGGATGGGGTTCGTGGCGATGATGTTTGCCGTGATCATGCTCTGCAAATTCAAGTCGAGCGTGGGCAAGTTTTACAGCGGCATCGATTGGGATCTGCTTTTCTTTTTCGTCTACCTGTTTGTCGCCATCTACGCGATGGAACAGGCCATGGTGCTGGAGTTGATTGGCAAGGGCATTGAGCCAATTATCAGCATGGGTCCCAAATGGGGCGGCGGCCTTCTGTTGATTTCATCCGCCTTGGCCAGCAGCGTGACCGACAACATCCCGCTGGCGGCTGTGCTCTCCAATATTCTAGAGTCGATGGATCCCGCCGTTGACCCCGGAATGTGGTGGTCGGTGATTTTCGGCGCGAACCTCGGGGGCAACCTGACCCCGATCGGCTCCGCCTCGACGCTCGTGGCGGTGACCATCATGCACAAGCACGACCTGCGAATCTCGTTCATGGGGTTCGTCAAAAAAGCCCTACCGTTCGCAATCCTCCATATCGTACTGGCCACGCTGTACGTGCTCCTCGTGCTGAAGCACCTGCCAGGCTGAGCCGTTTATTTCCCGGTGTGGCGGGCGACCTGGAAGATGCCGAACAGTAGCAGGACTGCACCGGCCGGCAGGAGGATGATGCCCAGCCCTGGATCGGCGCCGTGGGTGACCAGGCCGCCGAGAAGGAAGCCGCCCGGGACGAGCAGGGTGGCGGCAGCGAGGCAGTGGGAGGCCAGGACGCGGGCGCCGGCCGGCAGGCTCAGCCGGGGCAGAGAGGCGGCGAAAACGATGTTGAGCACCGACAACAGTGTCCCGTGCGCGTGGCCAAGCCGGAGCATCAGCCGGTGCGTCTCGTTGTCGCCGACATTCACGTACCAGGGAGCCTTGAACGCCAGCATTCCCTCGAGCACGATGCCAAGGCACACGAAGACGAGCAGCGACCACCAACCCAGCCTGAAGTGCCGCCGCTCCTCCGGCGTGGCGTTGCTGTCGGCGGCGGATGGTACCGGGTTGGCCGGGGCGTTTCGGGCCTGTTGGGCGGCTTGTTCGCTGCGTTCGCGCCGGGTGGGTTTGTAATTGCTCATTCCTGGAGGGTTATCGGGCGGTTGTCACGCTGCCTAGTCAATCGGTCGGCAACATCTTCGAGCGGTTTGCCCTGTGCGTCGAGCAGTAGTTGGGCATGCGGAGCCTGGCCAAGCAGCCCGGCGGCGGCCCGGCGCTCGCTGACGGCGTCGATCTGGGTGGAGCGCTTAGCCAAGGGGGCGGTGTAGTCAAACGGCGTGCCGGCGAAGGCGGGATCTGCCATCAGCGCCTTGTGGGCGATGTATCGAACGGCGGCGTAGGGATCGTCCATCGCTCGGAGCAGCCACGGTGCCTGCCAGTCGCCGCCGCCTGCGTTGCGCGCCGGTTCCCAGCCCATGTGCCATGCGGCGATGGCACGCTGGCCGGCGTCTCCCTTGAGCAGCATCTTGAGCATCGCCGAGATCG
>Ga0066369_10001187_pt1 | contig 10816 bp, 8 predicted proteins | sample Knorr_S7_td_Bott_FD_70972 | JGI IMG/M metagenome (GOLD analysis project Ga0066369, IMG submission 70972) | Marine microbial communities from Southern Atlantic Ocean transect - Knorr_S7_td_Bottom_ad_4513_LV_A | ecosystem: Environmental > Aquatic > Marine > Oceanic | place: Southern Atlantic ocean... | reverse complement strand
CCACGAGAATCGGAGGATCAAGACCCGCCAGATAGTGATGGGCCATCGGGTCGTAATGCTGATGTCAATTTCCACGGTAAAAAACGAAGTAACGAAACCCATGTCAGTAAAGTGGACCCGGAAAGCCGCCTGGCGTCGAAGTGCCTACCTTGTGAGAGCGCGTTATGTGAAACAGATTGACCGATTCCCTGAAAGCCTTATTGCAAGTCAACGCGGAGTTGGCGTACCGCCAGTGATCGTATTGCCGCCCGCTGAACTCGCCAAGGTCGAAGCGGCTGAGCGTGATTACGCAGCAACGAAAACACGGTTATCAAGATGGTGGCTGCTGCTTCTTTTGGGGTTAACAGCGGCGGCTGCCTGGTTTTCATTTCGCGCGATCAAAATAAAACGCATGCAGGAAAATATTCCGACCAGTAAGACCGCTGGGATAGTTTATGGGCTGGCAGAAGTAAAAGGTAAACTTCTTGCTGATGAAAGCACTGAAATTCTAACAGGTCCGCTAAGTGGTAACGAATGCACCTGGTATCACTACGTTGTCGAGGAACAACGCGGTTCAGGAAAAAACAAATCCTGGCATGTCATACAAGATGAGATTGTAAAACGGCCATTTTATTGTGAAGACGATGAGGGGAAAATAAGAATCTTCCCCGGTTCAGCCGAATGTATTACCCAACATGTTGAAACAGACAGGGTGGGGAATCGACGTTACACGGAAAGACGATTGTCACCTGGTGATCAGCTATATGTGCTGGGCAACGCGAAGCTGGACAAAACCACCGGCGAAACACTGGTCTTTGGTCATGAGAAAGGCAGCCCCTATATCATCGCCAATATTCCTGAAGCAGCGTTGTGACAGGAATTGGGCGAATATACAGGTGTCGCTAAAGAAACGGGCTAATCTGGTGCCGCAACTGGAGCAGGTCGTGAAGCAATATCTGTCTCATGAGGCTGAGCTTCAGCTGGACCTTGTCGCTTTGCGAGAGCGTCGCGCCAGCGCGAATAACAGCCAGAATTTCGATGACTATATGGCGTTGGAGCACAGGGCTATTGCACAGGTTAGGGCAAGAATAGAGCAGTACCCAGACCTGGAAGGGATTGATCTGATATCCGTGTTCAATCGAAGATTAATAAAACTGGAAAACGAGGTTGCGCTGATTCGGGCTGGTTTCAATGATGCCGTCACTCAGTACCAGATTCGTTGCCAGACGTTTCCCGATAATTTATTTGCAAGAACTTTCAATTTCCCGGTACGTGATCTGCTCCACTATACTGCAAGTGCTCATAGAGTCCCAAATGTAACTCGCCTCAAATCAGAATAGCTTTTGCTGAATGCAGGTCGAGATCGTATGATCGCAGATATTAAAAAAACAAGGTGTTGAGAGCTATGTACGATTACCTGATTAAGAGTGCCACCATCGTTGACGGCCTGGGGGGCAAACCTTACAGCGGTGATCTTGCCATCGCTGACGGCAAGATCGCAGCGGTTGGAGATGTCGATGGCCAGGCAAAAGAAACCATCAATGCTGATGGCGCCTATGTAACGCCAGGCTGGGTTGACGTACACACACATTTTGATGGTCAGGTGAGTTGGGATGACAAGTTGGATCCGTCATTCAGCCATGGGGTTACCAGTGTGGTGATGGGTAACTGCGGAGTGGGATTTGCACCCTGTCCTCCGGGTGGTGAGAAGGGGCTGATCGAATTGATGGAGGGGGTCGAAGATATTCCTGGGACAGCGCTCTTCGAGGGTATTGAATGGGGAAACTGGGAAACCTTCCCCGAATACATAGATTACCTCGCCACCAAGCAATACACCCTGGATGTTGGCACCCAGGTGCCACACAGTGCCGTGCGCAATTATGTGATGGGTGAACGTGCGCTCAGGCACGAAGACGCGACGGTTGACGACCTTGAGGCCATGTGCAAGATTGTACAAGACGGATTGCAAGCAGGTGCCCTTGGCTTTTCGACTTCCCGGACCATAGGCCACCGCTCGATACTGGGTGAACCGATACCGGGGACTTTCGCTGAAAAATCAGAATTGCTGGCTATCGGCCGTGCCATGAAAGCAGTCAACAAAGGCGTATTTCAGGCGGTTCCCGCAGGCGTGGTCGGTGATTTAGCTGGTCCCGAAAAATGGACAACTGAACAGGAAGTAGAATTGTTCGCAGAAATTGCCCGAGCCAGCGGCAGAAAATGTACCTTTACACTCGCTCAAAATGGAGATCGGCCGGACCAGTGGCGAAAATGCCTCGATATCGTAGAGCGTGCCAATGCTGAGGGGTTGTCAATAACGCCGCAGATTGCGACTCGGCCGATTGGGTTTGTCACGAACATTCAGTCTTACCATATGTTTCAGCGCCGCGAGACCTATCTCAAGTTATGTGACCTCCCCTTTGGCAAGTTGTTGGCTGAGCTGAAAAAACCAGAAGTCAAAGCGGCAATTCTTGCCGATAAAGACGTGCCGCCAAAAGAACTGGGTGCTATGGCAAACATCTTTGGCTTGATGGCGATGGCAGCGCCAGCGATGTTCCCCATTGAGTTGCCCATCAACTATGAACCCGAAGCTTCAGGCAATATGGGAGCGCTGGCAGCGGCAGCCGGTAAAGATGTTGCTGAATACGTGTACGATTACCTGACAGCTGGAGAAGGTGATCAGTTTGCCATCTTGCTGGGGGCGAACTTTGTAGATGGCAGCTTCAGTGTGATGGAAGATATGATCTCACATCCGAACACGACCATCGGGCTCTCTGATGCCGGTGCCCACGTCAACCTGATATTCGACGCAGTAGGACCAACGTATCAATTGACCCATTGGGTCAGAGACAGATCGCGAGGTCCCCGGTTCCCCATCGAACTGATGGTCAGGAAGCAGACACACACCAACGCAGAGCTCTACGGACTTCATGATAGAGGCAGCCTTGAAGTCGGAAAAAAAGCCGACATTAACGTGTTTGACCTGAACAAGCTGGGGCTAGGCAGGCTGGAAATTCATCACGATTTACCGGCAGGTGGCAGTCGTATTTTACAATCTGCGCAAGGTTACCTGAATACGTTTGTTACTGGCGTGAAGACTCGCGAAAACGATCAGGATACCGGTGCGCGTCCTGGTCGCGTGATTCGCGCGTAGAAGGAACCATGTCATCACCAGATATATCAGGAGTCTGGATCAACCAGAATGGGTCGACGGTCGAATTGTTCATCGAAGATGGTGTTATCACCGGTTGGTACTGCTCGCAGAAAGGCCGATCAGCAAAAAATAAAAGGTACCCGCTGGTTGGCCAGCAAAACGACGAAATCGTCGCCTTTCAGGTTGACTGGCAGGACGACGAGAGCAATCTGAATGCCATCACTTCATTTTCCGGAAGAATTGTTGGTGGCGGCAAAGAAATCCATACCGTGTGGGTTCTGGCAAGACAGTTCGAGGACGAAGCCCTGCAGAAGCCCACCGGCGCCTGGAACGCCTTTTTAACCAATTCAGATGTCTTTACCAGATTCGGTTCGCAGCATCATGGATAATGTTGAGACTAAAATCAGAAACGCCTGGATCGGCCGGATTTCCGGTTGCCAACTCGGCAAACCCGTTGAACGAATGTCAATGCGTGAAGGCTACGATGTGCTGGCTGCGTATCTCGGCAGGGTGAATACATTACCCCTCAGGGATTACATTGGTTATGAGGAGGGCGCTGACGTGCAAAAAGAATGTTGCCGAGAGTTCCTTTGTCGCAGCGAACCTGATGATGATATTAACTACAGTTTTCTGGCGTTGTTGCTGCTCGAAGAACACGGTAAGGATCTGACGACCAGCGATGTCGCCCGGGCATGGCTGAAGAGATTGCCTGCCGCGCAAACATTTACCGCAGAGAGAGCGGCGTACAAAATTCTGCTCGAGAAAGGAAAAGAATGGTTTCCCGAAACAGGCAACGCGGGATTTGACTTGTCGGAATGTTCTGACAACCCTTACAACGACTGGATTGGGGCGCAAATCAGGGCTGATGTCTATGGCTGGGTTTGTCCCGGCGACCCGGATTTGGCCGCAGAACTTTCAAGGAAAGATGCGAGCCTGTCTCACCGGGGCGACGGTGTGCATGGCGCGGTATTTGTCGCTGTATTGGGCGCGTTGTTGATGACCAGCACGCCGGGTCAGGCGTTGGAAAAAACAAAGATGTTTATTCCACAGGATTCCGGCGCGTTCAAAGCGATTGAACTCGGCGAAAGCCTGGCGGGTAACCCGGAAGGTGATGCGACTATCCGGGCGCAGTACGAGGGAATGTCTCCGGTTCATACTCTCAACAATCTTGCCATTGTCGTCTGGGCGCTGTTTTCCAATCTGGATGATTTCAGTGCAGCAATTGGTGATGCCGTCGCGGCCGGTCTGGATACTGACTGCAACGGTGCGACCGTCGGTGCGCTGTGGGGCCTGCAAGGGGACACCATCCCGGAACAATGGTCAACACCCTGGCAGGGCAGAGTCGGGCTGTCCCTGGCGGGTTTCAGTGAATTGTCGCTGGATGAACTGGTCGACCGAACCGTTGAAGTCAGTCAGAGACTCACAAAAGCTACAGAATAATCCACCATCATTCTGGGACTTCTCTACTTGTGCTATATATTGTACAAGTGTAAATTATGCTGAAATACCTGAATTGGTCTTACCTATGAGAATTATCAGTTTCTCCGAAGCTCGAAATCGACTGAAAGCAGTGCTCGATCAGGTCACTGAAGATTCGGATTTCACCGTCATTACTCGACGTGATGCTGAAGATGCTGTTGTGCTTTCGTTGGAGAATTTCAATGGACTCATGGAAACAGTTCACCTGTTAAAGTCTCCGGCAAATGCAAAACATCTGGCAACTTCCATTAGTCAGTACAAGGCGGGTAAAGTTACCCCACACGAATTGATTAGTGATTGAAGAAATTGTCTGGTCACGTGATGCCTGGCGTGACTATCTTTACTGGCAATCCCAGGATAAGAAAACACTTAAGCGTATCAATCGACTCATTACGGAGTGTCAAAGAACGCCATTTAAAGGTGTTGGTAAGCCCGAACCATTGAAGGAAACGATGTCAGGGTTCTGGTCGCGAAGAATTGATGACACAAACCGTTTAGTCTATGCGGTCGAAAAACACAGGGTTGTAATTATTTCTTGTCGATATCACTACTGATTTATCTCTGAAGAATCTTTCGCGAAATTTCAGCCGAGATTTTCTCTGCGCCTTCTTCGTCTGTTGGTAAAACCAGCGGCTCTGGGACTGCAATACCTCTTTGGCATGCGTCTCGACTATCCATGGCGGTTATCCATCGCTGCAGGTTGTCCAAACCTTCCAGGGAAACGCCGGACCAATCGTAGAGCCTTACCCAACACCAGTTGGCGATATCGGCGATGGAATAGTCATCGGTGAGCCATTCGGATTCTTTCAGTTGACCATCTAATACCTCAAATAATCGCCGCGATTCGTTCTGGTATCGGGAGATTGCCGTCGGGATTTTCTCTTCCATGGCTCTAAAGAACACATTGGCCTGCCCCATCATCGGCCCGACGCCACCCATCTGAAACATGAGCCATTGAATGACAGCTGACCTGCCCTTCACATTGGTCGGCATGAGCTGACCGGTTTTCTCTGCCAGGTAAATCAGTATCGCGCCAGACTCGAAAATGGCAAAGCCATCATCAACGAGTGCCGGGATTCGGCCATTGGGGCAGATCTTCAGATACTCGGGATTTTTTTGATCGCCGTCTACAAGACTGATTTTGTGAACATGGTAGTCAAGGCCGAGCTCTTCAAGCGTAACGGAAGCTTTCCAGCCGTTAGGTGTCGATGCGGTATATAGATCTAGCATGTCGGAGCTTTTCATTTGCAGTTTGGTTATGATGATCGCATTCTGGCGAGTTGGTTGCATCCATCCTGTCAGGGCCTATAAAAAGAGGATCCCATGACCAATTTGCAGGACGTCATTATCGACTATGTCGAACCCATGGAACCTGTCGCAGAAGATGACTGGGAACAGTAGTGTCATTGATTTTTAGGAATCAACCGCCTTGATGTTGTCGTCTGGATTTCGATCAATCAGTTTATTGAATGGGTCGATGCCTACGGAGTGTGGTTTCTTATCCGTGATGATCTTGATGGTGCTGGAAGTGTCATCAATGGCATATTTTTGCAGGTAAAGTACTTCACGAACTTCGGTTTCTTCATCCTTCTCACCGAGTAAGGCAATATCAAAGAGCCCATCTACCGCCACTTCCGTTTCCTTTCCTTCGCCATCAGCTTCGAATTTAGCAAGACTTAACCCCAGGGTAACTTCGAATTTCCCATCGGGTAGCTTCGCAACGGCAACCTCATCAACCTTGAGATCGAAAAGCACGATTTTTTCAAGCATATCGGCAATCAGGGATTGATGTTCAGGTCCCGCCACAAGCTTTATTTCGGCAAGCAGATCCAGAGTGGTTGGGTAAGGTGCTTGTTTAAACGCGTACTTGTCAATAAACGATCTTAGCGCAGCGTTTATCTTGTCTTCACCGATGTAGTCCTGCAATGCATACATGGCAACACTGCCTTTGCGATAGTGTATGTACTGCTGATTTTCGACCAGGAAAAGAGGCAGTTCCTCAATTAGCTCGCCGCCGCGGTCTGTAAGATAGCGGTCCAGCTCAAATTCGAGGAATTTTTTCATCTGATCTTCGCCGTACTCGGCTTTCATCACCATCAGTGCAAAGTACTGGGCCAGGGTTTCGACAATCATGGTCTGACCCTGCACATCTGCACCCAACACCTGATGCGCCCACCACTGGTGAGCCAGTTCGTGCGCAGTGACATAAAACACGTAGTCGATATCTGCCTTGTCGCGCAGATCCGCGACAAACCCGATGGCTTCCGAAAATGGGATGGTATTAGGGAAGGATTGAGCAAAACCACCCTGGAATCTTGGAAATTCTATAATTCTGAACTGACGATACTGGTAAGGGGAGAAATTCGTGGTGAAATACTCAAGAGATTTCTTGCTGGCGTAAATCATTTGATCCACGTTGTATTCGTGCTGGTAATAAACCTCCAGGGCGACATCGTTCCAGGTGTCCGTCTTGACCTTGTAGTTGCCTGACAAAAAGGAGTAGAAATTCCAGATCGGTACATCCATCTTGTAGTGATAGTAGGCTCGGTCATTCTCGTGCCACTGCTTCTGGAGATACCCGGGTGCAATGGCTCTTTGCCCGTTGCTGGTTGAGACAATGGTTTCAAAATAAACTCGACCGGAACCACCGAGACCTGTCCGGTATTTAGCCTCCTGGTCATCAATGGGACTCATGCGTTCGATGGGTTCGAGTTCGTACCTACGCCGTTTGGCATTGTCCTGAAGCTCTGCCTGGGCTTGATATCCAACGATTGGAAATAAATCCTGATTATTGAAGAAGGTCCCGTTCGAAGTGAGCTTGGCACTGGCACCATTATTACGAAAACCAGGAGTCAGCCAGTCAATGTCAAAGGAGACTGTGAGGGAAGCGCCCGGGGACAGAGGTTCGTCAAATTTGTAGATGTGATACCCAAACCTGGTGTCTGCCAGTGATGAGCTGGCTCCTGGCACATCAAGTGAATCAATGGTTAGCCAGGGGGCAACAGAAAAATGGAGTTCGTCAACGGGTTCATCTGAGTCGTTGACCATTTCATAGTGCCCGGTGAGGAACACCTCACGGTCTTCAGGATATATATCGACTTCTGCATACACCGATCGGGTCGAGAGGTGATTGATATATTGATACTGCTTATAGGTTTTTTCGTATTCTGCTTGCAGTTTTTCGAAATCGCGGTTGCCGATATAAGGGTTAAGCACATTGGTGTTGTAATAGATAAAACTGCCAGTGCTCACCAGTGCAATCACGGTGATGGCCGACAACGCCTGCACAGGTCGGGTAAATCGCTGACGAGCAACAGCCAGCGTCGTTGCAAACCTGAATTCAGAACCGCGCGGCCAAAGCAGGTGAATCACCAGCAGAAGCAGCGCGCCCCACAATGACCAATAAAGTGTGAACCAGAGATAGGGGCCAATTAAATGTGAATAGCCGGTAAAACTCGAATAGGGCACACCGGGTTTGGACATGCGGTACAGATAATGTTCGAAGCCAAGCTGTGGCAACGAGATCAGGGCGACCGCGTAGATCACCATCAGAAACATGGTGATGTAACGACTGCGCGTTATCACAAAAAGAAAAATGGAAACCACACACATGAAATACAGTGGGATCTGAAAGAACAGTAAGAGTCCCTGCGCGTACACGTGAAGCTCTAGCTCAAAGTAGCCGTTGTAAAGTTGTACACCAATGGCACCAATAGTGGCTGCCAATAACATCATGACAACAACAACCAGAAGTCCTGTCAGCTTGGACGCCATCATGACCCAGTTTGGGTACGGCAGGGCATCCATGATTTCACTGAACTGTGAGCTGCGTTCCTTCAGCATAATTTCGCCGGAGTAGAACATCAGCACACCGAGAAGTGAAAAGGTAAGGCCGCCATTAATAATATTGACCAGTGTCGCGGTAGTCGGGTAAACGGGTGTACCAAACAGATTACCCAGACTACCGGCAGCGCCACCGACAACATTGAGTACACCCAGTAACATGAGCACGACAAAGGGTGCACTCAGCACGATGTTGCGTACTTCAATGCCAGTCTGGGACAGGTACTGGGCGATATTGGCCGAAAAATCGAATCTTGTAGTAACAGAAGGCAAGCTAAAGTGATCATCAAGTGGCAGCCTGGATTCTTCAGCGTCAATCAACGCTTTGGCTTGCCTGGTTTTTCTTTTGCTGATGCGAATATTTTCTACAGAAAACGGAAACAGAAAGTAGGCGAGTACCAGGAAAAACAAACCAACACCAAGCCAGATGACCCGGTTGATCAGAAAATTACCTTCCATAATCGGAATGAGGTCGTTTTTCTCGAAGACAGTCCAGTAGCGAACCTGTTCGCCCAGCGCGGTCAGGCCAAATGGTTCAATTTTGCTGGTGAAGTCTATGGTTTCCGGTTCAGTGAAACTGCCGATAACGAATGTCAGCATGAGCAGGGTAATGGCAGCGACATAGGTGAACATCATGCTGCGAGTCACTGTGGCCAGGCAGAAGAAGAGGCAAGACGCGACCAGCAGGTTCGGCAGGGCGATAGCCCAGCTTGCGAACCAGTAGGCTTGCAGGTTGACCTCACCAATGCGCTCCTGATCCAGCCATGGCGCAAATTCCCCGAGCAGTACGCCCAGTAAACCCGCGAAGTAGATGCCGAAGCAAAATACCAGGGCGCCAGCGAAACGACCGTAGATGTAGTCGAACTTGGAGACGCGCGTGGTCAGGAAAAACTCGGCCGTTTTCAACTCGAAATCCCTGATGACACCACTGGCGACAAACGCCACGGCCCCAAAGATCGCCAGGATTGACAAGGTAGCCAGGGTCGAGATCACGGCAATCGGTGCATTGATGTTGATATTGTTGAAGCTGGGTCCCATCGAAACATTGGGAGAAGTTGTTGCCAGGAAAGTTAGCAAAAAGAAGACGCCGCACAAAATGTAGAAGAGATACTGGCGTCTGTGAAAACCGATTTCGAATCGAAATATTGGACCAAACACTGGGTATCCTCCCTTAAAGGCTAACGTCGATGCCGTTGGTCAGCAGTGTTGAGAAATACACATCTTCCAGGTCAACTTCCACTGCCTCGAAACTCTCACTAGGTTGATCATCGCTCATGACATGAATGACCGTCTGGCCACCCGATAAATGAGACAAGATGACCTGGTGCCGTTCCCGGTAGTCGGGCAGCTCGCTACGGAGAATCCGTGTTCGCCAGAGTTTGCCTTTCAGCTGATCAAGCACCTCATCAGGCTTACCGGTAAGCAGGATTTCACCTTTGCCCATAATCGCCATATTGGCACACAGATCAGTAACGTCATCGACGATATGGGTAGAGAGTATGACGACAACATTCTCGCCGATCTCTGCGAGTAGATTGTGAAACCTGTTTCGTTCGCTCGGGTCGAGACCTGCAGTCGGTTCATCGACGATGATCAATTGGGGATTACCGATGAGCGCCTGGGCGATGCCAAATCGTTGTTTCATACCACCGGAAAAGGTGTCGATGGATTTTTTCCGGACATCAAAGAGGTTAGTCTGGCGCAGTAGCGCATCCACTGTATCGTCTCGTTCACCTTTGTTGGTGATGCCTTTGAGCGTTGCGAGATGATTCAACATGAGTAGGGGAGAGACGCGAGGATAGACACCGAATTCCTGGGGCAGATAGCCCAGAATTTTTCGTAATTCGTCTTTGTTATTAATGATATCGATATCGCCAAGGGAGGCACTGCCCGAATCAGGTTCCTGTAAAGTCGCCAGGGTTCGCATCAACGTAGACTTACCCGCACCATTGGGACCCAGCAGACCAAACATGCCATTGGGGATTTCGAGTGAGACATCATTCAGCGCCATAACGCCATTTGCATAGGTCTTGGTGAGATTTTGAATAGAAAGCATGGGGGTCCCCATAAACGATATTGGCGCACTTTAATGCTAAATCAGACTCAGGGAAACGGCTTTGTGTTAACTCGCAGCTTCAGCGCGATGAACGCCCGACTATGCTGCCCGGTTCGGCGTTAGCAACTATCGCGACATTTTCTAATTGCCATCTTCTATGAGAGTCCCTGATTGACCCACCGATTTGTCCAGGCGAAACAAGCCGTAGATGGCATGTGCGTAATCTAGTCTTTCACCGCACCATTTAGTCACAGCCGTGTCAGGCTCTATGTGAAGTCCCTTGGCTGCATGACTGAGCATAATCCTGC
>Ga0066369_10001169_pt1 | contig 10883 bp, 10 predicted proteins | sample Knorr_S7_td_Bott_FD_70972 | JGI IMG/M metagenome (GOLD analysis project Ga0066369, IMG submission 70972) | Marine microbial communities from Southern Atlantic Ocean transect - Knorr_S7_td_Bottom_ad_4513_LV_A | ecosystem: Environmental > Aquatic > Marine > Oceanic | place: Southern Atlantic... | reverse complement strand
CGCGCCAGCATCCTCGCTGACGAACAGCTGTGCCGGCCACTTTCCCTGAGCCGTGTCTGCAGTGCGGGCGATGGCGCAAATGAGGGCGTCGTGCCCACCTGGTGCAGCGAAGAGAACCAGAAGTGGCCGCTGTTGTGACCGACTTCCACCGGTGTGTCGGCTTCGATGAGGCCGTTCTGCAGTTGGTAACTGGTCATAGCGTGGATGCGCCTAGTTGTTGGGTTGACGGGGCAACTCGCATGGTACACGGCAACGGAACGTTCGTCATCTCCTGGTCCATGTCAACAGACAGCATATTTGTGACTGAACCACTTATCCTTCTATACTCTTGCAACCTCAATGGCCTATTCAGTGCACTGCCAATCCGATGTGATGATGCCGATGCGCGACGGCGTCCGCCTGGCCACCGACATCTACACGCCCGCCGACGAAGACGGTCGCCCCATCGCCCGACCCTGGCCAGTGATCCTGCTGATAAAAGAATGCTATTAACGGGAGCCCCTGATGTATAAGATCCTCATCGCCGAATGCAAACAGGAAATCTCCACCTTCAATCCCGTCGAGACCCGTTACGAAGATTTCTCCATCAACCGCGGTGAAGAGCTCTTCGCCGTCAACCGCGGCATCGAATCGGAAGTAGGCGGCGCGCTTCAAGTCTTTGACGCGCGCGACGATGTCGAGCTGGTGCCGCTGTGGGGCGCGCTGGCTTACTCGTCCGGCTCGCTGGTCCAACCCGCCTTCGACCGCCTGGCGGAGGAATTCGCCGAGATCCTGGCCGCCAACAAAGTTGGTGCCGACGCCTTTTACTTCGTCTTGCACGGCGCCATGGGCTGTACCCGGGAATTGGATCCGGAGGGTTATCTGTTGCAGGAGGCGCGCAAGATCCTCGGCCCCGACATCCCCCTCGTGATCTCGCTCGATCTGCACGGCATCCTCACCGAGCGCATGCTCGAAAACTGCGACGCCCTGACTATTTACCACACCTACCCCCACGTCGACCTGTTCTCCACGGGGGAGCGCACATCCCGCCTGCTGCTCAGAATGCTCGACGAAGACCTCAAGCCGACCATCGCGCGGGTAGTGGTTCCAACCTTGGTGCGCGGCGACGAGCTTAAGACCGCGACCGGGGTCTACGGCGAGTCGATCCGCTTCGCGCAAGCGCTCGAAAAGAGCGGCCAGGCGCTGACGGCCGGCATGATGATCGGCAACCCCTTCACCGACGTGCCCGAACTCTGCTCGCAGGCTATCGTCGTCACCGACAACGACCCCGAGACCGCCGGGCGCGCCGCGCTGGAGATGGCCGAGGCCTTCTGGCCCAACCGGGCAAACATGCAGGCGCCCCTGGTCTCGATAGAAGAAGCGATCACCAGGGCAAAAAAACTGACCGGCACGGCGATCTTCGCCGACGCCGCCGACGCCACCAGCTCCGGAGCGTCCGGCGACAGCAACGCCCTGCTCGCCGCCTTGGTGGAAGCCGGCTATACCGGCAAGGTGCTCTTGCCCTTGGTCGACTCGCCGGCGGTCAAACGGGCTATCGAAATCGGCGTGGGACAAAGCGCCACCTTCTCGCTCGGCGGCGCCTGCGACCCCCGCTTCACCCCCATCGAGCTGAATGCCAGGGTGACGATGCTCGCCACCGGCCCCTACTTCTTCGAATCCTGGGGCAACGAGCAGGACGCCGGCGACACCGCCGTGCTGCAAGCCGGGAATTTCACCATCGTCGTCACCACCTTGCCGGTGTATCTATTCGACCGCTCCCTCTTCCTCGCCCACGGCCGCGACCCGCGGAACTTCGACCTGGTCGTCGTCAAATCGCCGCATTGCCAGGACCGTTTTTTTATCGAGTGGGCCGAAGAAAATCTCAATATCGACGCGCCCGGCTCAACCAGCGCCAATCTCAAGAGTCTCGGACACACCATCTGCCAACGGCCCATGTATCCGCTCGACGACAACACCGCCTTCGAGCCCAAGGCACAGCTCTTTCCCAGGTAGCGTTTTTCCATGACCTCATAGACAGACATATTGGCGGTGTAGTAGCGGGTGATCGTGAAATTCTCCGCTGCAACACGGTCCCCTTGCCCTTCAACTCGGACGGCGAACTGATGGGAATGCGAAAAAAGGTGACGAAAGCGGAGTACCTCGAGTTCTTTAGACAGGTGCTCGCCGGCCTCGAAGACGATTTCCCCAACCGCTTCCTCGACGAGGTCAGGCTTCAGGGGCCGCTGGCGGCGGGTCGCTTGCAGATCCTGGACGCCGAGCAGGTGGCGTTCTCGCTGAAGTCCGTTTGGTCGGACGGTACGTATCAGATTGTTCTGTCGCCAGACGAGCTGCTGGAGAAACTGGCGGCGCTGGTGCCGCCACCGCGCCTGAATCTGGTGCGCTACCACGGGGTGCTGGCGCCGAATGCGGTCGACCGTGCGCAGATTGTGCCGGGTCCGAAAGAGGAAGTGAAAGAGGAAGTGAAAGAGGAAGTGGAGATGTCGCCTGAGATTACGAGTGAGGGTGATCCAACCCCGGCCCAACGCCGGCACAGACTGGCTTGGGCGGTGCTTCTGGCCAGAGTGTGGGCCATTGACGTGACCGAATGCCCCGCCTGTGGAGGCCGCATGAAGGTCGTTGCCGCCGTCACCGACTCTTGCTCCATCCGTAGATATCTGGAAGGGGTGGGCCTGCCGGCGCGGGCCCCGCCGATCGCGCCGGCACGACCTCAGCGGCAGCAGGAGCTCGACCTGCAGTTCGCCGCAGCACAGACCTGAATTCGATGTACCCGCCAACGTCGCGCGAGGGGGGAGTGCGCCCCGTTCGGATCGGTATGGCCGGGCGGCCGAGGGCCGAGGGCGCGCCGCGTCCGATGTTCTGCGAGGTGTGGGCCAGCCCGGCGCGTAGTTCAGCAGCCAAAGGCCCGAAAAGCGGTTGGGCGACGGGGCGTTGACCCAGCTCCGCAGTTGACTCACGATCTGTTATGCCCCTTTATCCTCACAAACCTCTCACTAACCTCTGATGCCGCGCTCCAGCCCATTCGACGACCGCTCGGTCTAGCTCCTCGGCGACCGCCTGTAGTCCCAGAGGGATCAAAGCTGGATCGCCTCGACCCGGGCATCTAAATCCGCCAGCAGCTCTTCAGCGGCGGGATTCACTGCGCCGATGCTACCATCTGTTTGACTCCGTGCGGCTCAACTTGCCCATTTGCAGGCTCCTTTCTGTTACCGATACGAGGATTTCTAAAGCTGAGCGTCTCGTATCAATAAGTACCGGTAGGAGCCTGTGCCGTTTCAACTAAGATAGGGTCAATGACGTATAGGGCCTTTGAATACCCTATACGTACAAATACATTCCTCATTTTGTATACTCCTTTTACCGGGTTCAACCGAAAGAAAGCTATCCTGCAAGGTTGCAATTGCGCAATAACATCGATTCTGGTTGAAAACAGCATCTATTTGTAATATCTTCAATCACAGGGTGTTTTTCTTTTACTTTCATCGAGTCTAACCCTTCAATGGCCGGTTATCCGGCAGACGAGTCGCAAACATGACCAGAAATTTTCTGATTATCGCAGTAATGCTTGGGGCATTCTGTTGGACAGAGAAAGCACCTGCCGCCGAGGTGGATTACTCTTTTCTGACCTCCATAGGCTACACCGGCCTGGACAGAGAGTCGGGTATCAACACCAATTTCCGTGGCGACGATCCTTTCAACCCCATCCGGGTGATGGTTTTTGTGGAAAGCTGGGTCAACCCGCGCCTGGGCGTGTTCCTGGAATTTCTCTGGGATCAGGGCAAGACTCCAAACGGACGCTCCACAAAGCCGCGGATCAACGGGGCATACGCCATGGCGCGGCCGTGGGACACCGATGCGCTGATGTTCAAGATCGGCATGATCCCGGCCCTGTTCGGCAGCTGGGCTCCCCGTACATACGTCGATGTAAACCCGCTGGTGGGCCTGCCACTGACATACCATTACCGGACCCCCATCAAGAGTAAAAGCCTGCCCCTGGATGTGGCTGACCTACGCTCGTGGAAAGACAGCCGGGGCCTGCCCATAGTCTACGACGCCTGCTGGGACCACGGAATTATCGCCTTTGGCTTTGCGGGTAGATGGGACTATTCAATCGGGATCACCAAGGCCTCCTTGTCCAGTCCCAGCGCCTATGGCAACGGCGGGGCACAGGTATTGGGACGCCTAGGGCTTAAACCGGTGGTGGGTCTTGCCCTTGGGCTTTCTTTTGAGTATGGCAGCTACCTGAAGAAGGACGCCGAAAACCTGCCCCCGGCAGAAAAAAATCATGGCCCCAATCAGAAAGCCCTGGGACTGGACTTCAGCTATAGTTACGCGTATACATCTGTGCATGCCGAGCTGGTGCGCAACTGGTGGGAAAGCCCCAACCTGGGCACAGACCTGGGTGTTACTAGCGGCTACGTGGAAATTCAACAGAAATTGTCGCCTGGTCTCTACCTGGCCGCCAGGTTCGACAGGCTTTCCTACGACACCCTGCAAGACCCCATTGGCGGCTCCTTTAGCTGGGGGAATGCAATATCGCGCGTAGAAGTTGGCGGCGGATATTATTTTTCGAAGGGTGTTCTGCTCAAAGCAGTATTACAGCATAACGAGATAGAGGACAAAGAGAGTGTGGACCTGCTCTCTGCCCAACTGGTGTTAACTTTTTAACCCGGATTATCTTATGAAAAAACCATGGAGTCTGACGCTATTATTACTTTTTACCCTGTCGGCAAACGCCGGAGCGGCCACCATCAGCGGCAAGGTGGACGCGGCAGTAAAAGCAGAGAAAACCAAACCGGCGGCGTCATATAGCCGCGGGGCATACGTTCCCGCTGCACAAAAAAGCTCGTCTGCTGTAGCGAGGCAGTCTAAGATTGTGGTCTGGGCCGAGCCGCTGGAGGCCAAGGCCCCGTTTGTCAAACTCGCCACTGTGCCCCAGGTAATCCAGCAGGACAAGACGTTTTTTCCGCATGTGCTGGTGGTGCAGACAGGTACAACGGTAGCGTTTCCCAACATTGACCCACTGTATCACAACGTCTTTTCCTATTCACGCACCAAGCGCTTCGACCTGGGCCGCTACCAGAAGGGCAAGGCCAAACAAGTGACTTTTGACAAACCCGGCCTGGTGGAAGTCTTCTGCGAGATTCACGAGGATATGCACTCCTACATCCTGGTGCTGGATACTCCATATTTTGCCAGGACAGATAAGGACGGTCAATACAGCTTGCAGGCCCCTGTCGGCCCCTACCGCCTGTTGGCCTGGACCCCCACCAATGGAAAGAGCCAGCCGCTGCAAGTGGAGTTGACGCAAGCCGGGCTGCGGGCCGATCTCTCTTTTTAAGCAAAATACTGGATAGTAGCAACGCCAGAAGATAAACATGTAATAAGGAGGAAGGCCGTCTTGTTCCGCAAGCTACGCTACAGGATAACCGTCCATTTTGCCGCCGTGTTGATAGTGGTGATGGCCCTTGTACTGGTGGTGGTAAACGTGCTGGTAAGCCGTCAGGCCAACAGTGCCGTGGAGCAGCGCTTCAACGAGGCCAAACGGCTCTTTCAGCGCCAGCTCGCGGAAGAAACAGACAGATTGACCCAGTTGGGCCTGGTTATCTCTCGCGCACCACGTCTACTGGCGGCCATAGCCACAGCGGACCACCAGACTGTACTGGACCGGGCGCAGACTTCTCAGCGCCAGTTGGGCAGCGCCATTTTTACCGTGGTGGACATGGACGGGATTGTATTGGCCAGAGCGCACCAGCCAGAGAACTGGGGCGACAACGTGGCCTCTGACCAGATGGTGAAGCAAGCCCTGCGCGGCCAGGAGAGCGCGGGCCTGATGGAGACAGACGGCCAACTATACCAGGTTGTCACTATACCCCTCGTATCGGGCGGGCAGACTGTATCCGGTGCCCTGCGCCTGGGCCTGCACATTGACAATAGCCTGGCTACAGGGATGATGGAGCTGAGCGGCACGCATATATCCTTTCTGGTGGGAGACAGGATAGTGGCCTCTTCCCTGCCCCATGCAGAGCGCCTTGAGCTGGAGAAGCAAACCGCCGCCAGTGGCCACAACCAGCAGCAACGTGACTTGTTATTGCAAGATGAACGCTATCGCTACGCCACGGTAGGCCTGCCCGTGCCCGGTGCACACTACATTATCCAACGTTCCATTGACCGCGAAAAAGCCTACCTGGTACAACTGCAATGGTTGCTGCTGCTGGTGGGCCTGGTCGCGCTGGTTGTTGGAGGCCTGGTCAGCATGGTGCTGGCCCGAGGCATTGCCAAACCCATATCCACCATGGCGGACCTGAGCACGAGGGTGGCGGGTGGTGACTATGAAGTAAGTTTTGAAAGCACGGCCAAGGACGAGATAGGCGCGCTGGCCCGGTCTTTTAATTTTATGACTTCAAACCTGAGAAAATACCTGAACGAGCTGGAAAACCACCGCCGCACCCTGGAGCGCATGGTGAAAGAGCGCACCAGTGAGCTGGCCGGTGCCAACTGGGAGCTGGAACTGCGCAGTACGCGCCTGCGCCAACTGAGCGAGCTTTCGCTGGCCAGCTTTGACGAACCGGAAGCGCTTTTTGAGGCGGTAACGGCAAAAGCGCGATATTTGCTGAACGCAGACCTGGCTTTATTGAGCCGTGTAAGTGAAAAGGGGCACTCTGACCTGGCCCTGTCGAGCGAAAACGAAGCCTTGGCGGCAAACCGGGAAAAGCTGGATTTCCTGATGCAGTATTACAGTGCATATCCAGAGCAGGAAATACTGATTGAGCAGATAGAGGAAGAAGTGCCTTTGCAGCGTGGCAATGGCCAGGCAACCGGCGCCACTTTACGCAGTTTTGTACGGGCCACCATAACTGTCAACGAGCGGGTATTCGCCACTCTGTGCCTTGTCAGCAGTCAGCAAAACGCTTTTGGCGAGCAGGAGGTAGAAGTACTGGGAATCCTGCGCCGTATCCTCACCACAGAGATTGAGCGTAGCGAGTGGGAGCGGCAGGTGATGGCCTATGCCGCCGAGGCCGAAAAGGCCAACAAGACAAAAAGCGAGTTCCTGGCCAACATGAGCCACGAGTTGCGCACACCGCTCAACGCCATCATCGGCTTCTCAGAGCTGTTGCAACTGGGCTCCCGCGACCCACTCAGTGAAAAACAGGCGCGCTATGTCCACAACATCTTTTCCAGCGGCCAACACCTGCTCACCCTGATCAACAGCATCCTGGACCTCTCCAAGGTAGAGGCCGGAATGCTGGAAATTACCCCGGAGCTTTTTATCATCGCCGATGCGCTGGAAAACACCGAATCGTTGATAAAAGGCTATGGCGCCAAGAAAGAACTGGATATTTCTTTTGCTTGCCAGCAGGGCCTTTCCACCATATTCACAGACCTGACCCGCTTCCGGCAGATATTGTTCAACCTGCTCTCCAACGCCGTAAAGTTCACCCCGAAAGGTGGCAGCATCGGGCTGGAAGCCAGCCTGCTGGAGGATACTGCCCAATACGGAGAAACAGCCAGCCTGGACGGAGGTCCATACCTGCTGATAAAAGTATCCGACAGCGGCATAGGCATTGCATCCCAGGACGAGGACGCCGTGTGGGGCGAGTTCCGGCAAGTGGACAGCACCTATGCCCGGACTCAGGAGGGCACCGGGCTGGGGTTGGCCCTGACCCGGCGGCTGGTGTTGATGCAGGATGGTGCGATCTGGTTTGAAAGTGAACCGGGGAAGGGATCGATTTTCCATGTGGCGCTGCCGCTGCAAGCTGGCAAGAGCCAATCAGCGCCCGCCTCGGATATTACCGCAGAGGTAGAAGCGGGAGAAGGTAAAAACTGAGGAATCTGCCAATGCTAGAGGCAGCCACAAAAAACAACGGGACCATATTGGTGGTGGATGACCAGCCATTGAACGTGGAGCTGTTGGAAAACGACCTGCAAGAGTATGGGTATGATGTGATAACTGCCTACGACGGGGCCACCGCCCTGGAAAAGATGGAGCTGGAACAACCAGACTTGGTACTGCTGGACGTGATGATGCCTGGTATGGACGGTTTTGAGGTCTGCCGCAGGATTAAGGGCAACCAGGAGACTATCCTGACCCCGGTGGTGATGGTCACCGCGCTGGCGGACAAGAAAGACCGCATCAGGGGCATTGAGGCGGGCGTGGACGATTTTCTGACCAAACCCTATGATCGCCAGGAGCTGCAAGCCCGTGTAAAGAGCCTGCTGCGGGTAAAGCACTATACCGATGAACTGGACCGGGCCGAGGCGGTGATAACAAGCCTGGCCCTGGGCGTGGAAGCGAAAGACAGTTACACCGAGGGCCACTGTGACAGGCTGTCGCGCTCCAGCGTGGCCCTGGGGCAGAAGTTTGACCTGCCGCCAGAGCAGATGCGCGCCCTGCGGGTGGGCGGAACACTGCACGATGTGGGCAAGATAGGCACCCCGGACGCAATCCTGCTTAAAAGTGGCAAGCTGGACGAGCGGGAGTGGGATATAATGCGAGACCACCCCGTCATCGGATATAACATCTGCAAGCCTCTGCGTTCGCTGCGCCATGTGCTGCCCATCATCCGCCACCACCACGAGCGCTATGACGGCAGCGGCTATCCCGACGGCCTGGCGGGCCAGGAAATACTGCTTACGGCACGCATCCTTACGGTGGTGGACGTCTACGACGCCCTGCGCACCGAACGGCCCTACAAACCCGCTTTCGACAAGGCAAAGTCCATGGATATCATCCGGATGGAGACGGACAGGGGCTGGTACGACAGGGAAGTGGTGGAAGCCCTGGAGCAGATGAAGCTGGAGGACGAATGACCCCGTACACGGCCCTGGTGATAGAGGACAACAAGATGAACCTGGAGTTGATCACCGATGTACTGGAACTGGACGGGTTCAAAGTGCTGACCGCCGGAGAGGCGTATAGCGGCATGGCCCTGGCATCCCGGAGCAAACCGGATATAATATTGATGGCTCGTCAGTAGAATTCATGGGTAAGTTGTGGCTCTGGAAGATCCCCAAGTTGATGAAATGAAGCCATTTGGAGTGCGTGGAAGGTGCGGAATCCGAAGGCTTTTCTCACCGTCAGATTCCATTTCAGGTTCATGCCCTCGACAATGCCGTTGTTGAACTGCTTTTTCGCCCTGAACCAGTTGAGCAAGAGCTCTTGATGACGGCGCAGCATCTTGGCGATGTCTTTCATCGGACCGATCTTGCTTCTCATCGTACGATAGCACCAACGCTTGAGGAATTTCTCTGCCCAGGCGGCGTGGGTGTAGCTCCAGAAGCGTTGGAAGTCCTCCGTCAGGAGATAGGCTTTGACGGTTCGCAAGTTCATCGTCAATAACTCGGCCAGCTTCAAAGCCTGGGTGTCGGTGTGGTTCTTCTTCCGCTTCAGAAAGCACCAGCGGCTTTTGCTCAGGACAGGCTCTTTGCCTTCTGCCTTGAGCCTCCGGACCTCTTCGGCACGGACCTTGTCGAGGGCCTTGCTAAACTGCTGCATGATGTGAAAACGGTCGAGAATGTGAACTGCCGCTGGGAGCCGCTTGCCGATGACGTTGAGGTAGGCTTTCCAGATATCCGTGCAGACGAAGGCTATCTGGTCGAGGAAGCTGGTCGGCTCTTCCACGCCGGTCGCTTCTTGCCTGCGCTGGTGCTCTTGCTCCAGTTCGGTAAAGCCGTCGTCCAGAGTCTTCTTCGTGCGCTTTTCGCCCATCCACAGCAGCCGACGGCGGCAAGTGTCGATCTGATACACCAAGGTCAGAAAGTGATGGCCCTTACGATACTGGATTTCATCAATGCCCAGAGCGGTAACCTGGTCGAGACGACGATGCGCGATCCCATAGTCCACCACATACTCGACCGAACGGTATACCTTGTCCCAGCTGGTTCGGAAAGAGCGAGCCACCTCCGCCCACGACAGCTTTTTCGCCCACTGAGCCAGGAAGCACCGGTACATATCGGTAAGATGGTGCTTACCCGTGCTCCAGGGGACTTTCTCCATGGTCACCCGACGGCAGGTTTTGCATGTAACCCGGCGCATTCGCTAGACCAGCAAGACAGGGAACCCCCAGAACGGAATGAACTCGAACTGCCGCGCATCGCGGGACGTGTCATAGGTCGGCGATAATTGGCCGCAGCAGCTGCTCTCACCCCTGGAATTCTTCCGCGATCTGAGGCTCACCATGATCCTTCTGTCCGCGTCGAAGCGACTCTCGCCAATCACAAACCGCTTGAACTCAGTGCATCGATTGAGTACCGTGTTCAGGCGCATCATTCCCTCCAAGGTAGGTCGGGATCGTCTTGGTCGATTCTCCCAACATACCGGGAATGATGCGCCTGCGCTATCCGCGGTTTCCTCTATGCCCTTCGGGCAAACTGCCGGCTCCTACCCACAGATTCCCCGGAGGAGCCATATTCCTTTATACAACCCACTGGTGGCGGATAATCCCCCAGTTTATCAACAGGAGAGTAATCATGACCAAGAATACTGTCACATTTGCCGCAGCGGCGACCGCCAGAGGCCTGTCAGGCACTGCACTTGCCGGTTCTGAGCCGCATGAAACAGCTCACCAGGCGCACGATGCCTACTTGGAAGCGATAAATTCAAACGACACGGACAAGCTTCTGGCAGTCGTCACCGACGATGTAGTGTACATTGCGCCCAACTCGCCGGCGATTGTTGGCAAATCGGAGGTCGGACTATGGGTAGCCGGTTATTTCGGTGCCTTTGACACCCGGTGGGAGAAAACGACGCTCGAGTTTGTGGTCGCAGGCGACTGGGCGTTCGAGCGCTATGCCTACAAGGTTGTCGACACCCCGCGGGATGGTGGAGAGGCTTCCACGGATACCGGCAATGGCCTCAACATCTACCATCTGGAAGCCGATGGCGT
>Ga0066369_10001168_pt1 | contig 10891 bp, 8 predicted proteins | sample Knorr_S7_td_Bott_FD_70972 | JGI IMG/M metagenome (GOLD analysis project Ga0066369, IMG submission 70972) | Marine microbial communities from Southern Atlantic Ocean transect - Knorr_S7_td_Bottom_ad_4513_LV_A | ecosystem: Environmental > Aquatic > Marine > Oceanic | place: Southern Atlantic ocean... | reverse complement strand
CCAGCGCTCGGGCGGCGGGCCCGAAGTCGCCAGAATGTCGATTCCAGCAGCTTTTTCGGCTGCGTATTCTTCTGACAGCAGGCGGTCCAGCGGAATTTCAACTTCGCGTGGGTCTCCGGCGTACTTCGCCCGGTCATCCGCGGCTATGTAAACCGCTTCTACGAGCCTGTGGAGAGTATCGCTGGAGCCGTACGGGAGCCGGTCGAACTGGTTGAGGATGTTCAGCGTTTCCAGCACCTGGAAGCCTGACGAGTTCGGCGGCGAAACCCTTATTTCGAACCCGCGGTAGTTCGTTGAAAGCGGCTCCTGCCAGAAGGCCCCGTAAGCCGCGAGTTCCTCGCGGTTGATGATCCCGCCCGCGGCCTCAAGACCCGCCTGTATGCGGTCGCCGAGTTTGCCTTCGTAAAACTCTTTCTGGCCGCCCTCTGAAATAGCGGCAAGCGTTTCTGAAAGTTGCGGTTGCCTGAACAACGACCCGGTGCCCATGCCCGCCCGGTCGATGACTATCGCTTTCTGCGACGAGTCAAAGCGGTCGATGCGCTCCAGGTTTTCCTCGATCAGCCGGGCGCCCCACGGCGTCAGCACCACCCCTTCTTCCGCGTAGCGGATCGCATCCCTGAATACCCGTTTGAGCGGCAGCGTGCCGTACTCTTCGTGCATCGTCAGCCAGCCGGAAACGTTGCCGGGAACAAGCGGGGCGAGCGGGCCTGTCTCGATGTTGAACCTGTCGTACAACTCGGGCCGCGCGGCCTCCGGGGCATGCCCCGAAAAGTTCAAAGCCCTGGTGCGGCCTTCTTTTGCCACGTACACCAGTGCCAGTCCGATCCCCCCAACGCCCGACATATATGGTTCGGCGACGTTCAGGGTCGAAGCCACCGCAACGGCTGCGTCGATTGCATTGCCACCGTCTCGCAGCACATCGAGCCCGGCCCGGGTCGCGTACGGATGTGCCGACGCCACCATGCCGTTCTTGCCGGTGGCAGGTGCCCGGGTCGAGCGGCCGTGAGTGGTCGCACCGTGCGGGAACAGTGCGTCTGGATCTATCGATTCAACCTGTTTCACGATTATTCCGTTCGTAGTTGGGCAGTTTTCGGATTGTCAGAAATTAGTGCGCCTGTTCATCCGGCGGAATCAGCGTGCTCAGAAAGTCCCTAGATTCAATTCGCTGTTCATCCGAACCATACGCCATCGAATAGTGGCCCCTGTAACCGGCGTTTTCGAGCCGGGTAAACAGGTTTGAGAAGTTGAGCGTGCCCTCTCCGGGGATGAGGTGCACCTCGTAGTCGCCCGTATTGTCGGCCAATCGCACTTCACCGATGCGTTCGATTCCGAATGCATCGATAAAGCCATCGACCCCCTCGGGTACGAGGTGCGAGTGGTTTGCGGTGAACGCCCAGCCCAGCTGTTCGGAAGGAATCGCGTCGAAGTAAACACGGATTTCCTCTACCGTATGTGCCAGGTAGTGAATTTCGGCTTTGTCAGGCTCGAAATTCAGGTTTTCGAGAAGGATTCGCTGGCCGGTGTCCGCCCCGTACTTGCAGATCCGTATCAGCCGGTCGAGCGAGGCTTTTTTTCGCTCGGTCACATCGCCGGAAAAGTGGTACCCGGCGTGCACGACCGTCCATGAGCAACCCAGCTGGTTCGCAAGGTCCACGCTTGCCCTCATATACCCATCGACCCCGCGCGACACGTGTGACGAAAACTCCGCTACGTTAACCGCTGAAAGCGTATGAAGCCCGATCGAAATACCGTTCGCCTCGCACATGTTTCTGACCTCGCGCGTACGCTCGGCGCTCCAGCTGTCCATGTGATTCGGGCCGGCGTCCGCATTGAAGTCGAGAAAGAAAAACTCGTTGTCTATCGCCCACCGCACTGCATCTTCGAGCCGGGTCTTCCCAGCATCCACACCTATCCGGTCTTTCAGAGTCATTATTTGTTCCTGTTAACCCAGAGTGACAGGTAGTCCCGCACTCGATCTGGTCATTCCCAGTGCTCGTAAAGCTGGCTGTTTTCCAGTTCCATCACCTCGAACGGCAGCCCGCTCGACTCAGCGACCCCCCGCCCTTCCTCAAGTACCAGCCACGTGCCGCCCCTGCCAATAGCACGGCCTTTGAACATGATCAGCTCGCCGGCGACCAGCGACATCGAAGCCCTGCCCGTTGCGGGATCGACCACCGTAATATCGGCATCTGCGCCCTCGGTGAAATGACCCTTGTTGAGCAGCCCGAGCATGCGTGAGGGAGTGTAACTCAACTTGGTAACGGCTTCGTACATACTTAGCGCGCCGAACGCTACAAGCGCCATCGTCCGCTCAATCGCCACGTTTCGGGGCAGCGATCCACCGTCGGTCGAAATCGCATCTACGCGGAACGCCCCGTCGTCGTACTTGGCCGTTGCGAGGGTGAATGCACTGGTCGGCGGGTTGACCGGGAAGCTGAGCGATGCGTCGGTAGACGCCGCCTCCCACGCATCGACCGCTTCCTGCCCGGTAACCAGCACAACCCGACCGCCACGCTCGACCAGCGCTGACCCGTACCCGTCGAGCAACGCCGCGCGAACGCCCTTGTCGGTCGTCGGGTAGCCGCGGGCTTTCAGGCAGTTCTGGGCGACGTTGTAAACGAGGTTTCCGGCCTCGTCGCACAGGCCGTTGGTGCCGTTCGCCTGCGCAAGATAGGCCTCGGTTACCCATTGCGACCGCATCCGCTCGATCATGCGAAGCGCTTCCTGCACCTCTTCATGCGGTTCGTCGATCATCCCGCGGGTGTACGAGTTAATATGTGCGACGTGCAGGCGACCGGCCCCGGTAATTTCCGGCACCTCCCTGAGCCCGGTCATATCGCTGCCTGAATCCTTGGTGCCGACGTGGAATGCAACCCACGCGAGCTGATCGTTCGCCTCTCTGACGACATCAGCGGAAACCTCGGGAGTGAACGGGTGGTAGCCGCCGAGCATTTTTACCCCAATGCCGCCACGCTTTTTCACATCCGCAATCACGTCGCGGAGCACAATTGAACTCGGATCGTCCTCTTTGATCGTCGAATGAGGCACCAGTGCCATCAGCGATGCCACGTTCAGCCCCGCACCGCGTCGCAGCATTCCGTCCGACATGGCAGTCGGATCGCCGGCAAGGTCGAGCGCGGTCGTTGTGCCCGACTCAACGAGCATCGCGTGGCCGTATGCGCGGTCGACGCTGCGATTGAACGGACTCGAAAGGTGGGCATGGGTGTCGATATGCCCCGGCATAACGACCTGGCCGGTTACATCAATAATGTCGTCAGCCAGTTCCAGGGCGATGTTCTCGGCGATCGACGCGACTTTACCGTGCCTGATCCCGAGATCGAACCGACCGTCGATGTTGTTAGTGGGGTCGACGATGCGGCCGTTCTTCAGAACCGAATCGAAATGCTGTGTGGTGACCAATGGCCCTGCTACCTGCGCTGAGAAGTATGTGTTAAGTTTGTGACCCGATTCTACAGAACCGTAACCCGTCGGTAACGATCGCCGATGCCCGGCGAGACGAACGTCTGGAGAGGACAATCAACAACGCACCCGAAGATAAAAAAGGGAAAGCCCAGGGAGCTAAAGACAAGAAGGACAGCCGGGGTTCCGGTGGTGGCGGCTCTGGCGGTGGGGGATCCGACGACAAGGGCGGCTCCGGTAGTACAGGTGGTGGCGGTGGCAACGACAACTCAGGCGGCAGCGGTGGACCACCGGAGGATAAAGGCAAGCCGGAAGATAAAGGCAAGAAGGACAAGTAGCGTTCGAAGCACGCAGCACTTCTGATAAGTAAACAGCACACCCGCGGCGTTATTGCCGCGGGTGTGCTGTTTAAATGGCCATTGATGCGCGATCGCAGCAATCGTGGGCAGGTCTAAACTCCGGCACCATACAGGCACCCATGAACTCTTCAGAAACAACATCCCAAAGCTCAGTAGACCCGGTGAACCCACGAACCCCCGTGGGGCGACCCCGTGCCGATACCCTGATCGTTTACGTAGGCCGTGGTCTCCGCGACATGGGGCGCGGGCTCATCGCGGTGATACTGGCGATCTACCTGGCTGAGATCGGCCTGTCCATACCGCAGATCGGGCTTATCCTGGGCGCAAGTCTGGTCGGCGGGTTCGTGCTATCCCTCATCGTGATGTTCACCGCGAACTGGATATCGCGGCGGCTCTGGTTCACGGTGATCGCGGGCATCACGGGGCTTGCGATATCCATGCTGTTCGCCACCGAGAACGTCTGGCTGATCGGCCTGGCATCGTTCTTCGGGTCGTACGCCGGTAGCGGCATGCATTGGGGCCCGAGCCTCCAGCTCGAACAGTCATCGCTTACCGAAGTGACGACGAATCAAACTCGCACCCGTGCGTTCGCGAACCTGTCTGTTTCATCGGCAGCTGGCCGTGCCCTCGGGGTGGTGCTGGTCGGGATCGCCACGTTCCTGATTGGCGTTCGGGGATGGGAGGTGATCGATGCCTACAAGGTGCTGTTTGCGATCTACATGGGAATCAACCTGCTGAATGCCGCGATCTACGTTGGCCTGTCGGCAGCGGTCGAATCGAAAGCGGCGGTCGGGCAACTGCTCGTGAATCCGTTTAAAGCATCATCGCGCGGGCCGATCCTGAAAATCTCCGGCCTTTTCGGAATCGACTCATTTGCGGGGGGGATGATCTTCGATTCGTTCTTCGCGCTCTGGATGGTCCAAAAGTACGGGCTGAACGAGGGAACGGTCGCCGCGATTCTGATTGGCACCCAGGGCCTTAACCTGGTTTCGATCTGGCTGGCACCCTCGGTCGCAAAGCGCATAGGTCTGCTCAACACGTTCGTCTGGACGCAGGTCGCAGCAAACGTCTGCCTGATCGCATTTGCATTTGCACCGTCAGTGATTTTCGCGACCGGCATCTGGTTGCTGCGGGGCGTATTCGATGAAATGGACGTGCCGACCCGGCAGTCGTACATGATGGCGCTGGTCCCGCCTGATGAGCGCTCCGTGATGGCGGCTTCGGCAAACCTGGGACGTGGGCTGGGCAGGATGCCGAGTTCAACTGCCACCGGGTTCCTGTGGGCCGGCGCCTATACGGTCGCGCCGTGGCTACTGGGCGGAGGCCTGAAACTGCTGTACAACTTCGCTATCTACTTTTCGTTCAGGAACGTCCAGTTGCCCGAAGACACGGATCCGGATTAGGGCGTGGCGTGAATCGTGTCCTCCCCCCAAAAATTGGAGGCGGGTACCGACCGGGCGCGAGGGTGGTCAGTTCAGCGTCCGACGGTGTAGGTATTCAGGCCGGATCTTATGCGTCGCCTTCGATTATTTCGGGCTGCCGGCATCACCCCCATCCGTCCAGCGAGAGGGGGCTTGCCATTCCTAACCCCGCCCGGCATACATCATGGCCTGTGCGATATCGACCGTCTGGAAGGGGATGCCGGTGGACGCTACCGAATCAGCCCCCTGCTCGGTCGTGAGTATCGTTCCCCCGCGGCCAACGACCCTCCCGTCCATCATGATCACATTGCCCGCCACGATTCCGTAGCTCGCCCTGCCTCCCGCGGGGTCAATAACGGTCAGATCGGCGTCCTTGCCTTCCGAGAGACGGCCCTTGGAACCGAGTCCGAGCATCCGTGCGGGGTTCAGGCTGAGCTTGAGCACCATGTCGAGCGGTTCGAGCGCGCCGAACTTCACAAGTCGCATGGCCTGCTCGATATTGACGTTTCGCGGCAGGAGACCAGCGTCGCTGCCGATCGCATCGATGATGAACTCATCGTCCTTGCCCTCCGCAGTGCGGCGGGCGGCGGTCAGTTGAAAGGCCGATGTCGCATTGTTCACCGGAAAACTCAGCGGAAGGTCGCCATCGCCATCGTCAAACAACTCGACCCCGCGCTCACCGGTCACCAGCACGAGGCCGGTCCGGGTTTGCTCAACGGTCGAAGCGTACCCATCGCGCAATGCAGCCCGAATTCCATCGGCCGTAGGCTCGTAGTCCTCCAGTTGAAGGCAGTTCCTGCACACATCGGCTTCAACATTGCCATCAGCATCACTTTTTCCGCGCGTGAAGTTGGGCTTTGCAAGGTGGACCTCTGAGACGATCTGATCGCGCAGGTCTTCAAGGATTTGCAGCGCCTCACGGATTTCCTCCTCGACAGGCAGTATCGATCCACGGCAGTAGGCGTTGATATGCGCGACGTGGACACGGCCCGTACCACCCAGCAGCGCCGGTAACTCTCGAACGCCATCGAGCCTCGAGCCGGTTTCAGTTGTTCCAATGTGGTAGGCGATGTATGCCCCCATATCGTTGGCCGACGAGATGAATTCGGATGTTTCTTCAGGAGTGAAGGGGTAGTAACCGCCAAGCAGCTTCACGCCGAGCAGGCCAGCGTTTAGAGCGGTGCCGATCACATCGCGTATCTGGGAGGTGCCCAGACGGCCCTCGGGTACGGTCTCACCGGGCCTCAGGTAGCCGAGGCTCCCGACGTTTACACCGGAGCCACCCTCTGTAATGCCCGCGGTCAGCGATTCCATGCTCCCGCCGAGGTCGAGCACGGTGGTAGCACCCGCAGCGGCCACCATCTGCAAACCCAGGCCGCGGGTCCCGCCAAGATCGCGGGCCCCCGCAACGTGAACGTGGGTATCGATCATGCCCGGCATAACCCAGTGGCCCGCGGCATCAATCACGTCGTCGGCCAGTGCGGGGTCGATATTCGGCTCGATCCGACCTATCAGACCACCGGACACAGCCACGTCGGCAACCTCGTCGAAATCGGTTTCGGGGTCGAGAACACGCCCGTTTTTGATCAGTAAGTCGTAATTATCCAAGTAGAAACTCTCTCCAATAAGCCCCAATCAAACGGTTCGTACGCCAGAATTGAAGGCAGTTTATTCAACATCTACTTCCCGTGCCGTGTTCGACTCGCTGTGCCGGTGGCGAGAGTGCCACGGGAGCGGCTCGAAGAGATCACCCGGGATCACTGGAATCAATTTGGAAATAATTTCTCGCCTATCGCGGCGTCAGATTGCACTTTTCTTCGCATTCGCAGTCACTGCATTAACTCTACTTTTATCTCCAGTAGCCGCACTGGCGCAGGACGGCGACCAGGACGGCAATGAGCAAATCATCGACTACGTGATACTGGGCGAAGAAACCGCAGGACCCCATCTCATCCAGGTGCAGGTAAGCCCCGGGAATCCACAGGTAGGAATCGTTCGCATCGCGGTACGGATCAGGGATCCCAGGACCGGTGAAGATATCGACGATGCGATCGTTCGTGTTTTTGGGACACCTTCCGAGCGCGGTGAGAAGCAGTACACACCAGCACTGAATTCACCGTTCGACCCGATTTTTTACCTGGCTCAACTGGAACTCGAAAACGCCGGTATCTGGGCGATCGATGTCGAGGTGGATTCTGAGCTTGGATCCGGGGTCACCGTGCTGTCATTGCGTATGAACCCGCGAATTCGCGGGATCACCGGAAGCGGCTGGGGCACTGCCCTGTTTGCGCTCGTATCGTTTGTTTTCGTCGGTGGCGCTACCTGGTTGTGGTATTCGTCGAAAAAAGCGCGCCAGGTCTAACGTTCCCAAAAGTCCCATAAGCTGTAACGGTGGCAACCTGTGCCGAATTGCAATATGCACGTATTATCCGTAACCCGGTGTCTCCGTTAGAGATTTACCACAACGATGGCATCGTCGACAGAATCTGCATTTGAGTTTGAGCTGCAAATGTAAAAAAATCGGTTAAGGGGCCGGTACTGCCAGACAGGATATCTCAGTTTGAGAAACGCCTAAAAATTGACCCCGCTGACACGCGGTGCTACTTTGACGGCGCCTTTGCGTGGTCCGCGGTTGTGAATGAGGAACCGGCCTTCCCGGTACACCGCCAGGTTCACATGTAGAGGCAGAACAGGTTTCTGACCCCAGTTCTGGTGTCGAAAAATGACGCCAGGTCTGAAGTACGAGGAGCGCGATATGACGGAACCAGTACGCTTTGAGGCCGAGGAAGTCGCTCCGGATGAGAGCGGCCGCGGGATGGTGGCCGAAGCAGCCCCATTCGTCGCATCGGTCGAACGACTGATGATCAGGGTTCGCAGCGCGAAACTTAAAGATCACGCGCAAATGATCGATAATCTCCAGGCCTGGATCGATAGGGCCATGGCAGGTGGGATCGACGTTATACGAGACGGTGACAAGATACTCGGATCACTGAGCGCCAGCGTTAGTGAAATGATTCAGTCACGCACCATGTTGCGGAGAATCGTCTCACCGATGGCCGGACTCACCATCCTGGCAGGTGCACTCGCCGCGATCACGGTCACCGTGTCGGGCGTTGACGCCCTGTTCCTTGCAACACCGCTTGAAATCGTGTTTGCGGCGGTCATCTTCGGAATCGCTGGCAGCGCGTTTGCGGTAATGCTGCGAACGGTAACAATGCAGCTTGAACACACCGACAAGGTGGCCTTGCTCATGGTTGGGCTTGCACGACCTCTCGTCGGCGGAATCCTTGCACTGGCGGTGTTCGCACTGTTCGGCGCCGGGATCATCTCGCTACCACTTGTCTCCGATCAGGAAACCACTACCAGGGTGTCGTTCCTCGCGGGCAGCGGTGGCAACGGAATCTTCGCAGGCCAGCTGGCACTGTTCGCCTTTGCGTTCGGCGCCGGAATCCTCGAGGGATACGTCACTCCCCGCCTCGCACGCGGCGTGGCACGGGTGGCCGATCGAATCGGCTCAGCTACCGAGTAATATTCGGCAGTCATAAAACCGCTAAAAAGAAAAGGCCGGTCCCAAAATTGGGACCGGCCTTTTTCTGTCTGAGATTCGGCGCTAGGAAGCGGCGGCGGTTGATGACAACCAGAGAACGACCGCCACCAGCGCTGCGATCATAATTGCCAGGACTAACAGCCTTGATTTGACAGATGAGGAACGACCGTGTCGGCCCCGGGCACCGACCTCCGCGTTGATCCTCATACCTTCAGCTTGAATTCGTGCTCCAAGGTTCGGATCGTGCATGTTCATGAGGAAAACCGCCGTTCGTGTCGAAATACTGCAGCTGCAGACTATCCTGTTGTACGTGCAAACTCTGTCAGCACATCATACGCTTTTGCAAAACTGCATCCGCAGCCGCACATGGAACGAGAATTAACTCTTCGCCCACCAGATGAGCACCGCAAACAGCGCGATGTAAAAGACGAACCGGACGAGCAGTTGCCTCCTCGTGACGGTTTTCTTAGGCTTGCGGTCGTCGTCCGGGTCTTTGCCGCTACCAGGGTTCCAAGGAGTCACCTTTTACCCTCCTCGTGCCTACTGCTTGAACTTTGCCAGTTGTTCGGCAAAAGTGAACACCGCAGGCAGGCCACCAGTGTGAATGAAGATTACGGTCTCATCGTTTCCGAACCCGCCCTGCTCAATCTGGTCGATCAGGGCCGCCATCGTTGTTCCCGTGTAGTTAGGATCGAGAATGATCGCATCGGTTTGTGCCGCGATATGGATCGCCTCGGCCACATCGGCTGTCATCACGCCATAACCCTCACCGATGTACTGGTCGAGCACACGCATGTCGGCCTTCTCGAACGTAACCGGAAGGTCGAGCAGCTCCTGGATGTCCTTGTTGTGATCGAAGATGTACTCGTCAAGTTGAACGTCGTAGGTCACTGTCACGCCGGTGAATTTCCAGTCCAGCCCCATGACCTTCGCCGCAATGATCAGGCCGCAAAGCGAACGACCCGCGACGCCGATGATGTGGACGTTCTTTAGATTCGCTTCCTCAATCTGCTCGCGCATCTCGATTCCGGCCTGAACGAACCCGACCATGCCGACGATCTTCGGGAACAGGTGGTCCTGGATCAAGTACGGCTTGTGCCCATCGGCTTCAAGCTGCTCCTTGAGCCGGGTCGCGTAGCCCTCTGCGTCCCCCGACTGGTATTCGTCGAGCAGGTGCAGCTCAGCGCCAAGGATCTTGTCGATCAGCAAGTTGCCCTGTACTTTGCGGTTGGCCGAGTTCTTGAGAACGAGGATGTACCGCATGCCGATCTTGTTGGCGGCCGCAGCGGTCATCCGGGCGTTGTTCGAGTGGTAGTCCATGATGTTGATCATCACGTCGTACCCCTCGTTCTGGACGTGCGGCATCTCGAACTCGTAGTGCCGGGCCTTGTTGCCGCCGAACGCGAGGCCGGTCATATCTTCCCGCTTGATCCAGATCTTCGGGCCGCCAAGCCGCTCGGTTAGCCGCGGCATCTCTTCGAGCGGCGTCGGCAGGTGGGCGATCTGCATGCGGGGCAGTTTGTCAATGTGCTCTTGAAGTTGTTCGGGCGTGAGGTGCTGAGTTGTGGTCATGGTGGTGAGGATTGTATTGGACGAAAGTGACGATTGAAATTGCAGGTCGGGGCGAGTGCTGGATAGGATCTGCGATCAACAGGATACTGACATCTTGAATTGGAACTTGTCATCCTGAATTCATTTTCAGGATATTTAGGGCCCCTACTCCGCAAAATGCCCAGAACACCAAAACAATACTTCGTCTACATACTCTCCTATCCCGGCAAGATGCTCTACACCGGTGTCACGGGAGACCTGTTTCGGCGCGTTTGGCAGCACCGATATGAACGTGGTTCCGAATACACATCAAAATACAGAATTCACGAACTCGTCTGGTTCGAAGAGACGGACGATATTTCAACTGCCATAGTGAAAGAGAAGCAGATCAAAACCTGGCGGCGTCGATGGAAGATTAATTTGGTTGAGTTTGAGAACCCTCGCTGGTTGGATCTGGCGAATGGTTGGTACGGGTGAACGGTAGATCCTGAAAATGAATTCAGGATGACATAAGTCGTCTGCCCAGCCCAGCAAGATGTCCGATGTGAGCGGCTGATGGGCGAACCAGAGATTGGCTCAATCGACATACCTGT
>Ga0066369_10001167_pt1 | contig 10892 bp, 10 predicted proteins | sample Knorr_S7_td_Bott_FD_70972 | JGI IMG/M metagenome (GOLD analysis project Ga0066369, IMG submission 70972) | Marine microbial communities from Southern Atlantic Ocean transect - Knorr_S7_td_Bottom_ad_4513_LV_A | ecosystem: Environmental > Aquatic > Marine > Oceanic | place: Southern Atlantic... | reverse complement strand
TAATTGGCATTTCGTGTAGTGGTGCCGCTGCTTATGTGATTTCTGCATTGAAATTTGCCAAAAAATTGGGTGCAAAAACGATTTATCTTGTAACCAATCCACAGCCATTTAAAATGACAGAAGTTGATGTAGTTATCAATGCGGACACGGGTGCGGAAGTGGTCACCGGTTCTACACGAATGAAAGCGGGAACCGCTACAAAATTGATCCTGAACATGATTTCTACCGCCACCATGGTCAAATTGGGCAAGGTTTACGGAAATCTCATGGTGGACCTCATGGCTGTCAATGATAAACTGGTGGATCGAGGAACCAGAATCATTTCGCAAGTGACTGCATTAGATTATGAATCGGCAAAATCAAAATTATTTAAAGCAGAAAAATCTGTGAAAACCGCAATTGTCATGGAAAAACTAAATTGTTCTCTTGTTGAAGCACGGAAAAAATTGGATAATGCAAACGGGCTTCTTCGAAAAGTGATTGGATAATAATAAATGAAAAAAAACGCTTTATTTAATAAAATAGATAAGGATGTTCTTAAAAAAGATTTGGCTCAAGAACCTTTTGAAAGAATAACCGCTTCATTTTATGTGTATCATCCCATTGATGATCCCCAATTATTTCGAGATGAATTATTCATGGCATGGAATAAATTAAATATTTTTGGACGGATCTATGTTGCTACGGAAGGGATCAATGCGCAATTGAGCGTTCCCGAACATCATTGGAATCAATTTTTGGAGACAATGAATTCATTCCCTATTTTGAAAAACATTCTTGTTAAAAAAGCACTCCAGGAAGGGATATCATTTTACAAACTCACAATAAAAGTTCGGGAAGAATTGGTAGCCTATGGTTTACCGACAGATTCCTACGATATGAAGAAAGTGGGGAATCATCTTTCGGCGGAAGAATATAATCAAGCATTAGAAAATCCTGATACCATTATTGTGGATATGCGTAATTATTATGAAAGCGAAATTGGTCGATTTGAAACTGCCATTATTCCTGATGTGGAAATATCAAAGGAATTGCTGCCGGAAGTGAAACGGATACTTGAAGGGAAAGAAGATAAGCAAATATTACTCTATTGTACTGGTGGAATTCGTTGTGAAAAAGCGTCTTCATATTTGATGAATCGTGGGTATAAAAATGTGAATCAACTCCAGGGTGGAATTATTCAATATACTCATGACATTAAAGAAAAGGGATTAGAATCAAAATTTATTGGGAAGAATTTCGTATTTGATGAACGGTTGGGGGAACGTGTAACCGAAGATGTGATTGCGACCTGTCATATTTGTGGTACTTCCTGCGATACACATACCGATTGTAAGAACGATGCCTGTCACATACTTTTTATTCAATGTGAAATATGCGGGAAAGAATTGGATGGCTGCTGCTCACAAGAATGTTTGGACTTTTCTCAATTGCCATTAGAAGAGCAAAAGATTCGGCGAAAAGATCAATCCCAAGTCGTCTCAAAAACATTTTTTGATTCCCGGATCAAACCGAAATTGAATCAAGAAATTTGAATTATCCCATTCTTTATTCATTCCGACGTTGCCCTTATGCAATGCGGGCTCGCATGGCTTTAGCATACTCCGGTATTGACTATGAACATCGGGAAATCCTTTTAAGTGACCGACCGGAAGAATTGTATTCACTTTCTCCTAAAGGAACTGTCCCTGTTTTACAACTCATGGATGGAACGGTAATTGATGAAAGTATTGATGTGATGAAATGGGCTTTATCTCAAAGCGATCCTGAATATTGGTATACAGAGAATATTGAGATGCAAAATTCGTTGATTGACCAGAATGATGGTGATTATAAAAAATGGTTAGATAAATATAAATACCACGTGCGATTTAAAGACGGGTCTTATGAAGAATATCAAAACGCAGTTGGAGAAATTTTGACTACATACGAATCAACATTATCCAATTCATCTTATTTATGTGGTGAAAAAATCACGTTAGCAGATATGGCATTATTCCCATTTATTCGACAGGGAGCTCATGTGGATTTAGCTTGGTTTCAAGGAGAATTTCTGAATTTATCAAATTGGCTTAATTCTTTTAAGGATTCAGAACTGTTTCTCTCCATTATGAAAAAGTATAATGTATGGAATTCAGGGGAGACGGGAATTCTGATTTCCGAGTCTATTAACACATGATTAGAAAACAAAATATCCTTATTTTATTGTTCCTGTTCATCCAAATATTATTTGGGGAACAAATCACAATAACGAAAGATGGCTTTTCCGCAAGAATCGAACGGGATGAATGGGGCGTTCCCCACATTTATGGCAAGCGGGATGCAGATGTTTCCTTTGGATTGGCTTACGCCCATGCCCAGGACGATTTTAAGACTATTGCCGATATATTACTTGCAACACGTGGCAAACTTGCATCCGTTTATGGAAAGGGCGCAGCTGTGAATGATTATTATGTTCACTTAATGGATATTTGGAACACCATTGAATCCAACTATGAATCTGACGTGGCTGATGATGTAAAATTATTATGCGGTGGCTACGCGGCAGGCATCAATCTTTTTTTACAAGATCACCCGGAACATGGATTGAAAAAAATATATCCAGTCACGGGGAAAGATTTAATTGCGGGATTTTCGCACCGTATGCCCTTGATGTTTGGGCTGGATGGGGTTATGAAAAAATTATCCAAAGAAACACCTCCGCAAACGATTGGGTTGAATGGGCATAAAGACGACACCAAATCATTCAAAATGGTTGCCAGTAATGTTTTTGCAATAGCGCCCCATCGATCCAGTGATGGCTATACGCGGATTTGGATCAATAGTCACCAGCCCTGGGATGGCCCCGTGGCTTGGTACGAAGCACATTTTATCAGCGAAGAAGGTTGGGACTTTTATGGTGGATTGTTTCCCGGCTCTCCGATTCCATTGATTGGACACAATCCTTATTTGGGCTGGAGCCATACTGTTAATTCACCGGATTTGATTGACGTTTATGAATTAACAATTAATCCGGAAAATAATGATCAATACTGGTTTGAAGGGGAATGGAAAGACCTGAAAGTTAGGAAAGCGAGAATTAAAGTAAAATTATTCGGACCTTTTTCCTGGACATTTAAACGGAAGGTAAAAGAATCCATTCATGGTCCCGTGATGGAGTTTGAGCATGGTACCTATGCACTGCGCATTTCATCTTTAAAAAACTTGAATTTTATGGAAGAATGGTATCGGATGGGAAAAGCTACCAATTTCATTGAATTTAGAAATGCCATGGAGATTCACGCCTTGCCCATGTTTAATACGGGTTATGCGGATAAGGATGGCAACATTTTTTATGTCTATAATGCGAAGATTCCAAAACGGGATGATAGGTATAACTGGCATGAACTTCTTGCCGGCGATGCCCAAGGCAACATTTGGACAAGTTATGTTCCGTTTGATTCATTGCCCCAGGTTCTAAATCCAAAAGATGGATTTTTACAAAACTGTAACAGCAATCCTTACCTCGCGACAGGCGATCCCGATGAAGTATCCAAAGCTTTACCGGATTGGACGGGCATTGAAACTCACCAAACCAATAGAGCCATGCGAGCCCTGGAAACATTCGGTGCAGATTCTTCAATTACCCGGGAGGAATTTTTCTCCTATAAATATGATACACGGTATTCTTTGAATTCTGTCATTGCCAAGGTGAGAGACCGATATATTCAGGATATGGCTAATGAAACAGATCAAAAATTGATTTTCGCATTATCGTTAATTAAAGGATGGAATTTATCCGCAGATTCAACAAATACAGCAGCAGCATTGTCTATGATTGTTCTCCCCAATGCATTTAATAAAGCGGACCTAAAATATGAACCTGAAATAATTACGCGTAAACTTGTTGAAACGATTGATTATCTTGAGAATAAATTTGGGAAGATTGACGTACCGTTGGGTCAGGTTTTACGATTGGTTCGGGGTGAAACGAATTTGCCGCTTTCAGGTGGCCCGGGTTTATTGAGAGCGATCTATTTCGAGAAAAAAGATGACATTTATATTGGGCGAGCCGGAGACTGTTATTTCCAAGCCGTGGAGTGGGGACCTAACGGAGAATTGAACGCCTGGACCATTCACCAATACGGCAGTGCAACAGCCATTGAATCATCTGTCCATTATGATGACCAGGCCAAACTTTTTTCAAAACATGAAATGAGACAGGTTCGGCCATGAGAGTCATTATAGCAATTATTTTTGCATTCTTCCTGTCGGGTTGCAGTCGGGTTGAACTGATTGAAGCAAATTCAAAAACGATTCATGATCATGTTTCGAGTTTTAAGGGAGAAAAAGCAGTGCTCCTGAACGTGTGGTCAACCTGGTGCGTGCCCTGTGTAGAAGAATTTCCTATGATCGTTAATTTGGGTAAAGAGTTCAAGGATCTAAAAGTGGTATTTGTCAGTGCAGATTTTGATGACCACTTTGATGGGGTAAAAAAATTCTTAAATAAGCAAAATATTTCTGGTGTTTCATTTATGAAAAATGAAAAAGATCAACCTTTCATTAATGGCATCCACCCGGAATGGTCTGGCTCGTTACCGTTCACAATCCTGTTTGGGAAAAATTCCGGAACGATCGTGAATTTTTGGGAAGGGCAAGAACCCGAAAGTAAATTCAGGCAAGCCATTCATCTTGCATTAAACGAATAGGAGTTTGTATGAAAAAAATATTATCTATCTTAACCGGAATCACCTTTCTAATCGCTGGCGAATTAGAAATAGGTTCAACCATGCCGCTCATGGATCATCAACTGGCTGACATCAGTGGAAAAAGCATGACCCTAACTGATGCGAAAGGAGATGCGGGAACGTTGGTCATTTTTTCCTGCAATACCTGTCCGTGGGTGCTTGCTTGGGAAGACCGTTATGTGACTCTGGCGCAGGAATTTATCCCCAAGGGAATTGGATTGATTGCCGTGAATTCCAACGAAAGCCAATTTGAGAGTGATGACAGTATGGAAGAAATGATTGAGCATGCGCAAGAAATGGGTTACAATTTTCCTTATACGCAAGATCCGGGCTCTAGGTTGGCTACAGCATTTGGTGCCCGAAAAACGCCCCATATTTATTTATTTGATGAAAAGGATAAATTGGTTTATCGGGGTGCGATTGATGACAATGCCAGGAAACCCCGCAAGGTTAAACACACTTTTCTTGCGGATGCCTTGAATGCCCTATTGACAGGAGATAAGATTGATCCTGTTTCAACAAAAGCTCTGGGCTGCTCCATAAAGTTCAATTAGGTTTATTATAAATGGAACAAATATATTATTTGATTATTATCGGTGCCTTGATTGTAGAATATTTGCTTTCAACGGTTAGTACAATTTTGAATATGAATAGTGTTTCTGAAATAGTCCCCGATGGATTTCAAGACCATTATGATGAAGAGAAATACGCCAAATCACAGGCATATTTAAAGGACAATACGCGGTTTGGTTTATTGTCTAGTACATTCAGTTTGGTGCTAACACTCATTGTAATTCACATGGGACTTTTTGGTATTTTAGATCTATTTGTGCGGACTCAATCGGTTCATCCCATTGTGGGCGGTCTCATATTTTTTGGAATTATTTTTATCATTAATGATATTATTAATTTACCCTTTTCATTGTATGGGACATTTGTTTTAGAAGAGAAATATGGGTTTAATAAAACAACTCCAAAGACCTACATAATAGATAAATTGAAAGGATACATGCTGACCATTGTCTTTGGAACCATGGTTATGAGTCCGATCCTCTACTTTTTTAATACTTATGGTGAGAATGGCTGGTGGATCGCTTGGGGATTGATCACAGCATTTATGATTGCGGTTCAGCCTTTGTTTGTTCATGTGATTGCACCCATGTTTAACAAATTTACGCCCCTCGAAGATGGAGAATTGAGAATTGCTATTGAAGCATTTTCAGAAAAAGTTAATTTTCCTATAGCTAAAATTGATATGATGGATGGCAGCAAACGATCGTCTCATTCCAACGCCTATTTCAGTGGTTTCGGGAAATCACGGAGGATTGCGCTTTTCGATACTTTATTGGAAAAACATTCAACGGAAGAAATTGTTTCGGTGGTGGCACATGAGGTGGGACACTATAAAAAGAAACATATTATTACGGGCACAATACTGGGAATCATTGAGACGGGAATTATGCTTTTTGTATTTAATCTGCTTATGAATGATCCTGCTTTATTTGCTGTCTTTGGTGTAGAGACTGTTTCTGTTTATGGTGGACTTATCTTTTTCGGGATGCTCTATTCTCCCGTGAGTTTGCTTACTTCTATTTTTACCACTGCATTGAGCCGGAAAAATGAATTTGAAGCGGATGCTTACTCATTGGAGCACACCCAAAATAAAGATGCATTAATTAGTATGTTGAAAGGGTTGGCGGCAAATAATTTGTCCCATTTAACGCCCCATCCACTCATGGTGTTTTTGTCTTACAGTCATCCACCGGTGATGGATCGAATCGCTGCAGTGACAATAATTGATGAGCAATAAAGATAACCGAGGTAAATGCCAAAATAATAATGTATGGTTGATTCAAGATTTTATTTAATTATGCAATTCGTAAATATGTAATTATTGGAAATTACGTTTTATATTTGTCAGGAATACAAAAATAACGTTGACTCATTCACAAAATATTTTACCAAGTAGAAATAATTGGACTCAAAAATAATCATGGAAAATCCAGCACTTATTTTATCAATACCACTCATTCTGATTGTGGGTTTAAGTTTATTGAAATTGGCAAAGAAAAAAGGACCGGATGGGAAACCCTGGTTCAGAATCGAAAAGGGTGAAAACAATGAATAAACATTTAACCATGCGGTCGGGAAATCCGGCATTAAAAGCGACCACTTTTAGAAAACATCTTTCAGCAGTTACGGAAGGGGCCATGACATTGAGTGGCACCGTAAACAAAACCGGGATCGGTTTAATTTTGATCATATTGAGTGCCGGTTATACGTGGGGAAACCCAGCTATGCATGGCCTGGTATTTCCTGCGGTCATTGGTGGATTCATTTTGGCTATGGTTACCATTTTCAAACCCCAGTACGGGCATATTACCGTGCCCATGTATGCGGTGGTTGAAGGCATTTTTCTCGGTGTGATTTCTATGATCTTTGAACAAATGTATCCAGGGATTGTGATTCAGGCGATCTTTTTAACCTTTGGCACACTTGGCGCATTGTTGCTCGCTTACAAATCGGGATTGATCAAAGCCACAGAAAATTTCAAACTTGGGGTGGTGGCTGCAACAGGAGGCATTGCCATTTTGTATGTTATCAATATGCTTATGGGCTTTTTTGGTTCCAGTATTGGTGTTATTCATAGTAATGGCATGATGGGGATTTTGTTCAGCGGATTTGTGGTGGTAATCGCTGCTTTAAATCTCGTATTGGATTTTGATTTTATTGAAGAGGGCGTTGAAATGGGTGCACCAAAATATATGGAATGGTATGGCGCATTTGGATTGCTTGTAACATTGATCTGGCTTTATTTAGAGATTCTTCGACTGCTAGCAAAACTCCAGAGCCGGCGATAGGGGTGAGTTAAATAACTTAAAGGATGCAAACAACACTCATCACAAACGACGCCGTTGTTTTCGGTATTCTCCTTGGTATCCTGGCGTTTGTTTTTATCACCTCCAAAAGCGAACATCCATTCTGGAAAAAATTCTATAAATACATCCCCTCACTTTTACTCTGTTATTTCATTCCATCTGTTTTTAATTCCCTGGGAATCATATCCGGGGAAGGGTCCAATCTTTATTTTGTTGCCTCCCGGTATTTGCTCCCTACGAGTCTAGTATTACTCACTATCAGTATCGATTTACCGGAGATCAAGAAACTGGGGCCCAAAGCTATTATCATGTTCTTAACGGGTACATTGGGCATCATTATTGGCGGGCCACTTGCTATCCTGATCGTTTCAGTCTTTGCACCGGATGTGGTGGGTGGAGCTGGCCCAGAAGCCGTTTGGCGTGGACTCACTACCGTAGCAGGAAGTTGGATCGGCGGGGGTGCGAATCAGGCGGCCATGAAAGAAATATTTAATGTTGGAGATTCCATTTTTTCAGCCATGATCGCCGTGGATGTAATTGTTGCAAATATTTGGATGGCATTTTTATTGTATGGTGCAGGAATTCATGAACGGATCGATGCAAAATTCCAGGCTGATACATCTGCCATTACAGAATTGAAAGAAAAGATTGAAACCTATCGAGCCCAAATTTTACGTATCCCGGATCTGACAGATACAATTAAGGTCATGGCAGTGGGATTTGGTGTTACAGCTTTAGCCCATTTTGGTGCGGATATAATTGCACCTTGGATTGGTGAGAATGCGCCCGGCTTAGCTAAATTCAGCCTTACATCGGGATTTTTCTGGCTTATCGTTTTGGCCACCACGATTGCATTGGGATTATCATTTACAAAAGCGAGGGAGTTAGAAGGAGTGGGCGCATCCCGTTATGGGAGTTTATTCCTCTACATTCTTGTGGCTACGATTGGGATGAAAATGAATATTATGGCTATTTTTGAAAATCCGGGTCTATTTCTCATTGGGTTAATTTGGATTACATTTCATGCAATTCTTCTTATCGTGGTAGCAAAACTTATTCGTGCACCATTTTTCTTTCTGGCAGTAGGGAGCCAGGCCAATGTAGGTGGTGCAGCATCTGCTCCTATCGTAGCGTCAGCCTTTCATCCATCTTTGGCACCCGTGGGCGTTTTACTGGCCGTTCTGGGGTATGCTATTGGAACCTACGGCGCTTGGATTTGTGGTATTATTATGCAAGGAGTAACGCAATAAAAGTTAAGGATGACATGGATCTAACCTTTCTTAATAATTAATCACCTAATATTATATCTGAAATAAGCAAGAGGTCATACACCGTAATCGAATTATCAAAATCGACGTCGGCAGCACAAAATTCATTTGGAGTTGGATTTTCCCATTCCATTATGAATCTTAATGTTGCGATAATGTCCATGACATTAATTATGTCGTCCATATTTGGGTCGCCTAATTGACAGTCGCCTGATTCTGCCACTACAATTAAGTTGACTGGAACACTTGTTGAATCATTTTCTATAAGTCGGGTAATAACAGTGTATTCATAAAAGGTTCCTGGAAAAACGGGTGTATCTACAAAATTGGTAATTCCAGCCTCTGTAGATTCAATCAAAGTACCATCACGATATAAATCATTTATGAAATCAGATATGGTATCACCACCAAAGAGTGATATAGGATTTTCCCAACTCAATTGAATGACCGTTCCACCAGACCCATCCCCTGTAAAAATTGTAATGGGATTGGGGTCAAGGGAATCAGATGCCATAAACTGTGAAACTAGCATAGCGGAATTAAATAAATTCAATCGACCACCAGACACGGTTATATTTTCCAAGGCACTAATTACATCTGTACCTTCCATAATCATTGATTTGAGTGCAAGTGCACCTTCACCTGGACTATTGAATTGGAATTGACTAAAACCTGATGTCATGACTGAATGAAGAAATCCAACGGCACCTGCTACGTGGGGTGTAGCCATGCTTGTTCCAGAAAGTGATGATGTAGAACCATTATTATAGGTTGATAGAATACTACTACCAGGGGCCCCCAAATCTATTGAAATGGCACCATACCCGGCTGAAGCTTTTTGATCATGTCGGTTGGTGTTTGTCACAGTTACTAGATAATCACTAGTACAACCCGTTGGAACATCACCGGAGTTGTCTACATTTTGATTTGCATTAATCGTTGCAGCTGCACTTAATATTCCTGCTTCTCCCATGGCGGTATATGCTTCATCCCACAACGGATAATTCCCAGTTGTACAATCAGCATTATCCACACCAAAACTGGAATTGGTGGCTACCACAAAAGCACCTTCTTCACCGTTTGTTTCATTATAAAGAACTCTTTGATCCAAAATATATCCATACGCTTCTATTACGGTAGAAGTATTCCCAGATGAACCCATAACGATCATTAATTTCACATCCCAGTTTACACCAGCCACCATACTACCATTATTCCCTTCAGCACCTACGATGCCAGCAACATGAGTGCCATGACCGTCAGATGAAATAGATCCATTAGAGTTGTAAGCATTCCAACCATTAATATCGTCCACATATCCATCATTGTCATCATCGACACCATTCCCGGGTATTTCATCCGTATTGACCCAAATATTATCATCCAAGTCATTATGCGAAATCATACATCCGCCATCAACGATAGCCACGACGATTTCGTCCCCTAAAGCATTTACGCCCCCTGTGGTCAGGTCCCAGGCTTCTGGTGCATCAATATCTGCATCTTCCAACCCGCCTGATTGGCCCGTATTGTGCATGCCCCATTGTGATGTAAAACTAGGATCATCAGGAAATGTCTGACGCTGATTTACGTAATGATTTAACTGCGCATTTTGAATCCAAGGATTTTCTTTAATCTCTTTTAGCCCATTTGATTCCGTAATGGACAAATCCAGCATTTTAATTAGGTAGATATTGGCTCGTTTCATAAGAGGCTTGACAACCTGAAAGCGATTTTCATCTAGCCCAATCTTTAGTTCATCAATCTCTACACCAGGTTTCGCTTGTATCAAGATTTGGCCTGGTACATAATTTTGGCCGAATGAGATACTCGTAAAAAGTAATAAGGTAATATATTTCTTCATGATGTTATTTAAGTTATAATTAGTTCAATAATAGTACGATTCGAACTTAAACAATACTCATAGGTGCCAATCGACAAATCATTTCAAAATTAGTTAAAACAAATTATTAAAAACGGAGGGTTGATTCTAAGCCCCATAACAATTATTCTTCACT
>Ga0066369_10001155_pt1 | contig 10951 bp, 10 predicted proteins | sample Knorr_S7_td_Bott_FD_70972 | JGI IMG/M metagenome (GOLD analysis project Ga0066369, IMG submission 70972) | Marine microbial communities from Southern Atlantic Ocean transect - Knorr_S7_td_Bottom_ad_4513_LV_A | ecosystem: Environmental > Aquatic > Marine > Oceanic | place: Southern Atlantic... | reverse complement strand
AAGATTGCCGCCAGCCCACAGGAGCATAACCTTGGTGTCCTGTTTCAGGCGAACGGGGCCTAAATCGACTTCTTCGTCGTTGGTACGAAACAATCCCTGCACCGGTGAATCCAGCCGCAATGTTTCCTCGATGGCGACGGGGATCAGATCCGGATTATTTTTGACTTGGTTGAAAGCCCCTTCCTCGGTCAACAGGCGGTAAATAACATTGGACAACATAATCGTGGTCGTCGCGCTGCCAGCAGTCATTAAAAAACCCATGAAGCCCATGATTTTGTCGTCGGTAAGAAAGCTGCCGTCGGGTCCAGGCGTCGTCAAAAACCGGGTGACGAGGTTTTCCTCACCCTGCCAGTCTCCCGAGGCGAGTTTTAACTTGCACTCTGCCAGATGAGCCGTGAAGAGCGCTTGGGTTTTCATCATCCCCTGCAGTTTTGTGTCTTCGGCGGGAGCCCCAGCCAGCATTTCTCGGGTCTCCTCTTCCGACATAAACATCATGCCAACGGAACCGATAATTCCGTCTCTTATCCAATCGAACCGGTCGACGCCTTCGTCGTCGTAACGTTCAACGCCGAGTAGTCTAAAGATCACGAATAATGGCAACGTGATGGATAAGAGTGCATGCAGGTCGGCACTGCCATCGGCAATAACACTGTCGATTCGTTCATTTACGAATGCTTCCATCTCGGGGACCATTGCCTCAAAGACTTCTTTGGAAAAAGAGTTGGACACTATTCGCACTTCAAATGTGTGCTCCGGCGGATCAACACTCACCAGCACACCTGGTGATTCCAGGTAATTCAATGCTGGACCAAATTTGCTTTTCCACACATCGTATTTTTTCAATATGTCCATGATCGCGCCGTGAGACGCGACCGCATAGTGATCCCCTTCCTCGGAATGGGCAAAGGGGCAACCACTGACGTGCATCCCTTCGTATATTTTCTTGAAATCAGAAAGAAAGGGCTCGGCATTGAAGTTGACTTCGGCAAAACCTTCAACCGGATGCGTCCTGGATTCAGACATGGCTATTGCTCCTGTTTATTTTGGCTCGTTCCGGACGACTACAAAATCGCCCGCCATATTATCGTCATGGATAATATCAATGACCACTTGCCCGATATCTTCCGGGGTAAGTATGTTGATCTGCTTAAGGATAGGACCTAGCCAGTCTGGTCGTTTGCCTCCACCCGTTTTATCCAGAATGGGCGTCTCGGTCACGCCTGGACAAACAGCATTCACCCGAATACCGCACTGTTCGTGTAAATCACCGCAGGATCTTGAAAACATGATGACGCCTGCTTTGGCAGCCGCGTAGGGCGCGTCTGCCAGATAAGGATTCAGTCCACCGGTGGATGCAGTATTAACAATAACGCCGCCACCATTTTCTCGCATAATTTTGATCGCAAGGGCACTACTCTGGATCACCGCAATCAGGTCAATGTCCACCACCCGTTTGATTCGTGCGGCATCCGTGTCGGGAAAAGGCGGTGGCCCGGAGACGATGCCTGCATTGTTGAAGACGATATCCAGCTGGTCATAGGTCCGGCTGATTTGATCATAAAGATTTTCCAGCGATTTCTGGTCCGTGACATCACAGCTGACTGGCAGGACTTCTACATTAGCGGTAATCTCTGCGGCAGTTTCTGCCAGTCCAGACTTGTCCATATCCACAATCACGACTGCTCGTAGCCCTTGAGCCGCAAGCATCTTTGCCGTAGCACGGCCAATACCTGAGGCCGCACCGGTGACCAGGGCGACTTTCCCGGTTATTTCCATTATTGGAACCTGTTAGCGTCTGATTTGAGCCTGAATGATCACACATCGCCAAAATAATTGGAACATGTTGTAGTTTTCTAATCTGCCAGACCCGTAAAGCTGCGGGTGAAGCAAATAAAACAGTCAGCATTGATCGTTTTAGGGTAAAAGGGTTATCTTTAAACACATAAGACACATAAGACACTTGAGAGAGCAAAAATGGCAACCCGATCAGTACGAACACTAGATGAGTCCTATCACAAGATGCTGGATGCGGAGACACGACCTATCCCCGCTTCTTACCGCCGGGATTCACCGATAGCCCCTGGTCCTACGTTCGTGCCTGTCGACCGGTATTTTTCGAAAGAATTTTTTGACCTTGAGGTCGAAAAAGTCTGGAAGCGTGTCTGGCAGATGGCTGCACACGAGGACGATTTACCCAACGTAGGCGATTACCTGCCCTACGATATCGCTGGACTCTCTTTTCTGATCGTGAAAACCGCCGAGAATGAATTCAAGGCCTACTACAACGCATGCCTGCATCGCGGTCGCAAACTTCGTGAAAACCGCGGTAGCCAGGCTGACGAATTGCGTTGTCCTTTTCATGGCTGGGCATGGAATATCGACGGCTCGATAAAACAAATCCCCTGTGAATGGGATTTCCCCGACCTGAAGCGAGAGGAACAAAGCCTTCCTGAGGTCAAGGTGGGCCGATGGGGTCGCTATATTTTTATCAACCCTGATCCTGACTGCGAATCCTTTGAAGACTGGATTGGTGATTTACCGTCACAGTTTGAACTCCTGCCCTATGAGAAACGATACAAAGAAGCCCATGTTGCCAAGATCATCCGCTGTAACTGGAAAGTGGCTTCTGAAGCGTTTATGGAGTCTTACCACGTCATAGCGACACACCCACAAATCCTTATGGGCGGCGCCCATGATGTTGATACAAAATACGATGTGTTTGGCAACTATTCACGGGCTATCCGTTGCGGTGCACTCGACAGCGCCGGTATGCCTCAGTGGGAACCCATGGCGAACGATGGCAAAGCACGCCTTCGTCATCCCCTTAATGGGTATGTTTACGAACGAGTCTCAGACGATAGTGACACCGTGCTGGTGACTGCACCTGACGGAAGATCTGGCACATTCAACGTTAAGGCCCAATATCTGGAAGGCGACTTAACAGAGGTCAATCCGCATCTTTGCAATTGGGTAGGCGGGCCGCAAATGCCTTCGAGTGATTTCGACAAGGCCATTCAGGGGAAAATCAGGAACGCCAAACCCGGTGAAAAAGTTAACGCCCGGGTTGCCATGGCAGACATCCAGCGGGATGCATTTCGTTCGTCGGTACCATCGATTGCCGACGACATTGCCGACATCGAGTTTGCTTCCACTTTTCTAACCCTGTTCCCCAACTTTCATCCCTGGGGATCATTCAACAAAATCAACTATCGATTCCGTCCGAATGGAACCAATCCTGAAGAATGCATCATGGAATGCATCTTCCTGGCGCCTATTCCTGAGAAGGGTACCTATGAACCCTGCAGAGAGATTCATTGGCTTAGCGCTGATGATGATTGGACCGAGGCACCAGAGCTCGGCATGCTGTGTAAAGTGTTTAATCAGGACGTCAGGAATCTACCCCTGGTACAGGAAGGCCTGCACGCGACTGCCAGGGAATATGTTCAGTTTGCTGATTACAACGAAACCAAGCCTCGCCATTTTCAAATGATGCTGGAAGAATGGGTTAGTCGCGAATAAAGGCGGCATCCTCCAATAAATGCTATATTTGCCACCCAGCAAATACCTACAAAAGTCCCAAGGAAACACAATGAACGAAGAACAACAGGATGTGAAAATTCCCAACCTTAACTTTATGGATGAGAAGTTATTCAAATCCCGATCCATCTCTATTTTTGGCCAGATCAATGAAAAGATCGCCCGATCCGTGACCGAACAACTCCTCGCGTTGTCTGCTGAAAGTGATGAACCCGTCACTATCTATATTAGTTCACCGGGCGGTCATGTTGAATCCGGCGACGTTATCTACGACATGATCAAGTACATCAAGCCCGAAGTCCGCGTTGTTGGCACAGGTTGGGTCGCCAGTGCGGCCACCAATATCTATCTTGCTGCCAAAAAAGAAAACCGCTACTCATTGCCAAATACGCGATACCTCGTGCACCAGCCAAGCGGCGGCTCACAGGGCGATGCGACCGACATCGCGATCCAGATGGAAGAAATCCTGAAAACGAAAGCGCGTATCAACAAAATCATTTCTGATGAAACGGGCCGACCCCTGGAACAGGTTGAAAAGGATACCGATCGTGACTTCTGGATGTCGGTTGACGAAGCCATCGATTACGGCATCGTTCACAAGGTCATCAAGTCAGTCACTGAAATCGAATAGTCACGGAGCTTCCGCTCATTCTCCCATACGGTGGCTGATGCCAAACCAGAGAATCTGTGTTTACTGCGGTTCAAGCAGCGGTAACAGTGACAACTACATCGCCGCTGCACGATTACTGGGTAGCGCGCTCGTCGATCATCACTATGATCTCGTGTATGGCGGTGCCAGCATTGGATTGATGGGTGCGATTGCAGATGCAGTTCTCATTACCGGCGGGCAAGTCTATGGCGTTATGCCGCGTTCCCTCGCAGAAAAAGAAATCTCCCACGCTGGGCTCACTGAACTTCATGTAACAACATCCATGCATGAGCGAAAGACCAGGATGGCAGTCCTCAGTGACGGTTTCATCGCACTCCCCGGCGCAGACAGCCCATAGTGGCTTCGTAAATAATGCTCATCACGAAATGCTCGTCGTTGAAGAGGACCCAGAAGTCCTCATTTCCCGATTCAATTCCTATATTCCGCCCTGTATTGATAAACTCGGCTGATAGAACATAAGGCATTGCGATGACTGTTGATCAAGTGTTTATCGAAAGAGTTACTCGCCCGTTTCAGATGTTTATCGAACACAAACTGGCCGGGGCTATTTTGCTGCTGGTTGCCACCATCACAGCACTGGTCTGGGCAAACTCGTCTTACGCTCATTATTATGATGAGTGGCTTCACACCTATGCCACCATTGGGATCGGTGACTTCAAATTATCGAAAACCATCAGCCACTGGGTCAATGATGGCCTCATGGGAATTTTCTTTTTCGTTGTTGGCCTGGAGATCAAGCGCGAATTTTTGGCAGGCGAACTTGCCACGCCAAGACAGGCTGCCCTGCCTATTTTTGGTGCCATTGGCGGTATGGTCGTACCGGCTGCGATCTATATGGCTATCAACCCGGGCGGAGACGAATTTCTTGGCTGGGGTATTCCGATGGCGACAGATATTGCATTCGCGCTTGGAATCCTTGCCCTGTTTCCGGTGTCAATTTCGCTCAAAGTATTTTTGACCGCGCTCGCCATTGTAGATGACATCGGCGCAATACTGGTTGTTGCCATTTTTTATACCAATGATATTGCGCTTCAATCACTGCTTCTGGGAGGCTTCTTCCTGTTAATTTCCATAGGCGCCAATGTGTCTGGCGTGCGCAATCCGATCATTTATTTTCTGATCGGCTTCGTGGTTTGGGTCGCCTTCTTGCAGTCCGGTGTTCACGCAACGCTCGCGGCCGTGCTAATGGCGTTTACGATCCCGGCCAGGACCCGTATTGACGGTAGCCAATTTGTTGAGCAATCCGAAGAATTACTCCGGCGGCTGCGTGAAACGGGATTACCCCAGGGAAATACTCTGCTGACGAAAGATCAGCACAGCATCGTTCACTCCATGGAACAAATTACCGAAAAAGCAACTGCACCCCTGCAAGAGCTTGAACACGCTTTGATGCCATTCGTAACCTTTCTGGTCATGCCGGTTTTTGCATTGGCGAACGCCGGTGTTGTGTTGACCGGTAGTCTCGCCATTGTAATGAACCCGGTCTCGATAGGTGTTATCGCCGGTCTACTGTTAGGCAAGCCGCTCGGCATCTGGTTTTTCGCATGGACGGCAGTGAAACTCAAAATAGCGGAACTGCCGGCTGATATCACTTTCACACAAGTCGCCGCCGTTGGCCTTTTGGGCGGTATTGGATTCACGATGGCGCTATTTATATCAACACTCGCATTTGCGGACGACGCTACGATACAAGTTGCAAAAACCGGCGTCCTGGTAGGTTCAGTGCTGTCTGCCATCGCTGGATCGGCCATTTTATTCGCTACAACCCGCAACCAAAGCCAGACACCTTGAATATGCGCACTAATTCTGACTTAAGGAAGCTATGACTCGAATATTCCTATTCCTGGCAACCAATATTGCCGTTATTGCATTGATAAGCATCACCTTTCAAGTACTCGGGATCGAGGGATTACTCCTACAAAACGGTGTAGACCTGAATCTATACGCCCTGCTCGTCATGTCAGCAGTCATCGGGTTTGGCGGTTCATTCATCTCACTCGCGATATCAAAATGGCCCGACTGGCAACCGTTCGCTAGCCGGCCTATGATAGGCCGTTCGCCAAATTTCGCCCCTGGTGATGGTGTTACCCAGCTACGTGAAAGTGGTTGGTCAGTTTCAATAGAACAACAACAATAATAATGCTGACCAGCTGGGAAGCAGTAAGCCAATAAGGGCATCCATGCAAAAAGAAAACCACCCGGAAATTGGCGGGCGCTATGCTCGCTACGTACTCATCGTCCTGATGATTGTTTACGTATTCAACTTTATTGATAGACAGATTCTTTCCATCCTTGCAGAAGACATCAAAGCGGATCTGGGTATCTCAGACTCCCAGATCGGCTTCCTTTACGGAACCGCTTTCGCGATTTTTTATGCCGTGTTTGGCATCCCACTGGGACGGCTGGCGGATACCTGGGTACGAAAAAACCTGATTGCCATCGGTTTGCTTTTCTGGAGCGTCATGACAGCCTTGTCCGGCACAGCGCGAAGTTTCGGTGCCCTGGCTGTATACAGGATAGGTGTGGGCGTGGGTGAAGCGTCCGCTTCGCCCGCGGCTTTCTCGATGCTTTCCGATTATTTTTCGCCGCGCCAGCGTGCAACGGTCACCGGTATCTATTCAAGCGGCGTTTACATTGGTGCTGGTATTGGGATCTTCCTGGGAGGGCTGATACTGGACAGTTGGCATGGCGCTTTTCCCGATCCAACAAGTTCGCCGCTCGGATTAAAAGGCTGGCATGTAGCCTTCTTTGCCGTGGGTCTGCCTGGTCTACTAATGGCGGCATGGGTTTCTACGCTCAAGGAACCCATCAGAGGAATTAGTGAAGGTCTGATTACAGAGCAACACCCGACACCCTTTCGTGAAACCTGGAAAGAGCTACAAACGTTGATACCCCTGGTCAATCTGTTCTCACTGTACAGAAATGGACCCGGTGCAAAGGCAATTGCTATAAACCTCGTCGCGCTCACAGTGGTGACACTAACGGCAATTATCTTGATTTATCTGACCGGCAGCACGGCGCAATGGATCGCGCTTGGCTTCGGTGTCTATGTTGCTTTTTGTTGGGCACAAAATCTCGCGTATTCCGACCCCGCTACTTTCGGCATGATGTTCGGCAGCAAAACTTTCCGATTCACGGTATCCGGATTTCCTTTCATCGCTTTTGTTACCTATGGCATTGGATTCTGGGCGCCGCCATTTTTTCAACGGGTCCATGGAGTCAGTGCCAGCGAAGCCGGGACCATGCTCGGGCTTTGCATGGCAGTCGGAGGCTGGTTGGGTGTCACTTTCGGTGGTGTCCTTGCCGATAAGCTCAAGGAACGCTATCCCAAAGGCCGCTTTTACGTTGTTTTTATCTCTATTTTCCTTACGCTACCAGCAGGACTTGGCTTCCTGCTGGTCGACAACTTGAACAGTGCCTACGCCTGCTATTTCCTGCTTTGTGCGGCCTCACCGATGTGGCTGGGTTCGGCAATTTCGACCGTGACCGACCTGGTTCTACCCAGAATGCGGGCACTTGCTTCCGCGTTTTACATCCTGATGCTGACCTTTGTGGGTTTGGCTCTGGGTCCTTACAGCATTGGCCTTACCAGTGACTGGCTGGCGGCCGGCAGTATGACAGATGCCGAATCACTGCGACTGGCCATGTTGCTGGGACTTGGGGCACTGCTTCCGGCATTTATCAATTTATTTATCGCCTCACAATTTCTTGAGGAAGACGAAGCCAGCCGGCTTGATCGTGCACGTGCGCTTGGGGAGCCGGTGTAGCGACCTTAATCAGGCAGGCCGAGGACACGTTTGGCGATGATGTTCGCCTGTACTTCATTGGTGCCGCCATAAATGGTCACGGCTTTGCTGGCCAACCATGAACGAGTCGCACCCAGTTCATCTTTGCTAAAGGCATCACCCTCCCAGCCTAATCCCTGGCTGCCCATCAACCTGACGATGATCTCCTGCCGATCTTGCGCAAGGGTTGAACCATAGAGTTTGAATACCGAGGTCGTATCGCCAGGGGTTTTACCGTCTCTGACCTCTTCGCCGACTCGGCGCTGCGTCAATTTGAAAGCCGCATTATTCATCTTCCAGCTCGTCACAAGATCCCGCAGCGCAGGGTCACTAATTCGGCCCTGATCATCTCCCAGATATTGTTGTCCTACCTCATCGACTTCAAGATCGATGACAACACCAACGGGTCTGGGTCTCGCCGCTGTTGGGCTCAATCCGCCCTGGCCGGAGCGTTCGTGTTGCAGCAGGCGTTTGCCGACCGTCCAGCCCTGATTAAGTGGCCCAACAAGATCGTCTTTGGCGGCAATCGCATTGTCCAGAAAGGTTTCGCAAAAAGGGGAACTCCCAGAGATAAGATCAATGGGCCTGACCGTTACACCTTCCTGATCCATCGGCAAGAGCACAAAGCTAATGCCGGTATGTTTGGGTGCATCAGGGTCGGTGCGCACCAGGCAAAACATCCAATCGGCATGCTGCGCGCCGGAAGTCCATGTTTTCTGTCCATTAATCAGGAAGTAGTCACCCATGTCTTCCGCGCGGGTTCTGACACTCGCAAGATCAGAGCCTGCACCGGGTTCGCTGTAACCCTGGCACCAGGCAGCCCCACCTTTAGCAATCAGTGTGAGATGACGCTGCTTTTGTGATTCAGTACCGTACTCAAGCAACGTTGGCCCGAACATTCGAGTACCCATATTAATCAACGGCGGCCGGGCACCGATGGCCAGCATTTCTTCAAACAGGACGCCGGTTTCCTCTGCGGTCAAGCCACCGCCGCCATACTCAGTTGGCCAGGCTGGCACCGTCCAACCACGATCAGCCATGGTCTCCATCCACAATCGCGTATCCGGAGAAAATGTCATCTTCGTGCTGCCCGTATGAATCTCCCCCGGGCCTCTTGCGCCGGCAGGACAATTGCTCTCAAGCCAGGCCCTCGTTTCTTTTCTGAATGTCGCCATATCCGCCATGTCGTCAACCGGGGAGAATGTTATTTTGAAGAGTCTACCAGATGAACTCTCGTCATTTTTTACCAAGGCGCGAGCCACGAATAAACGCTAGAATCGATGAAAAAATTTCCAGGGGAAATGTATGTCGTACGAACACGTTATTTACGAGGTGGCTGACCAGGTTGCTCTGATCACGCTAAACCGCGAGGAAACCCTGAATGCGTTAACACCAATAATGCGCCAGGAACTTCTGGACACTGTGACCCGAAGCAATGACGATGATGAGGTTCGTGCCATCGTCATCACCGGTGCGGGTAGAGGTTTTTGTTCAGGCGGCGATGTGAAAGCGATGAACGAAGCTAGAAAATCCGGAAAGGCAAATGCCATAGACGACAAGATAGATCCTTTAAGGGACGACGTGGTACTCGCTCTGCGCAACGCGACCAAACCGGTGATTGCGGCAGTCAATGGTGCTGCAGCGGGCGCCGGAATGAACATCGCGCTGGCTTGTGACATTCGAATCGCTTCGAGTAAAGCGCGCTTCGGTCAAACGTTTTCAAGGCGCGGCCTGCATCCGGACTGGGGTGGTACCTATTTCCTGCCGCGAATTGTCGGTATGGCTAAAGCTTGCGAACTCATCTGGTCCGGCAGAATGATCGATGCCGCAGAGGCGCTGGAACTGGGCATTGTTTCCCAACTGGTCGAACCGGACGATCTCATGGCTGTGACTCTCCAGATGGCAAAGACATTCGCAGCGGGGCCGCCCATTGTGATACGCATGTCAAAAAGGGCCATATACAGAAGTATGGATTCAAGCCTCAAAGAGGCCCTCGAATTCGAGACCTATGCGCAAAACATCTGCGCAGCCACGCAAGATGCAAAAGAAGGTATCTCTGCATTTGTCGAGAAGCGCGAGCCAAAGTTCACCGGACAATAGCTATCATTAGACCGAAAAGCCTTCTTCAATCAGTGGCATCTTCCTGACACGCTCACCGGTTGCATCAAAAATCGCATTACACACAGCGGGAGCAAGCGGCGGAAGTGCGGGCTCACCGAGCCCGGTTGGCTTGTAGTCACTTTGGATAAAATGGACATCCACTTCTGGAGCGGCACCCATCCGTAAGACCGGATATTCATCAAGGTTCGTCTGCTGAATACGCCCGCCTTCCATGGTGATTTTTTGTCCCATCATCGTGCTGTAGCCATCAATGATGGCACCCTGCACCTGGCTTATCGCGCCACTCATATTGATAATCGGACCCACATCCGCCACCGCCGTTACTTTATGCAGGACCAGTTTTTTGTTCTGATCAACACTGACCTCTGCAATTTCCGCGACATGTGCGGCGTGACAGAAATAAAACGCCAAACCCAGGCCATGACCATCGGGCATCTCGCGCCCCCAACCGGCCTTGTCGGCAACCAGACGAATCACATCTACTGCACGTCCGGTATTGATTGACCTGATGTCACCGGGCTCTAACCAGCGAGGTTTGCCCAACATCTCAATGAGGAATTCCACGTGATCCCGCTTGGCCGCGAGCGCCAATTCATGGATAAAACTCTGCGAGACAAAGGCATGCGTGTTCGACCAGGGAGCGCGCCACGGACCGCAGAGCGTGTTCATTTCAATCATGGTTCTGGTACCGCGGCATGCGTCCATTGTCACGAAAGGAAACTCACCGCCACGGAATCCCGAACCAACCACCGACTTCCCGTCTTGCTGAACGCCAATACAATGTTCTTCCCAGGCGACAACTTCGCCTTGTGGGTTCAACGCGCCCTTTAGCTTTTCA
>Ga0066369_10001148_pt1 | contig 10996 bp, 10 predicted proteins | sample Knorr_S7_td_Bott_FD_70972 | JGI IMG/M metagenome (GOLD analysis project Ga0066369, IMG submission 70972) | Marine microbial communities from Southern Atlantic Ocean transect - Knorr_S7_td_Bottom_ad_4513_LV_A | ecosystem: Environmental > Aquatic > Marine > Oceanic | place: Southern Atlantic... | reverse complement strand
AGGGGCGGCAGGGGCGGGGCGGACGCACGCACCTCGTCAGCCCGGCGATGGCGGCGGCGGCGGCAATCGAGGGACACTTCGTAGACGTACGTGACTGGGAGAGGCAAGAAGCCTAGGGGCTTAACCGTCTCAGTTCCCGCCCCGATTTCGACTTTGGGACGGGCGTTCTTCAGGCCAACACATGTCTACCAGTCTCGACCAACCCGGCTACAACTCAGGTCGGACGATGTTCATCGTAATCACGGGGATCGTCTCCGTGATGGTGGTGTTGGCGCTCGTCCTGGCGTGGGTTGATAGCAAGATGCTGAACGAGATCAACGACTATAAATCAGCCGGCCTTACCGATCTCCCGTCTAACAACGCAAATCCGGAAGAGTTACTGGAGTTCGCCGACAAAGTTGGGATCGAGTGTGTTTCTATCGAGGATCTGTTCTCCGGCACCGGCGCGTGTGGTGATGTGCTGGATGTCGCACGGACGGTCAACGACTACAAATCAGACCACTCCGTGATATGGGCGTCCGTGTCCATATTCGGAATCGCTTTAGTCGTGACATTCACCATGTTCATCCACCAGGCAAGTTCCAACCTGCGGCACTTACGTATCGCAGGCCAGAAATTCACTCCGGGGTGGGCCGTCGGGTGGTTCTTCATACCGTTCATGAATATTTACAAACCCACCCGCATCGTGGGTGAACTGGCGAAAGCATCCAAGTCGACCGATACCAAAAATCCCAGAGCGTGGCAGAATGCTAACTCGCAAGACGGGAAGTTCATCAGTTCATGGTGGACGCTCGTCATTATGGCGGTTCTGTTCGGCCCGAGAGGGATCTCCCTTTTCGTCGGCCGTGGGGACATCGAGGACTGGGCGGCGGCGGGACGGTTGCTGGTGTTGTCAGACCTTTTTCAGGTGCTACCGCTGGTATTGACCGTTATTGTTATATTCCGACTTCAGCGTGCACAGGAAATTCGACATCAAATAATGCTTGCCCGGCGATCCCGGGTGGCAGGAAATTCGTAACACCTCAACCAGGCGGAGAGAATTAACGCCGTTGGCGTGATCCCGCTAGAACAAAGCCAACTCATCAACAGGACAGAACATTGGACCCTTTGAAGAAAGTAACGGGGATCGTCGCTCCGCTCGACCGAGCGAACGTGGACACAGACCAGGTGATCCCAAAACAGTTCTTGAAGCGAATAGAACGGACCGGCTTCGGTGAGTTCGCTTTCTTCAACTGGCGATACCTAGAGGATGGCGTCCCCAACCCGGATTTCATCCTGAACAGGGCGGAGTACCAGAACGCTCCCATCCTCGTCGCCGGCCCGAACTTCGGTTCAGGCTCATCGCGTGAACATGCGCCGTGGGCATTGAAGGAGTACGGCTTCATGGCGGTGATCGCCCCCAGTTTTGGCGACATCTTCCGCAATAACTGCTTCCAGAACGGCATGGCGCCAGTCATCCTTTCACAGGCCGGCGTGGACACCATCATGGCCCGCGCCCTCCGAAATCCCGGCTACAGTCTGACGGTGGATATCGTGGAGCAGCGGGTGTATGACGAGGAAGGTTTCTCGGAATCGTTCGAGATGGAGCCCTTCCGGCAAGAATCGCTGATGGAAGGGCTCGATGAGATAGAGCGCTCACTACAGAACAACGACGCAATTACCGAATTTGAAGAGGCACACCCTGCACGCTGGTAGCGGTGCGGTTGTTAGCCCTGTACGGAGAAAAGAATATTGGAACTTAAGATCGCTGTCATCGGTGGTGACGGAATCGGCCCGGAAGTCACGGCCGAATCCGTAAAAGTACTCGACGCTGTCGGGCGACGCTTCGGTCACGATTTCACCTGGCGGACGGGTCAAATGGGAGGCTGCGCGATAGACAAGTACGGCACGCCCCTACCTGACGAGACGATGGACACCATCCTGGGTTGCGATGCGATCTTATTCGGCGCCGTCGGAGGTCCGAAGTGGGACGATCCGCGAGCGAAGACCCGGCCCGAAGACGGCATTCTGCGCATCCGCAAGGAACTCGGACTGTTCGCAAACGTACGGCCGATCAAGGTCTATCCAGAACTTGTACATTCCTCTCCACTCCGCCCAGAGCAGCTTGAAGGCGTGGACATGGTCATCCTCCGGGAGCTGACCGGGGGCCTGTATTTTGGACGGCCGAAGAAGCGCTGGGAGAACGCCCGCGGACGAAGAGCAGTCGATACTCTCTCTTACACCGAGAAGGAGATCGAACGAGTCGTGCGTGTCGGTTTCGAGATGGCCCGCAACCGTCGCGGTAAGCTCACGTCTGTGGACAAAGCGAACGTTCTTGAGACCGGCCGGCTCTGGCGCGAGATCACGATCGAACTCCACCACGAGTATCGTGACGTGGAGCTGAACCATGTGTTGGTGGACAACGCCGCCATGCAGCTGATCACAAACCCCGCTAAATTTGACGTGATCGTCACTGAGAACACCTTCGGCGACATCCTGTCTGATGAAGCGTCTGTACTTTCCGGCTCTATAGGCATGCTGCCGTCAGCCAGCCTGACCAGCCCGCCCCCGAAAAAGGGTGCACGACGACGACGCGGTGGAAAGCCGGCCCTCTACGAACCCATCCACGGCAGCGCCCCGGACATCTCCGGACATGGCGTCGCTAACCCGGTGGCCTCGTTGCTGAGCAGCGCAATCATGCTGCGTTGGTCCTTCGGCCTCTATGAGGAAGCTGACGCCATCGAAAAGGGCGTGGGCGCAGTTATGTCAGAAGGCTTCCGAACGCGAGACATCGCGAGCGAGGGCGACAAGTGCATCGGCACCGTCCAGTTTGGCGACATGGTGGCAAGCGCAGTCGGCGGGTAGCACCGCCGTGTGTGGGGGCGTAGACAATACGCTCACGCGCCTCACGGGCAATCATCCACAAAAGGTCTCAGTAACCGGCGGGTCGTTCTCTTTGTCTATGACGATACGTATATCGCTTAACGGGGTCTCTTCCCCCTCGAACACGAGATAGACAAACCCTTGGGGCGTCAAAACAAGCCGCTTGATGAACCGGTAAGGAGATCCGTACTTCTCGAGGTGATCGGTGCCACAATCCTTCAGATACAGGACTATTTGCTCGCCGGATATAAATGTCATCTCACCATCTAGCTCGAACATGTCGGGAGGTAAGTCGCCTCCCCACCAGTTCACCAGGATCGATTCACTTTCCGGTATCTCACCTTTGAGGGACTGACCTACCGACATAGTCCAGGGCGTAAAAATCTGGGGCGAAGATCCCCATCTCAGTTGATCCAGTGGAACCTGTGGCATTCTCCCTTCCACAGTCACGCCAGGGCGCTCTCCGGAGACCGTCGTCCAGAACGGGTCCCCGGGCTCTTCCACGGTGGCGATCACGATAAGATCCGCCCTTCTCGCCGCCTCCACATGATCCGGCGCGTTCTCCAAATTATCGGAAGACCGCATGTGAATCCCGTCATCAGGGTCGTCCGACAACACGCTCACAGATATCGGGGTTGCGGTCGGATCGGAAGCCGGCGCGTCCGTTGTCGTCTCCGCTTCCGTTCCCGTTGGAGAGTCGGTTGGCTCGGGTTCGGGTTCGTCGCCTGATGAGCAAGCGAGTGTGGCCAATCCCGCCACGGCGACGATCAGCACAAGCAAGAACCGGACTCGTAGGTTCAACACGCCTACCTCTGTTGTTTCGATCGATATCCGAACCCGTAAGCCGGTATCAGGGGACCATATCGACAATCGCCGACAAGATTAGGAATGTCGGCACATGATCGATCACGCGCGAATTCATTTTGACCTCAATCCATCCGAATTCGAACGGTGTAATCGCCCATCCAACTCGGAGGATTTACCTGTGGAGATGTTGATAATGCCAGCCTGTCACACTGACAACACGGTCAAAATGACGTGACACTGCGCCACGCTAGAATTGAGTATGTATCCGGTCAACCCGAGTTCGAACTGTGTAACCGCCATTCCAGGTCGGCGGATTCTCCTGTGGAGCGGAGGTGGGAAGTCCACCCCGGCCCGCGCCCTCGGAGCGAAGCTTGATCTACCGGTCGTGGAGTTGGAAGCCATCCGGATGGCTTCCCGCATACTGTGGTGAGTCCGAACGCAAAACGCCGGGAGCCTCGTTTGACCGAATCTGCACAAAAGCGCACACGCACTCTGCTCCACTGGGGTGTCTATGACATTGAGGTGGAGGACGAACGCATCGTCGCAGCGCATCCCTGGGCGGACGACCCCGATCCTTCCGATATCGGCCAGTCCATCCCCTCCGCGGTCCACCACGAATCCCGGATAACGCAGCCGATGGTCCGCAGCGGATGGCTGAAACACGGACCTCGAAGCAATGGCGGAGGCCGAGGAACCGAGCCGTTCGTCCCGGTTAGCTGGGACCGGGCCTTTGATCTGGTCGCCACGGAGCTGCAACGTGTCAAACACATCCATGGCAACCAGGCCATTTACGGAGGTTCTTACGGCTGGGCATCGGCGGGTCGATTTCACCATGCGCTGAGCCAGATTCACCGCTTCCTCAACCAGATCGGCGGCTACACCGGCTCGGTCAACACCTACAGCTCCGCCGCCAGCGAGGTGATCATCCCGCACGTCTTCGGTATCGGCCACATGCCGTTCACGCAGGGTCAAACTGTGTGGCCGGTGATCGCGCAGCACACCCGTCTGATTGTGATGTTTGGCGGCATGCCTCCCAAGAACACGCAGATCAGCGCAGGGGGCGCGGGCAAACATATCGCCCAGGATTGGCTGCTTAAGTGCAAAGCCAACGGAGTGGAGTTCGTCAACATCAGCCCCCTGAGAGGTGACGCCGCCGAGGGTCTTGATGCTGAATGGCTGGCCCCGAGGCCGAACTCGGATACAGCCCTGATGCTGGGACTCGCCCACACCCTTGCCGTAGAGGAGCTCGCCGATCGTAAGTTCCTCGCCACCTATTGCGAGGGTTACGAGCGGTTCGAACCGTACTTGCTAGGTAGTTCAGACGGTCAGCCAAAGGACGCCGATTGGGCCGCAGCGCTGACCGGCATCCCGGCGGACGCAATACGACAGCTCGCACGCCGAATGGCAGGGGTTCGCACCCTCATCACGGTCGCGTATTCGTTGCAGCGCGCTGATCACGGAGAACAGCCCTATTGGATGGCGGCGACGCTGGCCTCGATGCTCGGCCAGATCGGGCTCCCCGGGGGTGGCGTCGGATATGGGTACGGCGCATTCGGGCGCATGGGGAGGCCCGCCAGACGCGTCTCCGGTCTGACCTTTCCGCAGGGAACTAACCCCATCCGTGACTTCATTCCGGTCTCCCAAATCACTGAGATGTTGGAGCGACCGGGTGAGGAGTTTGAATACGACGGCAAGCGCCACACCTACCCTGATGCGCGACTTATCTACTGGTGCGGCGGCAATCCGTTCCACCACCATCAGGACCTCAACCGTATGATCCGGGCCTGGCAGAAACCCGAGACGATTATCGTCAACGAGTCGTGGTGGAACGCTATGGCCCGGCATTCGGATATCGTTCTGCCGGCTACTACATCGCTTGAGCGGAACGACATCGGCCGATCCCCGGAAGACACGTTCATCTTCCCGATGCAACAGGCGATCCCGCCGGTCGGCGACGCACGCAGCGATTACGACATATTCACGGGAATTGCTCAAAAGATGGGCGTTGGTGAGTCGTTCACGGAGGGCCGGAGCGAAGACGATTGGCTCCGTCATCTGTACGGCGAGTTCCGGGAACAGATGGGCCGACGGGAAGGGATAGAGATTCCAGAGTTTGACGACTTCTGGAAGCTGGGTGAGGTGGAGCTGCCTACCGAAGATAATGATCGAGTCCACCTGTCAGAGTTCCGGAGCGACCCGGTCAAAAATCCTCTCGAGACCCCATCGGGCAAGATCGAGATCTTCTCGGAGACGATCGATAGCTTCGGATACGAAGACTGTCCGGGGCATGCGACATGGCTGGAGCCATCTGAGTGGCTCGGTGCAGAGCGGGCGGAGAGATTCCCGATTCACATGATCTCGAACCAGCCAACCACCCGGCTACACAGCCAACACGACCCTGGGTCGGTGAGTGTAGCAAGCAAGGTTCAGGGCCGAGAGCCGGTGGCGGTCAACCCGGACGACGCCATGTCCCGCGGAATCAAGGACGGCGACGTGGTGCGTGTTTTCAATGATCGCGGAGAGTGCCTGGCGGGGGTGCGTGTGGACGAAGGGGTGCGTCCCGGAGTGATCGTACTTTCCACGGGAGCCTGGTACGACCCCGAAACACCCGGGGGGTTGGACCGGCACGGCAACCCCAATGTCCTGACACTGGACAAGGGGACATCAAGCCTCGCCCAGGGCCCGATCGCCCAGACAGCGCTGGTGGAAATCGAGAAGTTTGAGGGAGAGTTGCCGCCCGTACGTGCGTTTGAGCCACCGGCGATGTTGACACCGAAATAAGTGGTCTGAAATACGCCCACGCCCTCAATCCCGGTCCGTCGCCAGAAACCCCGGTAGCTCGGCGAGACTGTCGATCACTTCAACGGCGTTCGTGATGTCTGGCTGTTCGTCCGATATCAAGACCCCCATCGCACCTACTTCGGTAGCCCAGTCGATCGACCGGTTGTTGTCATCTACGAACAGCGCCTTCTCTGGCGGAACACCGGCGTGAGCAAGGATGCGATCGTAATAATTCCGGCTGCCCTTCCACGTGTCCACAAGATCCGTGCCGTATGTTTCCGTGAATAGATCTCGAACCCCCATACCCCGTAACGTCGCATCGAGATCGACCGCCTCTGTCCCCGAACCTGCGTAGATGCTGTAGCCCATTTCGTGAAGCTCGCGAATGGCGTTCCCGGCGCCAGGTATTTCGCACTCAATGCGCGCCCAGACGAACTGGTGCGTCGCTCTGGCGAGGTCTGCACACTCATCTTCGTCCGCAGAAGCATCGACCCCCACCAGCTCGCACATGTCGCGGAGCCACTTGATGATATGGATCCGTCGGGCGGCAAGGTAACCGCCGTCGAGCGGGAACTCGTCGAAGGCGTCCATGCTCCCGGCGACAATCGCGGCGTTCGCGTCCGACCACTGCGACGGCGAGCCTCCCAAACGCGGTGCAAGGTAATCGCCGAGGATCGCGCGGTACTGCGGGGCACGCCTGTCGTTGTCGCTCATCGTGCCGCCGTCGTCCAGGAAGATGGATTCGATTCCGTGCAGCCTGTCCAGACTCATGCTCGCTTCCTTTCAAATGTCCAGAACACGCAGCAGTAGACCCGACCGCGCAACGGTGCGCAATCACGCCCGGCAACTCCAGAGTGACCAACCAGGGTTATATCGCCTATCATCCCCGACGCTACGGTTGCGCCAACCGGCTGAAGCCCCGGCCAGGCAACACCCGAGATCCGCAATCAAGTCAGTGGAATCAAAGGGATCACGTTGAGCGAAATCCTGTTTGAAATTGAACCCCCGCGCTGTCGCGGAATGGTGTTCGACGGCGATTCCATGCTCATGGTCCGCTTCAATCCGCCGGACGCGGGCGACCACTGGGAGACCCCCGGAGGGGGCAGCGAGCCCGGTGAGTCACTGAACGACCGCCTTGTTCGTGAGATGCGGGAAGAACCCGGCCTGTCCGTGGAACCAGGACCGATCCGCTACTTGTGCCACATTGTGGACGGATACATCATCCGCACCCACATCTACTTTGAGGCAACGGCGATCGGCGGCTCGCTGGGTAACTTTGGCGGGATGACCGCAGAAGAATCAAAGTGGTTTGTTGAGCGGAGATTTGTCGAACGCGCCGAAACGTTAGAAATTCCGGCGTTCCCACAGAACGGTATCTGGAACAGGGTGTGGGCCGACCGGAATCGCGGATTCCCGGAGACGGTGTATCTCGGATTGTTCGCGTGGAACGGAACGAGATTTATTTCATCCATTGATCCAGATTCGAAGCCGATTTCGTAAAACTGGACCGTGAAGTAATCGGCCACATACTTAGACAACATTCAGACCAATAGGAGAACCAAACCCATGTCGACACGTCCATTCACCGGCAACCCGTCCCAGGTGATGATGGAGCAGTTCGCTGCGTCCGGCGTGAAGTACGTGTTCTACAACTCCGGGTCCCGTGAGGCGACGTTCTTTGACGCCCTCCACGCCCATCCTGATGTGAACGGCATCCTTGCACTGCACGAAGGCCCGGTGGCGGCGATGGCCGGCGGCTACGCGCAGGTACAGGGCGATCCCGCCGTGATGGTGGTCCACCTCGGCGCCGGTCTGGCGCAGTCGCTCGGCCAACTGTTCAACGCATGGAACGGCGGACTCCCGGTCGTCGTCATCTCGTTTCACGGCGATACAGGCAGCTTTGCCGACTCCGTGATGCTAAATATCGATCATGACTTCGGACCGACGTACTTGTCTGCCCCCTTCACAAAAGCGGCTTGGGCGGTAATCGAACCTGAAGGCTTGCCTGAGGCGATCGAGCGCGCAATCCAGGTGGCGACAGCAGCGCCAACCGGGCCGGTACATATCGCCGTGTACGACCGTCTCCTGGACGCCGCCCCTGTGACGGTCGATATCATCGACTCCAGAATCGCCCCGATCCGCTCCGGCTACGCCGACGATGCCGACCTGGACGGGATCGTATCCGCACTGCAAGCAGCCGAGAGGCCGATGTTGTACGTGGGCGACGGCGTGTTCAAGAGCGGCGCGAGTGACGCCGTAACAGCGCTGGCTGAACACTACGGTGCGGCGGTGGCCTGCGCATCGCCCGACCTCGTAGGCGTGTCCATAGCTCACCCGCTCCACTGCGGTCCGTTCGGCCCGGCTGCGGCTGCCGTGAAGCCTGACTGCATAGTCGCCATCGGCGTGAGACATGCCGGCGCAGGACTACCCGGAGACTACGCCGCGTTCAGATCGGCTGACCGTGTCTTTGCGCTCGGCTCTGACATCACAAACCTTCAGAACATCCCGGCACTGGAAAACGGAATCGTGGCCGACGAGGGCAAGGCGATAACACGGCTGCTGGAAATAGCGCGGGATGCAGGCAGCAGCGACGCGTTCGATAGTCGCCGCACCAGCGCGCTAGAACATGCAGCGTCACTGCGCGCCGCACGTCGTGCCGGGTTACAACCGGGCGGCGATCACGTCGTCCCCGGACGTGTACGACCGCTTGTGCTGCTGGACGCCATCGAGACCGAACTTGCGAGGATCGGCGGCGGCATCATCACTTCCGAGCAGTTCGCCATTCAGCTTGAGTGCATCGAAGCGGTAGACGGCGGCGGGGTGATCACGCATCTCAGGCGGCCCGGTGAGTCAGAGGGCTGGGGCATGGCAGCCGCTGCGGGGGCCAAGGTCGCGGCTCCGCACACGCCGGTCATCGGACTGGTCGGCGACGGCTCCGTCTACTACGCAGACTCTGTGTTCTGGACCGCCGTGGCCCACGGCATTCCGGTGCTGTACATCATCCCCAATAATGCAGCGTACGGCATCGTCGCCACGCTGTTTGCGGCGGCCGGCGGTATAATGCGTGAGACGGGACAGTTCGCAGGTGTCGGCCTCGAAGGGATCGATCCGCTTGGTCTGGCGCGCTCTTATGGATTGGAAGGCGAACGGGTGGACGACGAGGCCGATGTCGCCAGCGCGATCGCTCGCGGGTTGGCCATCGTGGAAGACGAAAAGCGGCCCTATGTTCTGGATGTACGCCTGCCGTCCGGCCTCCCGGAAGGCGCCAGCGCAGCAGCACCGTTCCGACTGTCTGGCGCTTAATTCAATAAAAGAAAATGACTAAAGCGATGAGCACAACATCGCCCGACTTCGAATCCGGATACGCGAACGTCAACGGGACGGATCTCTACTACGAGATCGCTGGGTCTGGCACGCCTTTGATCCTGGTCCACGGCCTATCGCTCGATAAACGGATGTGGGACAGCCAGTTTGGCATGCTCGCCGAAAACTACCGGGTTATCCGGTACGACGCCCGCGGGCACGGAAAATCTGTCCCAACGTCTACAGATGCCTACTCCCACTCCAAGGACCTCAAGGGACTTATGGACGTCCTCAGCATCGACCGCGCACATCTGGTCGGACTCTCGATGGGTGGACGCACTGTTATCGACTTCACCATCGACAATCCTGGGCGGGCGATTTCACTTGTACCCGTGGACTCTCCACTTCCCGGCATGGATCCTGTCACGGATTTTCCGGGGCGGATAGGAAGAATCATCGCGACGGCAAACGAGTCGGGGATGAGCGCTGCATTGGACATGTGGTGTGCCGACGAGCTTTTCACTCCAGCTGTGAATAACTCGATCAGTGCCGAGCCGCTTGACGAAATCCTGCGTGGATACTCAGGCTGGAACTGGACCAGTGGCGCAACCGTCATTGATCGTGACAGGCCTGCTGCTCAGCTACTGGACACTATCTCAGCTCCAACTCTTGTGATCGTGGGCGAACTAGACCTGCTCGATTTCCATGTCGCTGCGGACGCTATGGAAGCCAATATCACTGACGCCAGGAAATCCGTCATATCCGGCGCAGGACATATGTCCAACATGGAAGACCCGGCTACATTTAACACCCTGTTGAAAGAGTTCCTGTCCGGGATTGAGTGACTGCGAACCGTTCACTCCACCGGCAACGGCGCGCCCCTGAGCAACCACACCATCCGTCGACGCCCTGCCAGTAGAACCGGCGCTGATGTTTCCGATCGTTGACCGTGGCTTGTCCGCGCCCCGAATTCTGCTGAATTCATGCGGATTCAGAGGTTATCATCCCCGCATATGTCAACAAAAATGACCGGCAAGAAAGCCCTCCTTGAAATGCTCCGTGCCGAGGGCGTGACCCACATCTTCGGCAATCCGGGAACCAGCGAATCGCCATTCCTGGACGCGCTGGAAGACTACCCGGACCTCCGATACATCCTGGCGCTCCAGGAAGGCGTCGCTGTCGGCATGGCTGACGGGTACGCCCGCGCCACCAACAAGGCGGCGTTTGTGCAGCTTCACATCGA
>Ga0066369_10001147_pt1 | contig 11001 bp, 7 predicted proteins | sample Knorr_S7_td_Bott_FD_70972 | JGI IMG/M metagenome (GOLD analysis project Ga0066369, IMG submission 70972) | Marine microbial communities from Southern Atlantic Ocean transect - Knorr_S7_td_Bottom_ad_4513_LV_A | ecosystem: Environmental > Aquatic > Marine > Oceanic | place: Southern Atlantic ocean... | reverse complement strand
AATGTAGGTTGAGACAATCGCCCCAAGTGAGCTGAGCGCAAGGTAAAGAACAGATGCAGCAGTAGTGCCATCTACATCGTAATCCCCAAAAATGAGAATTGGAGATTGTTTATCAATGTTTAGAATAACCCCATCTACGGCCCGATCCATATCTTTTATAAGGAAGGGATCGTGGAGTAGGCTTAAGTCAGGATTAAAGAAAGAATGGGAATCATTAAAGGAATTAATTCCCCGATTTGCCATTATCTTAGCAATAATCTCCGTACAGTGAAATTCCTGTATGTGGCTGCTAACAATTTCAGGGTCAGGATCTAAAATTCGCCAATTCATTGCTTGATTAAAAAATGAGCCGGTCTATAAGCCGAGTTCTGTTTTTCTGCTATGCAGAATTAGTGACCATTCATCTGATCCAGACTTCACAGTCTGGATTACGCAATCTACCCATCTCTCATTATGATGCGGACAACATCTGGAGATCTATTCGATCTTGCACTAGGTGGGGTTTACAAGCTTTCCGCATTGCTCCGGAAACTGGTGGTCTCTTACACCGCCTTTTCACCCTTATCCCGACATCATTGATGTCGTGACGGTTTCTTTTCTGTTGCACTTTCCATGTCCTCGCGGACTCCTCCCGTTAGGAGGCACCCTGTCCTGCAGTGCTCGGACTTTCCTCTCCGACACAAGTGTCGGAGCAGTCACTCAACCGACTCAATTTTTTAAATATCTATTCTGATTTTTCCCAAAAAAGAAAACGGCCACAGATACTACAGTTCTGTATCGTCATAAGTGTTTTTACCTCTGCTACCAGTTGTGGTGGCAAGGCTGCGCCGCATCCGCCGCAGGACCTTCCTCCTAAGGAGACCACTGCTAACCCATTTCGGGCGGATAGTATTCTTTTATACCGCGCAAGTATATTCACGCTCAGTTCTTTGGTTTTTTCCTCACGACGTTTTTCAAGGTCTTTTTTCTCTGAACTGGAAGCTGCCAATGCATGCTCCAGCTTAACTCGCTGGGAAGATAAGTCCTTACTCAAGGATTCCAAGCTTTGTTCTTGACTTTTCACTTGTTCTGCAAGCTGATCTTTCTCTTCTAAAAGCTCCAATTCTGTCGTCTCACCACTATCCAAATCTTCTTTAAAATGATCAATTTCTAACATTAACGCATCATATTGTTTATTGTTTGTCACCAAATATAGCTGATCTTTTAGCTTATCAATCTTCTCCTTAAACTCTATTAAGTTCATTTCGGTCTTATGCAGTTCGACAGCTATTTCTTTTAAGCGCGCCTTCCCCCGCTCAAAATCAGAAATCAAGTTATCTTCTGTGTTTTGCAAGTCAGCTACTTTTATTGGTAAATCTCCAAGTAATTCTTCAATTTCTGCCAATTGAGAATCTATTTTCTGCAAACCGATTAGATCCTGTATTAAGTTCATATAACTCCTAATTGAAAAAATATAAAAAATGCACCAACCTGAGGTGCACCTGCATTAAATGGATTTTCTTTTTCCCCGTTCTTAAAACGGGACATTTCAACTTTCATTGATTAAACTTCCTTTTTATTTTAAACGACTGTGCCAAAGTAAGTAATGTCAAAACTTACTATTTTTTAGCTTATTAATTTACAATGATTTCCTTAGAACAGAAACCTTTCCTGTTCACAGTAAAATATTTATTCCCCAAAAAGATCCTGCAAAGCCTGTCCAGCAATGGTGGTGCCGATTGCAAAGGACGCCGTAGCCGCAGGTGACGGCGCATTCAGAACATGGATAAATCTTTCTGACTGAATGATGTAAAAGTCATCCAGCAATTTTCCGGATTTATCCATTGCCTGTGCCCTGATACCTGATCCCCCTGGTTCTAAATCAGAGCCTTGAATTTCCGGCACAAGACGCTGTAACGCTTTTACAAAAAGCGGTTTAATAAGTGACCTTGCTTGTTCAATAATTCCAGTTTTCCAATAACTACGTCCGATCTTCCAAAACCCCGGATTGGTAACCAAACCCCAAACCTCCATGAGATTAACATCCCGCCTTCGATATCCCTCCCGAGCCCAAGCAAGAACAGCGTTTGGCCCTGCTTCTACAGAACCATTTGTTCTTCGTGTAAAGTGGACTCCCAAGAAAGGAAACCTGGAATCAGGAACCGGGTAAATCAACGAATTCACCATGTGTCGGCTTTCAGGTTTCAGCACATAGTATTCTCCTCTAAAAGGAATGATGCTGATGGAAGAGTTTTCCCCTGCCAGCTGGGCAATTTTATCGGAGTAAAGTCCGGCACAATTAATCACCAGCCTGGTAGGATAATCATATGTTTGAGTGTTGACAATACATTCCTCTCTTTTCTTAACAAAACCTTTTACAGTGGCTTCCGTTTTGATTTCACCTCCTCGTTTTATGATCTGCCTGGCAAGCTCATCAACAACAGCTGTATAATCAATGATCCCCGTGGCGGGAACGTGTAGCGCTTTTATTCCCGTGGCATAGGGCTCCAAGTCTCTTAGCTCTTATGAATCAACGATCCTTATATCGGACATACCTTTTTCCAGCCCCCGCCTGTAGGGCGCTTCAAGCCTGTCTGTCCACTTCCCCTAGATTAATCGCTACAATTACCTTACCGCACAAGTCATATTGTACATTGTGTTTATCGCAAAACAGGAGAAGTTCATTTACTCCCCGGCGACAATTGCTTGCCTTCATTGAACCGGGCTTATAATAAATACCAGAATGGATGACTCCGCTGTTATGACCGCTTTGGTGAAGTCCCGGAGATTTCTCCTTTTCAAGAATCCGCAGCTTCAATCCTGGTTTTTGTTCCAGCAGTTTGTAAGCTGTAGCAAGCCCTACAATTCCTCCGCCGACAACGATTACATCATCCATAAAATGTTATTTTCTGCTTTTTCTTTTTTTACCTTGTAAACTTCATCAGCCCAATAAACTGGGGAAATTAATATTTTTATGTAGCGTAATCCTTACTTTTATTCCCCCAATTATCCTAAATTTGTTTTTGAAATAAACCCTTTTCAGCAACTTATTTAGAATTCTAATCACCAATTAAAATGATCCGACCATCACAAAACAATCCTTTTATTAATCGTCATTTAGGTCCATCTGATGAAGAAATTCAGTCTATGCTGAAATCATGCGGATTATCATCCCTTGATGAACTCATCAGTGAAACAATTCCCGCTTCAGTTCTGGATATGAATTCTCTCCAATTGAAAGCGGGGGAAAGTGAACACGCTCTCCTGAAAGAATTACAGACCATTGCAGATAAAAACCAGGTATTTCAATCTTACATCGGAATGGGGTATTACGGTACCATTACACCGACGGTTATTCTTCGGAATATTTTTGAAAACCCCGGCTGGTATACACAATACACTCCCTATCAGGCAGAAATTTCCCAGGGACGGCTGGAGGCATTATTAAACTTTCAAACCATGGTATGTGATTTAACCGGAATGGAAATCGCAAACGCCTCATTATTAGACGAAAGCACGGCGGCAGCGGAGGCAATGACATTAATTGTCCGCGTAAATCCAACCAGAAACACGTTTTTTGTAGCCACGGATTGTCATCCACAAACGATTGCTGTGTTAAAAACCCGTGCGGAGCCAGTAGGTATAAAATTAGTTGTGAAAGAACCCGATCATTTTGAATTTTCAGATGAAACATTGGGCGGATTACTACAATATCCTGCAACTGATGGTAAAATCTGTGATTATTCCAGCCTGTGCGATTTAGCCCATGAATCGGGAAGTTATATTGCCGTCGCTGCTGATTTATTGAGTTTGGCAATGTTAAAACCCCCCGGAGAATGGGGAGCTGATGTGGTTGTTGGAAACACTCAGCGATTTGGAGTTCCTATGGGTTATGGAGGTCCTCATGCTGCCTTTTTTGCTACACATAAAAAATTTGAAAGAAAAATCCCCGGACGAATAATCGGACTTTCAAAAGATGTTCATAGAAATCCTGCGTTACGAATGGCTCTCCAAACCCGGGAACAGCATATCCGCCGGGAGCGAGCTACCTCAAATATCTGTACAGCCCAGGTGTTGCTCGCTGTCATGGCGGGAATGTACGCAGTGTATCACGGTCCAAAGGGGGTCCGGAAAATTGCAGAGGAAATTCACAGAAAAACATGTGTGCTGGGGTCTGCATTAAAATCTGCAGGATATAAAATGATTCACAATCATATTTTTGATACGTTAAGGTTTGAAGGAAGCGAAGAATTGTTTAAGAAAGCAAAGGAACATCAAATCAATCTTCGTAACTATAAAGATGATACATTAGGTTTATCATTGGACGAAACGGTATCTGAAAACAATCTAAATGATCTGCTGAATTTGTTTGATGCAAAACCTGAAAAAGATGATTCATTTAATATTCCAAAACATCTTCTCCGCTTATCCGGTTACCTTGAACATCCGGTATTTAATCAGTACCGCTCTGAAACAGAAATGCTCCGCTACATGTACCGTCTTCAGCAGAAAGACCTTTCCCTGACCACAAGCATGATCCCGCTTGGCTCATGCACTATGAAGCTCAATGCCACAACAGAAATGATTAGTGTTACGTGGTCTGAGTTTGCACACCTTCATCCCTTTTCCCCAAAAGAACAGGCAGCCGGCTATCATAAATTAATAGAAGAATTAGGACAACAGCTTTGCGCAATCACCGGATTTACACATTTTTCTTTCCAACCAAATTCAGGGGCTCAAGGGGAATTTGTCGGATTAAAGCTTATTTCCGCCTACCATCAGTCAAGGGGGGACGAAAATCGTACTGTTTGTCTCATCCCTTCCTCTGCTCACGGCACCAATCCTGCCAGTGCGGTTATGACAGGAATGAGTGTAATCATTGTCCGGTGTGACGAAAATGGGAATATTGATCTGGATGATCTGACTCAAAAAGCTGAAACCAGCAGGAATCAACTGGCTGCTTTTATGGTAACCTATCCATCAACTCATGGGGTATTCGAAGAGCAGATTGTGGACATCTGCAGAATCATCCATGTTAACGGTGGGCAGGTGTATTTGGATGGAGCGAATTTAAACGCCATGATGGGGCTGTGCAAACCGGCAGATTTTGGAGCCGACGTGTGCCACATCAATCTCCATAAAACGTTTTGCATTCCACATGGAGGCGGCGGTCCCGGGATGGGTCCTGTCTTTACAAAAAAACACTTGGCACCATTTCTCCCTGATCATCCGGTCATTTCTACCAGTGGGGAGCTGGGAATTGAAGCTGTTTCTTCCGCCCCTTGGGGAAGCGCCGGAATCCTTCCCATCTCCTGGGCGTTTATTCGGTTAATGGGTAACTCAGGAATTAAGAAAACTTCTCAGATAGCCATCCTGAATGCAAATTACATGGCAAAAATATTGGGTCAGCATTTTTCCGTTCTTTATACCGGAATTTCAGGGAGGGTGGGACATGAATTTATCCTTGATTTACGCCCGTTTCGCAAATCCTGCGGGATAACTGATGAAGATGTGGCGAAGCGCCTTATGGATTATGGTTTTCATGCTCCTACCATGTCTTTTCCGGTTCCGGGCACTCTCATGATCGAGCCGACGGAAAGCGAATCAAAAGCAGAAATGGATCGTTTTTGTTCCGCCCTGATACACATAAAAAAAGAGATTTTGGATGTGGAATCGGGTAAAGCCGATCTCAAAAACAATCTACTGAAAAACGCACCTCACACAGCGCAGCATGTTTGTGATGACGATTGGACACATCCATACACACGAGAGCAAGCCGCTTTTCCTACTGAGTGGACCAAAAAATCAAAATTCTGGCCCTCGGTTGGCCGGATCGACAATGCTCACGGGGATCGAAACTTAGTCTGTACCCGCCCACCTATTGAGGAATATGAAAATTAGTGTTTTAGTTTCTTAAAAAGAATTTTTCTTATTTGCAATGTTATCATGCAATTGTGCAATATAGTAACAAGTAAGCAGCTGAGATAAAAACCACGAAGAACTTTAATTTAAAACACCACTTACTAGCGAAGTGTAGTTTTCTTTCATCCTCACTGGCAGGATCTTATTGATCAAGTTTGCTTCTCCCTCCACATGAACCTGGATATAATTATCGGTGTGTCCCATAATCTTTCCGTTTTTCACATTCTCAAATAAAACCAGACGTTTTTGGTTTGTGAATTGATCATAGAAATATCTTTGCTTTTTATCTGATAAAATATGGAGCATTTTACTTCGCTCCGTTCTCTTTTCTTTTGGAACAGCTTCGCCCATCTCAACGGCATCCGTATCCGGACGCTCGGAATAAGTGAAGACATGAAGATAGGAAATATCCAGTTCATTCAAAAAATTGTAGGTGTCCAAAAAATCATTATCGGTTTCCCCGGGAAAACCGACAATAACATCCACACCGATACAGCAATCCGGGATATGCGATTTTATTTTTGCCACGCGGTTTTCGTACAAATTTCGTCTATATCTTCTGCGCATAGCGCTTAATATTTTGTCAGAACCGGATTGTAACGGGCTATGAAAATGAGGCATGAATTTTTCAGAGAAAGCACAAAATTCAATAATTTCATTTGTTAATAAATTTGGCTCAATTGATGAAATCCGAATACGGTCAATTCCCTCCAAACGGTTTAATTGCTGAATAAGATCATAAAATGTTTCGCTGGTTCCTTTTCCGAAATCACCAATATTTACACCGGTGAGTACAATTTCCCGGGTATCTGTTTCCGCAATTTCCCGTGCAGTTTTCATAGTGTTTTCTACGGTGTTGTTTCGGCTTTTTCCCCGGGCCAAGGGAATGGTACAAAAAGAGCAGGAGTAATCACAGCCGTCCTGAATTTTCAAAAAAGATCGCGTCCGTTCTCCAGCTGAATAGGAGGGAATAAATGTATGAACATGGTCAATCTCCGATTGGATTACTTTTACCTTTCCCTTCAGATCAATCGCATCCAAATGGTCCAGGAGATTAAATTTTTCCTCCGCACCCAAAACAATATCCACGCCATCTATTTCGGAAATTTCATTTGGTTTTAATTGGGCATAACAACCGATGACTGCAACAGCAGAGTCCGGATTTCTGCGCTTCGCCTGCCGGATCAATTTTCGTGCTTCCTTATCGGCGTTGTCCGTTACAGAGCAGGTATTTAGTACATAAAAATCTGCTTTATCCCTGTAATCTACTTTCTCAAATCCATGACGAATAAAGTCCCGTGAAATTGTAGCAGTTTCTGAGAAGTTCAGTTTGCACCCTAAGGTATGGAAGGCAATCCGTTTGCACTGTGTGCTCATGATTATTAATTCAAGTATAGTTGACTTTTCTATGCAAGAAAAGCAAGGCACTGCTCCGTGGTTTTCCACAAGCGATCAATGTTACTTTTATTGTAAGAAGCTGCTGAGCTCTTTTCAGGTTTACATTTTACAAAGTACTTTCCGGTCACACCTTTTACTGTTGGAGAGGAAGCCAGAAACACGCTGGTTGCTGCTCCTTTTTTAATTGAAATAGCCCCAATCTTTTTTGCCAGTTTCAACCCTATTCCTACCATTCCGCCATTATTATCTCCAAAACGTGATCTTACAAAGCCGGGGTGCAGTGTGTTTACGGTAACTTGAGTATCCTTCAGCAATTCTGCTAATTTATATGTAAACATGATGTTCATAAGCTTTGATCGCTTATAAGCCGCCCAGCCGGAATAATCGTTTTTCCCCTGCAGATCATCAAAATCCAGAGTAACTCCAATATGTGCTCCTGATGCTACATTAATGATACGGGGGGTTTTACCTTTCTTTATTAAATCTAAAAGAAGTTTGGTTAGTAAAAAATAATTTAGATGGTTCAAAGCAAATGTTTTTTCAAAACCCTCGTCAGTTTCCTCTCTTTGTGCAAAGAGGGCACCGGCATTGTTTATTAACACATCCAGTCTATCACAGCGAGAATAAATCCTTTCCGCTAAATACCGTATAGCTTTCATATTTGATAGGTCTGCTGTCAATATTTCAATCTGATTGTTTCCTGTTTTTGCTATGAGTTTTTTTCGAACCTTCTCTCCTTTTTCCGGATTACGGCCAACCAGAATTAATTGTGCGTTTTGTTTACCAAGGCACCTTGCTGTTTCCTTTCCTATGCCATCCGTGGCACCGGTAATAAGACATATTTTGTCTTTCATCAACATCAGATTGTGTAACTCTCGTTAGCTGGTAACATTTTTATTGACTAAAAATAATCTTGAAGAGACCTTACATCCACCTTTTTTTTAGAACGAATCGCACGAACCGCTGCTTCTGCACCAGACAACGTTGTTATCGCCATAATCCCTTTTTGGATACATGCTTGACCTATAGCTTCTTCATCATATCTTGATTGTTTTCCCATTGGTGTATTGATCACCAATTGAATTTCTCCGTTTTTGATACCATCCACTGCGTTGGGACGTCCTTCTCCCACTTTAAAAATGGATTCAACTGGAATTCCATTCCTCTTGAATTCTTTGGCTGTTCCGGAAGTTGCCACAAGTTTGAACCCAATTTCGGACAAATCCCGTGCCAGAGTAATCGCATCCATTTTATCCGCATCATTAACAGAAATAAATACCGTTCCTGAATCGTAAATTATATTTCCAGCGCTGATTGATGCTCGTCTAAATGACTGACCAAACGTATCAGAAATCCCCATTACTTCCCCGGTTGATTTCATTTCCGGGCTTAAGAAAATGGATTCAGAAGGAAATTTATTAAAGGGCAAGACAGCTTCTTTCACAGCAATATGACTGATTTCATCCCATTGTTTAAGATCCATGTCTTTTAGTTTTATTCCTGTAGCTAGTTTTGCTGCAATTCTTGCTAATGGTATATTGGTTGCTTTGCTCACAAAAGGAACGGTTCTGCTGGCTCGTGGATTGACTTCCAGCACAAACACTTGTTCATCCTTATAGGCAAATTGTAAATTAATTAATCCAACCACCGGCAATTCCAGTGCGATGGCTATTGTTATTTGAATAATTTTATCCAGAGCCTCTGTAGTAATTCGATATGGAGGGAGAACGCAAGCAGAATCACCGGAGTGAATTCCTGCCTCTTCAATATGCTGCAAAACACCGCCAATATGAACGGTTTCTCCGTCGCAAAGCGCATCCACATCAAATTCAAAAGCATCTTCCAGAAATTCGTCTATAAGAATAGGGTGTCCTGCTGTAACATCGGCTGACCGGATAATATAATCAACGAGTTGATCTTTCGAATACACGATCTCCATTGCTCTTCCTCCCAGCACATAGCTGGGACGTGCCAAGACCGGAAACCCGATTTTTTCAGCAACTTTCATCACTTCCTCCAGCGTTCTGCCAGTACCAAATTTTGGACACACAATTTTAAGTTTTTTCAAGACTTCACCGAACTTTTCCCTGTCCTCCGCCAAATCTATACTGTGGGGAGAAGTACCAATGATTGGTACTCCTGCCCTTTCCAAGGCCTGGGCGATTTTCAGTGGTGTCTGACCTCCAAACTGTACCAGAACACCGTCCGGTCTTTCAAATTCCACAATATTTAAAACATCTTCAAATGTTACCGGCTCAAAATACAGACGGTCAACTAGATCAAAATCTGTGCTGACGGTTTCAGGATTGCAGTTGACCATGATGGTTTTCATCCCCATGTCCCTTAATCCAAAGACCGCCTGCACACAGCAATAATCAAATTCAATGCCCTGGCCGATCCTGTTTGGTCCTCCGCCTAAGATCATGATCTTTTTTCCTTCCAGCGGATAAATCTCATTTTCTTCATCATAGGTAGAATAACAATAGGGAGCTTGTGCCTTAAATTCAGCAGCACAGGTATCCACCACTTTATATGATGGAAAAATGTTTTCTTTTTTTCGTTGACGGCGGATTTGCGATTCAGTTTTTTTCAACATTCTTCCAATCTGGCTATCGGAAAAACCATTTTGTTTTAAATCACGTAGAGACCGGTTGCTATGCGTCTCTGCCAGTATTTTTATTTGATGCAAAAACCATGGATCAATCTTTGTAACGGAAAAAATATCATCAACCGTCTGCCCATCTAAAAACGCCTGACGTATCTTCAACAATCGAAATGAAGTCCCAAATCGCAGTGTGGACATGTCCAGTGATCGTGATCGTTTTACATCCGGATCTCCCCCCGCGGGTGGTCTTGCTTCCAAGCCGTCCAACCCAACTTCCAAGGAGCGAAACGCTTTCTGAAGGCTTTCCCGGAACGTCCTGCCAATTGCCATTACTTCACCCACACTTTGCATCTGAATCCCTAAATGCCCGGAAGCGGAAGGAAATTTTTCAAAATCAAAACGAGGAACCTTCGTCACAACATAATCTATGGAAGGTTCAAAAGCTGCCGTAGTTTTCCCGGTGATATCGTTGGGGAGCTCATCCAGTGTAAATCCCACTGCCAGTTTCGCAGCCACTTTTGCGATTGGATATCCGGTTGCCTTTGAAGCCAGAGCTGATGAACGGCTCACCCGGGGATTCATTTCGATGATAATCATTCTTCCCCTTTCAGGATTCACAGCAAACTGCACATTTGATCCGCCTGTTTCAACACCAATTGTCCGCAGACATAAAATAGCCCAGTTTCGCATTTTCTGGAACTCCTTGTCTGTCAAAGTCATGGCTGGCGCGACGGTAACAGAGTCTCCGGTGTGGATTCCCATGGGGTCTATATTTTCAATGGAACACACGATAATTGCGTTATCTGCTTTGTCACGAATAACCTCTAATTCAAACTCTTTCCATCCCAATAAAGACTCCTCAATCAATACTTCTGAAATTGGACTGGCATGTAAACCGTTTTCAACAAGATCACGAAATTCATCATAATTATAGGCAACAGATCCTCCTGTTCCTCCCAGTGTAAAAGAAGGGCGGAGAATAACCGGAAATTCCATTGTGTCCATTAAAGATTTTGCTTCTTCCCAGGAATGGACGAATCCGCCTTTCGCTGTTTCAATTCCAGCTGAATCCATGGCTTCCTTGAACTGTTCCCTGT
>Ga0066369_10001142_pt1 | contig 11031 bp, 8 predicted proteins | sample Knorr_S7_td_Bott_FD_70972 | JGI IMG/M metagenome (GOLD analysis project Ga0066369, IMG submission 70972) | Marine microbial communities from Southern Atlantic Ocean transect - Knorr_S7_td_Bottom_ad_4513_LV_A | ecosystem: Environmental > Aquatic > Marine > Oceanic | place: Southern Atlantic ocean... | reverse complement strand
CGGAGCACCACTCCTAGCGCACCCAACACGGTTCTGCGCGTCCTGAGTCGCGGGCCTGAGTGGGGCAGGCAGGCTCCGCAACGTAGGCCCATTCTGCTTTGCATCCCGATCGCATCTCGCAGAGCGGTCAAGAACGGTTATGGAACGCCTTCCGACCGGGCAAGAACGGGCAAAAAAGCCATATTCTACCCGAAAATCACCGGAATCGGGTACTTTGGAGCCTGCCTAGCCGGCTTGCGGTCGCGAAGACGACAAGTGGCCTGACACTAACCTGAGATCGTTCCATGAAATGCTACCCGATGCTCGTGGTCCGAGACGTCCCCGCTAGCTCGGCGTGGTATCAGGAGTTGCTTGATACCACGAGTGGCCATGGCGGCAACGAGTTCGACATGATCACGTCCGGCCACGACCTGCTGCTCCTGCTCCACCACGGTGACCATGTGGAGCATGGGGGCCTCACAAGCCCCAAAGAGACCCCCGGCAGCGGAGTGCTGATCTACTTCAGCGTCGACGACCTAGGCCCCGTTTTCGAGCGCGCACAGGCGATGGGCGCGAAGCTCATCGATGAGCCGCACATGAACGAGAAAGCGAGTTCAGTGGAGTTCAGCCTCTACGACCCGGACGGATACGCGCTGACCGTATCGCAGTGGAAGGGGTAGGCGTGATCTAGCGCGGCCCCGCTGCGCTCACCGCTTCTCCAGCGTCGTCGGCGAACTTCTCGAAATTGGCCTTGAACATGGCCGCCAACTCGGCGGCGGCGGCGGCGTAGGCCTCACCGTCCGCCCAGGTGTCGCGCGGACGCAGCACCTCGTCTGGAACACCGGGCACGGAGACGGGCACATCGACGCCGAAGACCGGATCGGACGCGAACTCGGCACCTTCCAGATCACCGGCAAGCGCAGCGTTCACCATTGCGCGGGTATGGGCAAGCTTCATGCGGCTGCCCACGCCGTGACCGCCGCCGGACCAGCCGGTGTTCACCAGCCACACCTTGGCACCGTGCTCACGCAGCTTCTCCCCGAGCATGTCGGCATACACCCCCGGGTGACGAGGCAGGAACGGGGCCCCAAAACACGCGCTGAAAGTCGCTTGCGGCTCCGTAACTCCGCGCTCCGTGCCCGCCACTTTCGCCGTGTATCCGGACAAGAAGTGATACATGGCCTGCTCGGGCGTCAGCCGCGAGATCGGGGGCAGGACTCCGAAGGCATCGGCGGTCAGGAAGACGACGTTGCGCGGGTGTCCGCCACGGCTCGGTAATACGGCATTGGGGATGTAGTGGATCGGGTACGACGCTCGCGTATTCTCGGTGATGGAGCCGTCGTCGAAGTTGATCTCTCGCGTGTCCTCGTCGAGCACCACGTTCTCGAGAATCGTCCCAAACATCTGAGTCGCGCGGTAGATCTCGGGCTCACTCTCCTGGGACAGACGGATCGTCTTGGCGTAGCAGCCGCCCTCGAAGTTGAAAACGCCGTCGTCACTCCAGCCGTGCTCGTCGTCGCCGATCAAGCCTCGTGAGGCATCGGCGGAGAGCGTCGTCTTCCCCGTCCCTGACAGGCCGAAAAAGAGCGCGACGTCACCGGCGGGGCCGACGTTAGCCGAGCAGTGCATCGGAAGGACACCGGCCCCCGGAAGCAGATGGTTGAGCACGGAGAAGATCGACTTCTTGATCTCTCCTGCGTATCGCGAACCCGCCACGAGAACCTCTCGTGCCGCAAAGTTCACGACGATCGCGGTCTCGGAGTTCGAGCCGTGCCGTGCCGGGTCAGCATGGAAGTGTGGTGCATGCAGGACGGTGAACTGCGGCTCAAAGCCTTCTTGCTCCTCCGGAGAAAGGCGGAGGAACATGTTGTAGGCGAACAGCGCGTGCCACGGGCTCTCGCTGATCACCCGAATATTCAGGCCGTGCGTCTCGTCCGATCCTGCTCGCGCGTCGTGCACGAAGAGGTCCGAGTCGTTCAAATGCTCGACAATGTCGGCGCGCAGAGAATCGAAGTGCTCGGGAGTCATCGGCACATTGACGGCGCCCCAGTCGACCACTGATTCGGTCAACTCGTCGCGGACGACGAAGCGATCGTTGGGTGAGCGGCCGGTGTGGGGTGCAGTAATCGTCGAGAGCGCACCCATGTGAACGAGCCGCCCGTCGTCACGAGCGAACGACTCCTCGTACAGACGAGTGGGGGACAGATTCCGATGGACTGCCTTTCTCGGGTCCAAGCCGTGCTGTTGCAAACCGTCTACTCTCCTGTGGAATTCCGCTCCCAAAAACGAACACCCCGGACAACGTTCGTCCGGGGCAAGCGCGCTAAATCTGCCTCGTTCTGGCCTGCCAGTCTACCGAGGCGACCGTAGCCAGATTCACCACTGCCTGGACCGAGCAGCCGCGCTGAAGAATGTGTACGGGCTTGGCCATTCCCAGCAGTACCGGACCAATGACGTCGGCCCCCCCGAGACAGTCGAGCAGTTTATAAGCAGCATTGGCCGCCGAGAGCCGGGTGAAGATTAGTACGTTGGCCGGACCCTGGAGGTGCGTGAACGGATAGGTGTCCCGGAGCTTGATCGCGTCGACCGCGGTGTCTGCCTGCATCTCACCATCGATCTCGAGGTCGGGGTCAGCCGCGCGGACCAGGTCAACGGCATCCGACATGCGGGTCGACTCATCGTGCGAAGCCGATCCGAAGTTGGAGAAACTCACCATGGCGACCCGCGGGCGGATGCCCAACTCGCGCACGAAAGCCGCTGTCTGGAGCGCAATATCCCTCAACGTCGCCGCGTCGGGGTCGATATTCACGGTCGTGTCGGCGAAGAAGAGCAACTCCCGGTCGGGGAACGCGAGCATGTATAGCCCCGCCGCCCTCTTTGCATCCTCCGCGGGACCAACGACCTGGAGCACGGGCCGCAAGATCTCGCGATAGTTGGCCTCGATGCCAGCCACCATCGCATCGACTTCGCCGGCTTCGACCATGCTGGCCGCGAAATAGATGGGCTTAAAGAGATTCCATTCCGCTTCGGCGAGCGTCAGCCCCTTGCGTGCGCGCCGCTCGAAGAGCGTGTGGGCGAACTCGAGCCTCTTGTCTTCGAGCTCGGCGGCGTAGACGATCTCCACGCCATCCAGGCTGACGCCCAGCGCCTCGGCCTTTTCGGCGAGACGCGGTGGCCTTCCGAGCAGCACCGGCCGGCAAACGCCGTCCTCGACCATCTCGGCGGCAGCCCGGATTACCGAGTCGTTGTGACCCTCGGGAAATACGACCCGAGCCGGCTTCCGGCGGGCCCGGCGCATCATCCAACGCATGACCTCACGGCCCGGCCCCAGCGAGGCTCGAAGTCGATCTCGATACTCGTCGAGGTCGACCTGGATGCGCGAAAGCCCGCTCTTCATGGCTGCTTCTGCGACCGCCGGCGCGACATGGACGAGCACCCGGTGATCGAACGGTGTAGGAATCAGATAGTCGCGCCCGAAGCTGAGCTCCGAGCTCTCGTACGCCCCGCGCACCGTATCAGGAACTTCCTCGCGCGCCAACGCCGCCAGCGCGGTAGTCGCGGCAAGCATCATGTCCTCGTTGATGCCTGTCGCCCGCACATCCAGCGCCCCTCGGAAGATGAACGGAAAGCCGAGCACGTTGTTGACCTGATTAGGATAGTCCGAGCGCCCGGTCGCCATGATCGCGTCGTCGCGCACCTTGGCCACCTCTTCGGGAAGGATCTCAGGGTCCGGATTCGCCAGCGCGAAGATGATCGGGTCCCTCGCCATGGAGGCGACCATGTCAGCCGTCATGATCCCTTTCACAGAGAGTCCGATGAATACGTCGGCGCCAACCAGCGCGTCAGCGAGCGAGCGAGCCGCGGAAGCGACCGCGAAAGGCTCCTTGTACTCGTTCATCCCTTCTTCGCGACCCTCGTAGATGACGCCCTTGGAGTCCACCATCAGGATGTTCTCTGGCGACACGCCCAAACGCTGGAAATGACCGGCGGTGGAGAGCGCTGAAGCCCCGGCGCCGCTGAACACGACGCGCACCTCGTCGATCTTCTTGCCGATGATCTCGAGCGCGTTGATGAGCGCCGCACCTGCGATGATCGCGGTGCCATGCTGGTCGTCGTGGAAGACCGGTATGCCCATCGTCTCTTTGAGTGTGCGCTCGATGACGAAGCACTCCGGAGCCTTGATGTCCTCGAGGTTGATGCCCCCGACCGTAGGCTCCAGCAGCTGACAGAAGCGGATGATTTCCTGGGGGTCCTCCGAATCGACCTCGATGTCGAAGACATCGATGCCGGCGAAGCGCTTGAACAGGACTCCTTTGCCCTCCATGACCGGTTTGGCGGCAAGCGGCCCGATGTTGCCGAGCCCGAGCACGGCGGTCCCGTTGGAAACGACCGCGACCAAATTGCCGCGAGCCGTGTACTTGAAGACGTCGTCGGGATTCGCTTCGATCTCGCGACACGGCTCAGCCACCCCGGGGGAGTAGGCAAGCGAGAGGTCCCGTTGCGTCACCACAGACTTTGTGGCCACGACTTCTATCTTACCTGGGCGACCCTGTGTGTGATAATCGAGGGCCTCCTTGCGCCGATTCGGCATGCTTATCTTTACTCCCGAAAGTGGGGGCGGTGCTCCGAGGAAGCGTAAATGAGCCCGCGACACCATGCAAACTACGGATGATTCGGGAGCGCCCAATCCCCACGAACCGTGAGCCCGGCAGCCGAACCGCACTCGCCCGCCGGCTAGCGATCAGCGGATGGCTCGGCTGCAGCACGCTCGCAGCGTTGGTCCCTTCCCTGGTCCGTGCCCAGGTGCCCGATTCCCCTGCGGTGTGCGAGGCGGGCCGCATCTCGAACATCTTCGTCGACAACCGCTCGATCTACGAAATCATCGACGGGGATCCCCTGCGCTGGTTCTACAGCCTGGCCAACACGCTGCACATCAACACCACCGAGGGCTTCATTCTACGCGAAGTCCTCTTCAGCGTGGGGGATTGCCTCGATCCGCTGCTACTCGACGAATCGTACCGGATTCTTGAGTCGTATCCCTTCATCGCGACGTCGGACATCTACCCTGTAGCGCAGCCGGACGGCACGTACCATGTCGTCATCGACACGCGGGACGAGTGGACGACTCAGTTCGACCTGGGCGTATCATTCGACCAGGGGTTGCAGCTGGACCGCGTGAATCTGACCGAGGAGAACCTGCTCGGGCGCGGAGTGCAGGCCGAGGTCTTCATGCGCAGGCGGCGCGAGCAACGCGACAAGGGGTTCAGGCTCCAGGAGCCTCGTCTCTTCGGTACACGTACCGACGCGAACTTCGGCTGGGGTCGGACCCGCGTCGGGGACTTCCTGGAGCAGGGCATCAACTATCCGTTCGTGGGCGAAGTAGGCCGCTTCGCCGTTCGCCAGATTTTCGAACGTCGAGACCAGGTCTTCACGTACTCCGCGGCGGAGGACCCCACCATCAGCAACGCTCTGCTCCCCTACCGGGACGAGTGGGCGGAGGCCTCCTTCGCGGGTCGTCTTGGACGCCCCGGGAATCTGACCCTGTTCGGCATCGGCCTGACCCGCGAACACATCGGATTCACAGGGTTCCCCGACGACGTCGAAGTCGCGATCGACAACGATTTCGGCAACACGGTCGCGGCATCGAGCGAAGTCCACGACATCGTCGCTGGCCAGACGCGTGCCCGCGCAACCTCGCGCATAAATCTCATGATCGGCCAGAGGAACGTTCGCTTCAGGCGCATCCGAGGCTTGGACGCGCTCGACGCGGAGGCCGACGTGCAACTCGGTACAGACCTGGGACTCACCGTGGGCCGGAGTATCAACGTGCTGCCCGTGGCCGGCGTCCTCAGCCCCGACGACCTCTTCGGCAGGGTCCGCCTCTTCGCCGGGCACGACCCTGGCAGCTCGTTCATCTTCGCGCGCTTCGCCGCAGAAGGTCGCCGCTTGCGCAGTGGAGACAACAGCTGGCGCGACGTCATCGCCGAATTCGATCTTTACAGCTACCTGCGCAGCGAGCGCATCGCCGGGCAGACCTTGTTCCTGCGGGCCTCGGCATCCGGCGGCTGGTCCATGGAGAGCCCATTCCAACTGAGCCTCGGCGGCCGAGACGCTGTGCGGGGCTTCCGAGAAGAGTACGCGCCCGGGGCCCGCCGCGTGCTGCTCACAGTGGAGGACCGCATCTTCGTCAGGTGGCCGTGGCCCGACCTGCTAGACCTCGGGGTCACCGTTTTCGCCGACGCCGGGCGTGTGTGGTCGGGTGGTGTCCCCTATGGCGTTGATTCGGGATGGCAGGGGGCTCTCGGCTTCGGTCTTCGTTTCGCGACGCCAGCAGGATCGAGGATCGGCCGCCGAATCGACTTGGCGTTCCCGTTCGGCGGCACAGCGAATCGCGGGCCCGTATTCCGTGTCGGCGTCGAGTTGCTGGGCATCGGTCCTGGCTTCGAGGACGCGCAACTGGAGCGAGCCAGACGCAGCCGTATCGGCCCAGATTTCTTCGTGACCGAGTTGGGGAGATAGTCCGGTACGCCCGCTGGACTCCCCCCGGAGGTCGTGATTCTGGCTCCGCTCGCGATCGCGGCCGGAATCGACCTCTATCTCACGCTGCTCTTCCTCGGGGTCATGCCGACCACCACCTGGTGGAGCGAGCCCCTGCCTGGCGCGCTGGGTGACCTAGACTCGCTCGCAGTCATGATCATGCTCGGCAGCTTTTATCTGCTCGAGTTCGCAGCCGAGCGCTTTCCGACCCCCACGCTGGTATGGAACGCTTTTCACACGGTCATCCGCCCGGTCTCGGTGGCGCTGCTGGCCTTGTTGCTGCTCGACGGTCAAGCTCCGCTCGTCATCGCATTCGGCGCCGTCATCGCGGGGGCACTCGCGTCTGCGGCGCACTCGATTCGGTCTGGCGCATCGATCCTGCGCTGGCTCGGGTCGTCGCCAGCGCCTCATCCGCTGCTTACGTCGCTCGTCGAGGATGTCGTCGTTCTGGGCCTCGTGGCCCTGGTAATCGACCAGCCGACTTGGGCGCTCGCAGCTGGAGTCCTGCTCGCGGTCGGTGGATCGGTCGGTGGCGTGTCTCGAGTGAGGGCCTTCATCTTCGCGGTCCGGCTCGCCGCCGGACGCGTATTTCAGACCCTCGGCGTACGCCGGTGGACCAATACCGAGCACTTCCCCCGCTGGGTCCGGACCGCGCTCGAGGGAGACGTAATGGCGCCGGGCGGCGGCCTGCGCGGCAGCCCCGTCGGTGCGCATCGTCTGCCTGGAGCCCCCCCCCTTCGTACCCGGATGGACCGTAGTGCGACGAGACTCCCCGATTTTCGTGTTCTCCAAGCGAAAAGGCGTCGGCTTGGTGGAGCTCGGCACCCTGCAGGCCACTGATGTCGTCGAGAGTGGCTTCTTCCGCCGGGTCGACTTGGAACGCCCCGACGAAGGGCGTGCATGTATCTTCTTCGCGCACGACGGGCCCAGCGCCGAACGCCTGCGGGCGGAGTTCATTTTCACGTAGGTGTTTGCATCCCTCAAAAAAAAACCTTTACCCCGGAAACAGGCTTTTATACCTTTTTCCTCACCTGAAGTTTTTTGGGACTAGCGATCCCGATCCCTCCGTAACCCAATCAGGACGCGGGTCGTTGGGGTCGGGATCGCACAGTCAGGTCCTTAGCGACCCGCAGACGAGGAACGGAAAAAACGGATGTTTTCTTCCTCCCGTGGCTTGGATTCGTTCGATCAGTACCTGCAGGACGTAGAGAAGTACCCCCTCATTCAGGACCCCCGCGAAGAGCGAGAGCTCGCGCGTCGGGCGCGTGTCGGCGACAAGGAAGCCGCCGAGCGCCTAGTGACGGCGAACCTCCGCTTTGTCATCTCCTACGTGAAGAAGTACCAGGGGAGGGGCCTTGGCCTGGCCGAGCTCGTATGCATCGGCAACGAGGGTCTGCTCAAGGCGGTAAAGAAGTTCGATCCCGACAAGGGCGTGAAGTTCATCTCCTACGCCGTATGGTGGATCCGTCAAACCGTGCTTCAGGCGTTAGCCGAGCAGACGCGGTCCGTGCGCATTCCGCTCAACCAGAACTCCAACCTGGCCAAGCTCGCGCGCACCAATACGCAGCTGACCCAGTCGCTTGGCCGCACTCCAACGGATCAGGAGATCGCCAAGGAGATGGAAGAGCCTGTTGAAACCATCCGCGCGCTGCGACGTGTAGCGGCTTCCGAACTGAGTCTCGACGCCCCCATCGACCGAAGCGACCGTGACAGCGCCAGCTTCGGAGAGCGCTTCTCCGGCGCCGAGGCCTCCGACATCGAAGAGGACGTGGAAGCGATCGCTCGTCGCGACTTCCTCGAGACGATGTTCGAGCAGTACTTGACCGAGCGTGAGCGAAAGATCCTCTATCTCTATTATGGCCTCGACGACGGTGAAGAGAGGACCTTGGAAGAGATCGGATCCTTGCTCGGCGTCACGCGCGAGCGCATCCGTCAGATCCGCAACCGTGCCTTCGAGAAGTTGCGGGAGAGCCCGCACGGAGAGTCTCTCTCGGGGTTCTGGACGCCTAACTGAGACCAGGCCGGCAAAAAACCCCACCTACGAAAGGGCCCTGACCTCTAGGGAGCCCCTGAACAAGTAGGGCACGCCGCGTTACGGTGCCACGGCCCCAGATCCTAGGCGGGGCTTCGAAGGCATAGGCGTCGCTACGTCGAGAAGCTTCAACGACGGAGATGGGGCCGTGCCATCGTACCTCACGAACCGTTAAGTGTTGTCATGCTTGGTGTTGGGGCGCGGGGGGGTCGCAGCCCAATACGGCGTTACTCCTCCTCGCCGTAGAACAACTACGACTCGTCGTCGTGCCTACTATTGAACTCGCGAGACCCCTGCGCGCGGCGTACCCTACTTGTTCGGAGGTTCCCTAGTGCCGCTAGGTCGGGGCCCTTCGCTTTGGGAACCGGCCTCGGCGACCGAGCGTACCAAGCGTGCACGTCCTCCCCTTGCCGGGAAGGTCCTTGAAGCAAGCATCCTCGCGACTCCTCTGGATTCCAGCCCTTGTACTGGTATGGAACGGCACCGCCGCCGCTCAGAGCACTGAAGCCTGGAACGAGGCCAGGGTACTCGCGCTCATCACTCAGGCGCGCGCCAAGAGGCATTCGCTGGCGGTCGACACCGCGTTTCGGTCCTACGTGGGTCAGGCGAGAGGGTACGTCTACTTCCTCATCGACCGCCCGGACTCCGAAGAGCGCACGCTCCTGAAGGCAGACCAGATCGCCCTGGAGGTGTTCTGGCGGGCACCGAATCAGACCGGCCAGCGTATCGTTGGGCGCCGAGATGAGAAGATGCTGCCGACGAACATCAGGTACCACCTCGATCACCTCACAGTGGTGCAAGACGACTTCGGCGATTTCATCCGTTTGGGGGACGGTGACGAAGTCGAGCAGGTGCTACATCCATTGGGCCCGGACGCGGAGAGTGTCTACGATTTCCTGTTAGCGGACTCTCTCTCCATCTCCTATGGGGACGGTGTGGAAACCCGCGTGTACGAAGTCCGTGTGCGGCCCAAGGAGTACCGTCAACCCGGCCTCATTGGGTCGGTATTTCTGGACCGAGGAACATCGGCGGTCGTGCGCATGAACTTCACGTTCACGCCCGCGTCCTATGTCGATCCGTATCTGGACTACATTCGGATCTCGCTCGACAACTCGCTGTGGGACGGCAAGTACTGGCTCCCCTATCGACAGGAGGCCGAGCTCCGCCGGGAGCTGCCCGAGCTCGACTTCATGGTGGGCAGCATCATCAGGGGCCGATACGAGATCGGCGGTTACGAGTTCAACGCGGAGATCGCCAATCCGGGGCTGCTCGGTCGACGCGTGACGGCGCTGCCCCGCGACCAGTTGGAAGCATTCCCCTTCGAACGGGGCCTCTTCGACGACCTCGACGAACAGGGCCTCGCGCCTTCACCGTCGCTGGAGGAGGTGCGGGCACAGGCCAAGAGGGCGTTTCAGGATCGCTATCTCAGTGGCCTCAGTCCGCTACGCCTGTACCTCGGATCGGGCTCTAGCGCAGCCCGTTACAACCGTGCAGAGGGGAGCTATTTGGGGGCCGGATTGACCGCACGCACCGCTGGGGATGTGCGGCTTAGGGCATCCGCCGGCTACGCCATGGGCCGCGGTAAGGCCTCGTTCGCTACATCGATGACGGGCGGGCCCGACCCGGTGGTCCCCACCGTGGAAGCATATTGGAATCGGATCCTCGACTTCGGCCCCGCGAGCACCGCTTCCGGCTTCACCAACTCCCTCGCCGCCAGTGTCGGTATCAACGACTACTTGGACCCCTTCTTTTCACGTGGAGTCAGCCTCGCATTCAACTCCCGTGCGGCGGGAACGCCGAGCGTCCTTCTGCGGTGGGAGCGCCACGAATCTGCGCAAGACGTCGTTTCCGAGACGCCGGGCACGGACCTACGACCGGTCCGCACCATCGATGAGGGCATCCTGGGCGCCGTCGAACTCAGACTGCCGGTCGGGCTTCCTGCGAACGGAACCGGCTCACTCACTGCTACCGGAGCACGTTTCGAGACTCACACGTTCGCCGCGCTGCAAGGAAATGCGAGTTGGACGCTCCGGGACCGCGCCGAGCGCTGGCACGCGCAGCTCCATGCTTCTGGCGGGCTGGTGACCAACGCGGCCCCCACGCAGGCGCTCTTCCTGCTCGGCGGCCGGGAGACACTTCCTGGCTATGGCTATCGGGATTTCGTCGGGGACCGCTTTTGGCTAGTGCGAGCGGAAGGCACGTTCCCGTTGCGATCACCGTGGGTGAGCCTGCGCGTCTCCGGTGGCCTGGGGGCTACCTACCTCGATTCACGTGTCGTGCCGCCCGACTGGCAAGCCAGAGACTCAGAGGGACTTCGCAGCACGCTGGGCGCAGGACTCGCGTTGGGATGGGACGTGCTTCGCTTCGACGTGGCACGCGGTCTTCGAGATGGGAAGTGGCAGTTGATCTTCTCGGTCGCACCGCGGTTCCGCGGCTGGCTGTAGCGGCCCAGCGTAGCGACCGCCGCCAGAGCCCCCCCCCGC
>Ga0066369_10001136_pt1 | contig 11040 bp, 10 predicted proteins | sample Knorr_S7_td_Bott_FD_70972 | JGI IMG/M metagenome (GOLD analysis project Ga0066369, IMG submission 70972) | Marine microbial communities from Southern Atlantic Ocean transect - Knorr_S7_td_Bottom_ad_4513_LV_A | ecosystem: Environmental > Aquatic > Marine > Oceanic | place: Southern Atlantic... | reverse complement strand
TCTTTTTTCTTGAAAATCTTTAAATAAGACATCTATTTTTTTGTTTTCTGGAATAAAAAAAGCTGATCTAATTTTTGTTTTCCAATTAAAGTTTTTTTCATTTAAATATGGTATTAAATCTTTCACATACAAAACCCCTTCTATATTATCTATAGTTTCTTTATAAACAGGTATTCTAGAAAAACCAGAAGTGTTTATTAATTTGGAGATTTTGTTAAAAGAATCGTGTTTTTCTATTGCTGTAATATCTACTCTTGAAATCATAATTTCTTTTACTTTAATAGAACCAAAGTTTACAATTCCTTCAAGAATATTTTTTTCGTTTTTTGAGGTTTCTTTAGAGAGGGTTAAATCTATAGCTTTATTTAAATCTTCTTTTGAGCTTTCTAAGAATTTTTTTGTGTGTGAGGGATTAAAAAATTTAGTTATATAAACTAAAAGAAAAACAAAAGGTTTAAAAAACATAAAAGAGTAACGAATAATTTGAGATGAAATTTTTATAAAAAAAAACTTGTTATTATTCGCGTATATTTTTGGTATTATTTCTCCAAAAAAAACAATCATAAGGGTTACTATAATTGTTAATGTTAAAAAAACCAATGGGTTTTTTCCAAAAATACTCCAAGCAAAATAAGCAGACAAAGTTATTATTGCAACGTTTATTAGATTGTTTAAAATCAAGATGGTTGCTAATAATTTTTCTGGAGATTTTAAAAGAAGTAATATTTTTTTTAATGAATACTTGTTCTTCGATTTCAGGATATTTATATCATTAGAATTTAGTGAAAAATAAGCAACCTCAGAACCAGAAATAATTCCAGAAATAATTAAAAGTAAAAAAAGAAAAAATATTTGGATGACACTAACAAAGGAATTTATTAGAATAATTAAAAAAAATAAAAACAAAGGATTGTTGGGTTCGGGTAATTCTATTTCCAATTAGTTTAATTTAATTAAAAAGGCAAATCATCTTCAGTAGATGTGTTTTCTTCTGTTTTGTTTGTTTCTTCTGGCTCCACCGCCTGTTGTTCAGGAGCTTTTCCTAAAAGCTTTATTTCTCTGCCGACAACTTCGGAAATATATTTTTTAACACCATCTTTATCATCGTAAGAACGATTAGATATTTTGCCTTCAATGTAAACTTGACTACCCTTTTTTAAATAGTTTTCAGCTATTTCAGCTAGAGGGGTCCATAAAACAACATTGTGCCACTCTGTATTTGTTACCCTTTCTCCAGATTTGTTTTTATAAGATTCACTTGTTGCTAAAGAAAAATTAACAACAGCTCGCCCGTCATCTAAGTGTCTAACCTCAGGGTCTTTACCAAGATTTCCCAATAAAATAACCTTATTCACTCCTGCCATATATTACAAATTAATCATTATGTTGCGGAATTCAAATAGTTATCAATAACTTTTGGTATTGCGGATTTTTTAAATCTTCTTTTTTTGATTTTTCGAATTTTTAAATGATTTTTTATGTTGTTAAACACAAACAAATCGTCTATATAAATAGAAAAAAAGTTAACATTAATTATTTGATGGCTTAAAATTCCTTTATGATTTTTAGAAATAAGCTTTGGTTTTAATTCAAATAATTTTAATTTATTTGAAAAGTAAATTTCTGCTTTTTTCAAACTTTTATCTTCAACAAGAAAAAATTCCAAAAGATTTAACCAAATGTCTTTTTTCTTTCTTTTTTGGGCCAAATAACTGTCTTTATTTTCTATAATACAATAATTAAAAAATCTTCTTATTTTATTTGTTTTCTTTTTTTTAATTGGGAGTTTTTTAACAACATTAGTTTTATATGCTTCACAATCAAGCATTAACAAACAGTTTTTACAAAGGGGTTTTTTGGGAGTACAAATTGTTGCTCCAAAATCCATTATGGCCTGATTATATTTACCCATTTTATTGACGTTTTTGGTTATGGATTTTGATATGTTGCAATAATGATCGTAAGAATTGCTTTTAGATATGTTATAAAAAATCCCGAAATATCTTGACAAAACCCTATATACGTTTGCGTCAACAACGGGTATTTTTTCGTTGTGGCAAATAGATGCTATTGCGGCGGCTGTGTATTTTCCTATACCAGGTAACAAAATTAAGTCTTTTGAATTTTTTGGTAATTTTCCGTTGTGTTTTTTTGTAATTATCTTGGCTGTCTTTAGAAGATTTTTGGCTCTATTATAATACCCTAATCCTTTCCAAGTAGAATAAATTTTATTTTCTGAAGAAGAAGCAAGAGATTGTATTGTTGGGAATTTTGTTATAAAATTTTTATAATAAACCAAACCCGTTATCATTTGTGTTTGTTGTAAAATTATTTCAGATAACCATATCTTATAGGGATCTTTAGTATTTCTAAAAGGTAATTTTCTTTTTTCTTTTTTGTACCAACTTGTTAATTTAGAAGAAAAAGTAAGATCGTTGAGTTTGTTTTTGTTCACGGTGTATATTAAACTAATATTGTAATTATAACATAACAATTAAACACAAACAAATTGACAAAAGCAGAAATTATAAATCAAATCGTAAAAAAAACAGGCATTGATAAGTCTGATGTTCAAGAGACGGTTGAGGCAACCGTTATAATCATTAAAAATGCTATGATAGAAGGAGAGGGTGTTTTTATTAGAGGGTTTGGTAGTTTTGTAAATAAAAAAAGAGCAAAAAAAATAGCCAGAAACATTTCTACAAACACAGCAATTATTTTGGATACACACTATAAACCTTCTTTTAAACCAGCCAAAGATTTTTGTAAAAAGGTTAGGGAAAATAATAAGGTTTACGAATAAACGACTATATGAATCTAATTAAAAAACAAGGTGGAATGTTATTGTTGGCTGTTTTGTTAATAGTGTTAATTTATCAATTTCCAAAAAGTGTTGTTGAGAATGAGATTACGAAAAAAAAAGTTGTTGAAACGACATCAATAGAAGCGGCTGTTAATTTATTAGAAGGGGACAATCCTATGGAGGGAATTTTTATGTTGAGGGAGATTGTTACAAAAAATCCAAAAAATATCCAAGCGCTTTATTATTTAGGAGATTTGTCGCTGCAAACGGGTCAATATGAAAATGCTTTAAAAAGATTTAATCAAGTTTTGTCTGTTGATTCATCAGATAATAGAGCATATTTGCAGCTGGGAATTAGTTACTATGGTCTTGAAGATTATGAGAAAGCAAATTCTTTTTTTCAAATAATCAAAGATTTAAATGATAGTACATTAATTAAAGAATTAAATATTTTTTTAATGAATTAATAATATTTGTTAATATGCCAAGTGGAAAAAAAAGAAAAAGACATAAAATATCAACACATAAGAGAAAAAAGAGATTAAGAAAAAACAGACATAAAAAGAAATAAAACCAATATATAATGAGTAGTGAGCTATTAATTAATTTAACTCGCGACAAATGTAGAATTGGCCTTCTTAAGGATAAAAAGCTTGTTGAATTTCATCAAGAAAACGATGAAAACAAATTTAATGTAGGCGATATATATGTAGGAAAAGTAAAAAAAATCAATAAAAGCTTAAATGCAGCTTTTATTGATATTGGTTATAAAAAAGACGCTTTTTTACATTATCTTGATTTAGGCCCCCAATTTTTGTCGCTAAAAACTTTTGTAAAAAAAGTAAGAAGCAAAGGAAGTCAGACCCCTATAGGTTCATTCAAAAAAATGGATGAAATAAATAAGTTTGGAAAAATTAACGATGTGTTGACAAAGGGAGACGAATTAATGATTCAAATTGTAAAAGAACCAATTTCAACAAAAGGACCAAGAGTAACCACAGAACTTTCCATGGCAGGAAGGCATTTGATTTTGGTTTCTTTTTCTGATGCTATTAATGTTTCTAAAAAAATATCTAATCGAGAAGAAAGATTTAGACTAATTAATCTTATTAAATCAATTAGGCCAAAAAATTTTGGTGTAATAGTGAGAACTGTTGCTGAGAAGAAATCAGTTTCAGAACTAGACAAAGACCTTAAGGTGCTAATAAAGTCTTGGGAAGAAGGAATGAAGGTGCTTAAAAAAGCAAAGGTTGGAGAAATAATTATTGGTGAAGACAATAAAGCAACAACTTTGTTAAGAGATATTTTAAATTCTTCATTTGATAATATTGTTGTTGATGATAAAGAATTATTTAAGGTAGTTAAAGAATATGTTAAAAAGTTTGAACCAACCAAAGAAAAAATTGTAAAATATTATTCTTCATCAGCACCTATGTTTGAGGTATATGGTATTGAAAAACAATTACAAGAATTATTTGGAGAGACTGTTGCAATCTCTAATGGTGGTTATGTTATAATACAAAGCACAGAAGCACTACACGCTATTGATGTTAATAGTGGAAAAAACAGTAGGGTTTTAAATCAAGAAGATGCCGCATTAAAAGTTAACACAGATGCTGCAGAAACGATAGCAAGACAACTTAGACTTAGAGATATTGGAGGTATAATTGTTATTGATTTTATAGATCTTAAAAAAATTTCAAATAAAAAAAAGGTGTTTGATGTTATGAAAAAAGCAATGAGTGAGGATAGGTCAAAACATACAATTCTTCCACTTTCAAGATTTTGTTTAATGCAAATAACGAGACAAAGAGTTCGTCAAGAATTAAAAATAAGTAAAGGTGAGGAAGAATTAGATCAAGCAGAGACAGAGGCTGCAGATACAATTGAAAAAACGTTGGAATATTTATTTGTAAAACAAAATCAAAAACAAATAATATTGGTGGTTCACCCATATTTATATTCATATTTTACTATTGGGGTTCTGTCAAGACAATATAAATGGTTTTTAAAGTATAGGAAATGGGTTAAAATTGAACAAGACAACAATATTGGAATTAAAGAATATGTTTTTTTAGATTCTAATAAACAAAGAATACAAACAAAATAATGAAAAATTTATTTTTGTTTCTTTGTTTCTTTGTTTTTGTTGGTTTTCTTTTTATATATTTTTTTAAATCAAAAAAATGTATAACATCAGACACATTAAATGTTGAGAAAGAAATTATTGGAAACGATTTAACTAAAATATTTCTTAATCTTTCATCTAAAAAAGATTTTTTGCTTTTTTTAGATTCTAATAAAAACATATCAAAGACTTTTTTTGAAGTTATCGAACGAAACAACAACAACAATTTAAATCAACAAAAAACAGATGAGTTGTATTTGTTATTGAGCAACCAATATTATGACAGTGTTTATTCTTCTTTACAAAAGGATTTTCCAGACATATCTAAAATTTTTGATGAAATAAATCTTGCTATACATAATTTTAACAAAGAAAGTCAGATAAAAAAGAATCCTGTGGTTAATATATTAATTTCCGGTTTTTATAATGATATAGTGGTCACACACGATACCATTAATATTGGAATAGATTATTTTTTACAGTTAAACAATAAATATAAACCACGTGATTTGCCTACATATATTTTAAAAAGGTATACACCACAATTTCTTATTCCTACAATATTAATATCATATTTTTCTCAGTTTAATTTAATGAATATAAATGATGAAAGCTTATTGAATGAAATGATTGCGTTTGGAAAACTTTATTATGTGATTTCTAAATTAATGCCTTGTATAGATGAAAACATTATTTTAGGTTATGATAAAGAAGAATGGGAGATTTTAGAAAAGACAGAAGCTTTTGTCTATAGTTATTTTATTCAAAACGAATTGTTTTTTGAAAAAAACCATTTAATAAAAAATAAATATATTAATGAAAGGCCAAATGTTTTTGAAATATCTCCCAACCATCCCGGAAGAATAGCTCGTTGGTTAGGTTGGAAAATTGTAAAAAGTTATATAAAATCAAATCCCAAAACCACTTTAGAAGAACTTTTATACAATAAAGATTATTTGAAAATGTTCTATAATTCTAACTATAAGCCCTTTTAAAATATTTACAGAGTTTCGTGATTTTACAAACCTCACACTTTGGTTTTTTAGCCAAACAAACATACCTTCCATGTAGAATTAACCAATGATGAGCTTTAGGAATATCTTCTTTGTTGAAGTTTTTTATAAGATCAAACTCTACCTCCTTTAGATTTTTATTGCTATTTACTAAACCAATTCTTTTTGATACCCTATTTACATGTGTATCAACCGCCATAGTAGGTTTTTTATATAGTATAGAAAGAATTACGTTAGCCGTTTTTCTACCAACACCAGGTAAGGATTTTAATTCAGCAAAACTATTTGGGATTTCTCCCTTATGTTTTGTGGTTATTTTTTTTGCTAAACCAATTAGGTGTTTTGATTTATTATTTGGATAGGATATAGATTTTATTATATTAATAACTTCATTCAAAGAGGCTCTAGATAGTTTTTTTGCATTAGGGTATTTATTAAATAGATGAGGCGTTGTTTTATTTACACGCACATCTGTGCATTGTGCGCTTAATACAACAGCAACCAATAACTCAAAAGGAGAATTAAATTTTAATTCTGTTTTTGGGTTTGGTATAGCTTTTTTGAAATAATCTATAAATAATTTATACCTTTCTTTTTTTTTCATTTAACAAAATCGTGTTTTGTCAAGTTAAATGATTTAGAGAAATTTTTAATATTATTAATTATCGAATCTTTTGGTAAAAGCACAATATTATCTAAGTTATCTTTAACATCCCTAAAACCATACATTAATTCTAGTGTTTTTGGTGAGATGATTGTTTGATAGTTAATCTGTGCTTTTTCTTCCTGATTAAGTTCGTTGTAGATATACTTTATTATATCGAATTCAGTAGAGGTTTTATTCATAGGCAATTTTTTTGGTTTTAATTTTTTTTCTTAACCTTATCAAAGCATATCTCATTCTACCTAAAGCAGTATTAATGCTTACTTTTGTTGATTCAGCTATTTCTTGAAAACTCATTTGCATATAATGCCTCATAACTAAAACTTCTCTTTGTTTTTCTGGAAGTTCGTAAATAATTTTTTTTATATATTGAACAGTTTTTTTGGTTAAATTATTTGGTTCTGTGAAATCTTCAGAAAATTTTAGACAGTTAAAAATGTCTGAACCATCTTGAAGTGTAATTCTTGGGTTTCTTTTTTCTTTTCTAAAATGATCGATTGCTTGATTGTGTGCTACTCTTAAAATCCACGGCAAAAACTTACCTTGTTCATTGTATTTACCACATTTAATTGTTTTTATCGTTTTAATAAAAACATCTTGTAAAAGATCTTCAGCAATATATTTGTCCTTTACTATAAAATAAATCGTTGTAAAAATTCTAGATTTGTGCCTATCAATTAAGACAGATAAAGCTTCTTCGTTACCTTTTATGTAAAGTGATACTAAACAACTATCACTTAATTCCGTTTTTAACATAATATTTATTATTATTAGTAACGTAGAGGTCTATATCATATTGTGTTGTTTAGTGAATGTTTTTCAAAGATAATAGATGATTTCTAAAAATCAAAAAAGTTTATGACAAAGCCAAAATTTATAGAAATAAAAAACGCAAGAGTAAATAATTTACAAAACATAAGTTTAAAAATTCCTCGAGATAAGTTTGTTGTTATTTCAGGGGTTTCTGGTTCAGGTAAAACCTCTTTGGCTTTTGACACTATTTTTGCCGAAGGACAAAGAAAGTATATTGAAAGTTTAAGTTCTTATGCTAGACAATTTTTAAAAAAAATGGACAAACCTAACGTCGATTCTATTAAAGGACTTTCTCCAGCTATAGCGATTGATCAAAAAAGAAATAATAAAAATCCCAGATCTACAGTAGGTACGTTGTCTGAAGTTTATGATTATTTGAAACTTTTATATACAACAATTGGAAAAACATATTCTCCGATATCTGGTAAGGTTGTAAAAAAAGAAAACCAATTTAACGTGTATGAATACTTTAAAAGATTTAAACGAGGTTCAAAATATTATATTTCAATTCAAAAAATAACTGACAATAAAAACAAACAACGAGATTTAGAAATATTATTACAAAAAGGATTTACCAGGGCAATTGTAGATGGTGAATTTTATACAATTGAATCTTTAATTAATTTAAAAAAATCATATAAAACATATAGTGTTTTATTTGATAGAGGCATAATTGATGCTTTAGATGAAAATTTTAAATTTAAAATAATTGACATTTCAAAAGAAGCTTTTTATGAGGGGGAGGGATATTTGACACTAAACATTGAAGGAAAAGAAAAACAATTTTCAAATAAATTTGAATTAGACGGCATGTTGTTTGTGGAGCCAACACTAAATTTATTTAGTTTTAATAATCCATATGGAGCGTGTACTATGTGTGGTGGTTTTGGGAATATTTTAGGGATTGATAAAAATAAAGTTATACCAAATAAAAACCTTTCAATTTTGTCTGGTTGTGTTGCCCCCTGGAGAAGTGAAAAAATGAGTAGATGGCTAAAGCCACTTCTTTCGAATAACAAAAATATTGGAATTTCAATTCATACGTCGTATGTGGATTTGTCAGCTGAAGAAAAAAAGATTTTATGGGAAGGAGAGGGATTATTTAAAGGGATAAATAAATTTTTTAGTTATCTGGAAAGAAAAAGTTATAAAATTCAATACAGAATAATTTCTTCTAGATATAAAGGGAAAACAAAATGTGAAAATTGTTTGGGTTCCGGCATTAGGACAGAGGCTCATTATGTTAAAATCAATAATAAATCAATATTAGATTTGGTTGTAAGTCCTATTAATAAAGTTTTAAATTTTATAGAAAATGTACATTTAAACAATAAAGAAAGAATTATTAGCAATAGAATTATAGATGAAATTACAACGAGACTTTCTTATATTAATAGTATTGGATTAGGATATTTAACTCTTAATAGAAAAGTTAGCACGTTGTCTGGCGGAGAATTTCAACGAATTAAATTAGCAACTTCTTTAGGTAGTTCTTTAGTGGGGTCTTTATATGTTTTAGATGAACCTACCGTTGGCCTTCATCCATTTAATACAAATCAATTAATTATTCTTCTTAATTCGTTAAAAGAACAAGGAAATACTGTTTTGGTTGTTGAACATGATGAGGATGTTATTAAATCATCAGATTTTTTAATCGATATAGGTCCAGGGGCAGGATCTAATGGAGGAGAAATTATGTATTTAGGAAAAACAAATCAAATTTCTAAATCAACACTTGGTCCAACTGCGGATTATATTTTTAATAAAAAGAAAAAATTTATATCAAAACCAAGGCTTTCAATAAAGTCTTTAAAAATAATCAACGCATATGAAAATAATTTAAAAAATTTAAATGTTGAAATACCTTTGGAATGTTTGGTTGTTATAACAGGAGTAAGCGGTTCTGGTAAGTCTACTTTAATTAAAACAATCTTATATCCGGCTATTGCAAAACGGCTTGAAGTTAATTATTTAAAGGAAGGAAAATATGATAAAATTGAAGGTGATATTGATATTCTTGAAGGAATACAATTAGTCGATCAAAATCCTATTGGAAGATCTTCTAGGTCTAATCCAGCAACATATATTAAAGCGTATGATGCTATAAGAAAAATTTTTGCTGATCAAGCCATACATATTGATTATACTATAAAATCATCAGACTTTTCTTTTAATGTTGATGGAGGAAGATGTGAAGAGTGTTTGGGGGATGGTTTTAAAAAAGTAGAAATGCAATTTATGGCTGATATTTTTTTAGAATGCGATTCTTGTAAAGGAAAAAGGTTTAAAAAGAAAATATTAGATATAAAATATAATGATAAAAATATTTTTGAGGTTTTGAATCTTACAATTGAAGAGTCATTATCTTTTTTTAATAATAACAATAGTGTAATAAAAAAACTTAAGCCATTAAATGATGTTGGTTTAGGTTATTTAAAATTAGGGCAACCATCAAGCACACTTAGTGGAGGAGAAGCTCAACGCTTAAAGTTAGCTTCTTGTTTAGCAGATGAAAACAAAAAATCACTTCAAAAAACACTATTTATATTTGATGAACCCACTTCAGGTTTGCATTATAGTGATATCGCTAACTTTATGAAATCCATTCAAAAATTAATTAACATTGGGAATTCAGTAATAATTATTGAGCATAATACAGATTTAATTAAACAAGCAGATTGGTTGATAGATTTGGGTCCTGAAGGTGGAGAGGGGGGTGGTAGAATATGCTTTTCTGGTTATCCAAAAGATATTATTACAAAAAAAGGAAATAAGACGGGGAAATATTTAAAAAAAATGTTCGTTTAAAATATGCTTATTAGATTATAAATTAAATGAATTAATTTTACTCTTGAATTAAACATATAATTATGCGTAATAAAATTGTTGCAGCTAATTGGAAAATGAATCAAGATGAATATGAGTCAAAAAATCTGACATATGAAATATTAAAACATCTTAACAAAACCAACAACCCTTCTGTTTATAAAATATTATGTGTTCCCTTTCCTTTCCTAAATAGAATTAGTGATATGTGTGTGGGTGTTAATATGTTATTTGTTGGAGCTCAAAATTGTAGTGCTTTTGAAAGTGGAGCATATACTGGAGAAGTTTCTAGTGCAATGCTAAAAAGTCTTTCTATATCATACGTTATAGTTGGTCATAGTGAAAGAAGGGTAATGTTTAAAGAATCTGATGATTTAATTTTAGAAAAAATGAAAAGATTAATTTTAAAACAAATCATTCCAATTTATTGTTGTGGAGAACCTTATGCTGAAAGGAAAAAGAAAAATCATATTAGGTATGTGTTAAATCAAATTGAACAATCTATTTGTAATCTTAAAAAAGAAGAGATTAAAAAAGTTGTGATAGTATATGAACCAATATGGGCGATAGGAACAGGAATAACAGCGGAATTAGAAGATGTGCAAGAGATGCATTTTGCTATTAGAAAATTTATTCGTTCAAAGTATGGTAGTTCAATATCGAAAAATTTATCATTATTATATGGCGGAAGTGTTAATACTTTAAATGCAAAACAAATTTTTGACTTACCAGATGTAGATGGGGGCTTGATAGGGGGGGCTTCCTTAAAATCGCAAGATTTTATCGATATTGT
>Ga0066369_10001134_pt1 | contig 11051 bp, 16 predicted proteins | sample Knorr_S7_td_Bott_FD_70972 | JGI IMG/M metagenome (GOLD analysis project Ga0066369, IMG submission 70972) | Marine microbial communities from Southern Atlantic Ocean transect - Knorr_S7_td_Bottom_ad_4513_LV_A | ecosystem: Environmental > Aquatic > Marine > Oceanic | place: Southern Atlantic... | reverse complement strand
CCTCTGCCGGGAGATTGGCGTCAGCGATGCAACGTTTTACAATTGGAAGGCAAAGTATGGCGGACTGAGCGTCAACCAGTTGCGGCGGCTCAAGGAATTGGAGACAGAGAATTCACATCTGAAGAGCATGTACTCGGAGTTGTCTCTGGTCCATCATGCGTTGAAAGATGTCGTTGAAAAAAACTTCTAAGCCCCGACGAGAAAAAAAGATTGGTTACGCAAATGCATGAAGAACATGGCGTGAGCATTCGCCCGCGGCTGTACTGCGCTTGCTTTGTCGCGGCGCACCTACCGCTCGCTCGTCCCAAGGCTGATGAGGAGATCATCGATGCGCTGAACGAACTGGTCTCTAATCATCCGGCAATTGGATTCTGGCAGGCCCACCACCGGCTCAGAAGAGCGGGGCGTGGAATCACAAGCGCGTATACCGGGTCTACACCGCCTTGGGGCTCAATATCAGGCGGAGAGCCAAGAAACGACTTCCGGCACGCCTTAAACAGCAACTCTTCCAGCCAACAGCGCCGAATCAGGTCTGGAGCCTGGACTTCATGCATGACAGCCTCTGGAATGGTCGTACGTTCCGGATGCTGAACGTAATCGACGACTTTAACCGGCAAGTACTCTGGATTGAGACCGATACCTCGCTTCCTGCGCTGCGTGTCATTCGGGTACTGGAGCAGCTCAAAGACAGCCGAGGACTGCCTGACATGATCCGCGTCGACAACGGACCCGAATTTATCAGTGACAAACTCGATGCCTGGTGCAAAGAGCACCGAATCGTACTCGCTTTCATCCAGCCTGGAAAACCCACCCAGAATGCCTATGTCGAAAGACTGAACGGCAGCATTCGCCGCGAACTACTCAATGCCTACGTCTTCAGAACACTGGAAGAAGTCAGAGAGAAAGTCGACGAGTGGCAGCACGATTACAACCACCTCAGACCCCATAAATCCCTCGGATACAGACCACCCATTGATCTGCTATCTTAACCGAAACCCTCTAGTTGTGAGTGGGCACAAAAAAGGGGAAGCTTACATCCGACCAGATTGTAATTCCTATTCATCCATTTCTGTTCATCATGAAGTATATCCATCTTCCTTACCTCGCTTCATTATCTCTCATGTGCATCTTGCTTACCGGATGCCAAGAAGCTGGACCAATCGTTGATATTGAGGCTGAAAAGCAGCTGATCTCGGAACTTAGCCAACAGTGGGCGGACGCTGAGAGCCAGAAAGACCTTGAAGGATCCCTAAGTATGTTTTGGGATGATGCAGTTTTGCTACCGCCGGACGCAGACGTTGTCGAAGGAATTGACGCAATCAGTCAGCTATATCAAGACTTTTTTGAGCAAGTGCCTTATTCGTCCCTCACGCTCGCACCGACAGCCATCACGGTCGCGGCTTCGGGAGACGTTGCCTACAATTGGGGCAACATCAGTTGGGGGTTTGACGGGCCAGATGCGCCACCGGTAGTCACCATGAAATTTATCGCTACCTGGGAAAAACGGAGCGGTACATGGAAAGTAACTGCCAACATGTACAGCTATAATTCTCCGCAGTCGGCCGAATAGCGATTTGGTGAGTAGGCATTGATCCGTCAGTATAACAAGCGCATTCTACGGGCTCGCCGCACCAACTGAGTGCCTGGAAACAGTTACTTTCTGACTGCTTGGCGAACTGCTCGCCGCAAATCTGCCAGCCGTTATGTGTCTAGATCAAGTAGAGGAGATCAATGGAAGGAATGACTATGTCAGTGGAAATGCTCACCAGCTTTCTCGGATGGTGTCTCGTTTTTAACATCGGTGCGATTTTGATATTCCTTGTCAAGATCACAGTTTTTAGAAATGGAATTGCTCGTTTATGCGCCAAATATTTTGGAATCAGCGAACAGACCGCCAAAGACTCTCTATTTCATCTGTTTCTTCAGTTCCGCCTCATGGTCTTTTTCTTCAATGCTGTTCCTTGGGCGGTTCTTGAATTTGTTTGGTAGGCAGACTCTACACAAATAGGTGCGACACAGAACAAGCGCATGTTGCGGGCTCGCTCGACTGGCTCCTCTCCAGTTTCAATTTTGGGGTCCACTATATGCGTCCACCCCTCTCGGCTCAGCATGGAATCGCTTCGGAATGCGACCCTAAATGTGCTCGAAATAGGTGGTTTTAGAAGCGATTGTTGTACCTATGTTGTACCCGTAAAACAATACCCCATGCTGTACAATGACTTACATGGGGTATGGGTGGGCCCGGCAGGAATTGAACCTGCGACCTACCGATTATGAGTCGGCAGCTCTGACCGCTGAGCTACGGGCCCTGGTCGCGAAAGAGAGTTTGGTCGAATAGACGCTCCGGTCTAATAGTTCTCGCCCCACTTTCGAGGCGCAAAGATACGCATCTACGCCGGGCGCGTTCTCTGAAGATTCGGTTTACGAGGGCGGTGCTTGGTACAGCCTCTTGCGCTGCCGATTATTCAGATCGCAGCGTGTCCACGGGATTGGCGCGAGCGGCGGACAGCGAAGAGTGACCAATGGTCAGCCAGGCGATAGCGAGCGCCATCACGCCCGACAGGAGGATGGTCATCCAGGGCAGGTCAATCCGGTAAGCGAAATTATTCAGCCACTGTGTCCCGTAAATCCACACAATGGGTGCAGCGACAAAAAAGGACACTGTGATCAGTACAGTCGTTTCTCTCGATAACAGCAACACGATATCGCGTACGCGTTTTGAAGGCGTTGATGGACCAATAAAACTCCGAACTTATTATCGCTGATGGTGTGGCGCTCCCCGAGGGGAGTACCGCACTTTTTTACATTTTTCTAAAAACTGCCGATAACGACTAAAATGCTTGTTTATATTATAAAATAACTCATATTAGTCTGATGTTGGTGAATAACAAAGGATGAAGTATATTTACGCCTAATAAAATAAAGTCACGATGAATGAGTCGAATTGATGAAACAGACGTGCGGATCCTGCAGCTTCTGCAGGATCAGGGACGCATAAAACTCAAGGAAATTGCGGAAGATGTATCCCTGTCTGTTCCCTCTGTAAGCGATCGAATCAAGAAGCTCGAGGAGCACGGTATCGTTGCTGGATATCACGCAGTGGTAAATCCTCGTCTCGTTGGATTCGACATATCTGCATTCATTCGTGTGATGGTAGATGGATCGAAGCATTACGCGTCGTTTGTTGAGCGCGCGTGCAAATTGGACGAGGTCCAGGAGGTCCATTCGAGTACTGGAGAGGGCTCTCACATTCTGAGGGTCCTGATTCGAAACACTGCCGGTCTGGAGCAATTGCTCTCGACCATTCAGTCCTGGCCCGGGGTCCATGGGACCTCCAGCTCAATCGTTCTGTCGAGCTACAAGGATACACGGGTGGTACCGGTGGATCCGATGCTCCTCGAACCCCTGGCGCCAGCCGATCCATCCACATGAGCTCTGGACCTACACCGATTCTCACGACACACGCATAACCACAGACACCAATGAGTCGCCATAACACGGACTTCAACATCCTGGCTGCAACAAAATTTACCACCAATGGAAATGGCTCAAAGCCTGCACCAATGGATATTGAATCCATCTTTGGTGAGAACGCTTTCGGATTGGACGAGATGAAAAGTCGTCTCTCCGTCGAGGTGTACGAGACGCTCCTGGCAACCATCGATCGCGGCGAACCGATCGATCCGACGATTGGAGATGATGTGGCTCAGGCTATGAAAGAGTGGGCTATTGAGCGAGGTGCGACACATTTCACGCACTGGTTCCAGCCTCTTACCGGTTCTACGGCCGAAAAACACGACTCCTTCATCACCCCTAACAAAGGAGGTGGCGCGATGGCCCGTTTTTCGGGCAAAGATCTGATCCAGGGAGAGCCCGACGCATCCTCTTTCCCGAGTGGCGGCCTTCGTGCAACGTTTGAAGCCCGCGGCTACACCGTCTGGGATCCTACATCGCCAGCCTTCATCGTCGAGAATCCGAAAGGATCATACCTCGCCATTCCTACCGCATTTGCCTCCTGGGGCGGCGAAGCGCTGGATGCCAAAACACCCCTGCTCCGTTCGATGGAAGTCATCAACAAGCAGGCGCTTCGCGTCCTCAAGTTATTTGGAACGGAAGGAGTGGCGAAAGTGACTTCGACGGTGGGCGTGGAGCAGGAATACTTCCTGATAGACGAGCAGTATTACTACCGCCGCCCGGATCTGATGACCTGCGGTCGCACACTGGTCGGCGCGAAACCTCCGCGTGGACAGGAGCTGGATGACCACTATTTCGGGTCGATTCCGGATCGCGTATTGAGTTGCATGCTCGAGACCGAGAAGGAACTCTATCGTCTCGGTATCCCGGTCAAGACACGCCACAATGAAGTCGCACCGAGCCAGTACGAGATTGCTCCCATATTTGAGAACACCAATATTGCGTGTGATCACCAGCAGCTTACCATGATCACGCTTCAGCGAATCGCTCGAAAGTTTGGTCTGGTTTGTCTGCTCCACGAGAAGCCATTCAAGGGCATCAACGGGAGCGGTAAGCACAACAACTGGTCGATTGCAACCGATACGGGTATGAACTTGCTTGAGCCGGGCGACAATCCGCACGATAATCTTCAGTTTCTCTTTTTCTGTGCAGCGGTCATCAAAAGTGTGTACCGCCATCAGGATCTGCTCAGGGTCTCGGTCGCTTCGGCTGCGAATGATCACCGCCTGGGCGCAAATGAAGCGCCTCCTGCCATCATCTCGATCTTTCTGGGCGATCAGCTGGAAGATGTGTTTAACCAGATTGAGAAAGGATCCGCTACAGAAAGCAAACAGGGTGGCTCGATGTCTCACGGGACGCCGGTGCTCCCGAACCTGCCGCGACACGCCGGCGACAGAAACCGAACCTCTCCGTTCGCTTTCACGGGCAACAAGTTCGAGTTCAGAGCCGTTGGCTCCAGTCAGAGTGTGTCCTTTTCGAACACCGTCCTCAACACCATCGTTGCCGAATCACTGGACGAGATGGCCACCTCGCTCGAGGCCAGCCTGGCCAGTGGCGCCTCGCTCGAAGAGAGTGCCGGAGATGTGATCCGAGCGGCGGTTCATGAATCGAAAGCCATTATTTTTGGTGGTGATAACTACTCCGAAGAGTGGCATGCTGAAGCCGAGCGGCGGGGACTTTTGAATCTGAAAACGACGCTGGATGCCCTCGATACAATGGTTTCGGAAAAGAATATCACGCTGTTCGAGAAATACAACGTTCTCTCCGAGGCGGAACTGCGCAGCCGCGAAGAGATCTGGGTCGAGCAGTACTTCCTGACCATAAATATCGAAGCGGAAACCACCGAATCACTGGCGCGCACGATGGTGATGCCGGCTGCCTCCAGCTACCTCTCCTCGCTGGTCCAGACGATCGAGCAGGGAAATAGTGTTGGTGTTTCGACGACAGGAGTCAAGGAGGTTGCCGATCACATCGCAGCCTACATCGATGAGCTTCAGGTTGCCCTCAGCGAGTTGATTGACAACAACAAGGATCTTGGGGGCGAATCGGTTCACGATAAGGCGCTTCACATGTTGAATTCCGTGATCCCCTCGATGAATAAAGTTCGCCACGCCACCGACCGGCTTGAGCGCATCACATCGGCTGATCTGTGGCCGCTGCCCACCTATAGAGATATGCTTTTTGTTAAATAGCCGGTTCAGGTATTCCCGGAAATGGCGAGGGCGGGCCGCAAAGCGGCCCGCCCTCCTGTTTTGACCTGTACTCGCTGGTCAGTGAATCCCAATCGTGTCCGGCTCGCCGTCCGGATCACCATTAACTGAGCCGCCGTCTCTTATGGCTCCTAGAAGAGCTAATCCTGCCGCATGCGGGGTAGCCATCGATGTGCCACTGATGGTCTTGTATCCGCCGTTCTTCCAGAGGGAAGAAATGCTCGATCCGGGCTCGCAAAAATCAATTGGAGGGTTACCGTAATTCGAGTAGGAAGCCCAGTTGTCACCTTGTCCCATTGCCGAAATGGTGTAGATGTTTGCACCGTCGGTACTCGCAGGAGACTTTGATCCGGCGTCGGTAGATTCATTTCCGGCAGCCAGAATCAACGTGGCAGAAACAAGCAGGATTGCGAGGTACGCACTGTTAGCTTTCATTTTATTCCGATGATGGAAAAGAAATATCATACATCGATCCGTTATAAACCTAAACTATCCCGAAAAACACGTATGTACGCGTGAATTCGGAAGATCCGTTGCAAGACAAGTCGATGTGACGCGCTTCACGAGGCTGCCAGAAGGCAACGATTACGCTCGATCCCGATTTCTGATGGTGGGCTCGGACTCACCCTCTGCGTCCGGCCCTTCCAATTCGATCCGCGAAGTGCTGGGCTCCTCGGGAAGAGACACGCGCGATTCTCGCGCGCGGGACAGTTCGCCTCTGGAAGAAATGAGTTCGAACGAAGCAATCATCTGGTCGATTTTCTCCTTGAACCGATCTATGTATCGGCCGAGGCCGAACCGTCCCAGCAGGAACACGGTCGATACTGCACCGATGATTGCGGCTGCCGCCGGAAATCCGGTCATTTCAAGGGCACCAAGAACAATCGGAAGCGACACAACTAGACTCAGAAAAACTGGAGTCATGAATAGAACAGCCACGGACGGGTTGTTCCAGAATACACTGATTCTCGTCTGACCATTTACAAGCCGGGCGGTTACCTGGGCGCTTCCGACATCAGACTTTACGGTCCACTCGAAGGTGTTCTTGCGGGTCGAAACCACACCAGGATCCTTAAATGTGTTGCGAATGGGTGTGATCATTTCTTCCCAGTCGGTGGATGATATTTCACCGTCGAGCACGATCTCCCGATTGTAAGAAAGCGGTCCTCCAATAAAGTTCTTTTTTCCCGGTGTCTGCCTCGATGTCTGAAGCTCCGCCGCCGCCTGAAGAATGAAATCCGGATTGAGGCCAGCTTCGGTGCCCAACTGCTGTAATTCCTCGACGGACAATCCCATGGACGCCGTGTCCGAGTCGTCATGCGATAGTTCGGCTGCACGCTTCAGGATGAAGCCGATTTCGGTCTCGTTGAATAGTTTCATTGCGTGATTTTGCGAAGCGTCTGATCCTGGGAAGAGCCCCAAGTATACGTCTAATTGGATGCCGGGGTGCATTCGGGGTGCGTTCGAAGTACAAACAGGGTGCAATCGGTATGCCTGAACGCAACCCGAGGGGCGGAATTTCGTCTGTTTATCGGAATAGAGGATCGCAAGGAGACGTTTGTCCCTTCGTCACACATCGATGCGTCGCGACGCAATCAGATAGTCGCTATCTTATCGGCTGCCTGACATTTCGCTACCCCACTTATCACCGTTTTCATCGGATGCCCAAGGGCGCTCAAGACAATACGTTTTCACAGTCGAGTGAACAGGATCGTTTGCTGGTTGCCCGTGCTCTGGACGGCGATCAGATGGCGTACCATGAGTTGATGAAAAAGTACAGCGGCGCGCTGTCTCGGCACGTCCAACGAATGGTGCGCAAGACTGGCGAGGTGGACGATCTCGTTCAGGAGTGTTTCATAAAAGCATTTGCGGCGCTCAAATCCTATTCCTCGGACTACGCGTTTTCGACTTGGCTCTACAAGATCGCGACCAACCACACGATCGACTTCCTTCGCAAGAAAAGACTCAACACGATGTCGATCGACAAGCCCATCCAGACCAAGGACGGCGAGGTGGAATACGAACTTCCAGACATCTCCTACCGACCTGATCGGCATATCGTAGAAGACGAGCGCAAGATGCTCATTCAGGAAGCCATTGATCGGCTCCCCCAGAAGTATCACCGAGTGATCGTGATGCGCCACCAACAGGAAAAGTCCTACGAAGAGATCGCTCAGGAACTGGATCTACCACTCGGAACGGTGAAAGCTCACATCTTCCGGGCCAGGGCTCTGCTCTATCGTTTCCTGCGAGACAAACGGCACATTCTTTAGTGCGCGTTTCGTTCGAGCCAGTCGCCCGGCGTGACAGCCAGCTCAGGGAATGCGTTCAGTAGCTTTCGGTCGTAGGTGAGTAGTGGGGCATCCATCTGCTGCGCCATCGCCAAAAATTCGCAATCATAGGTCGAACATCCTGAATCGAGAGCGAGGCGGAGCACGTGGTCGTCTCCGACCGTTCCCGTTCCGATTTGCATCAATCTCCTGGCTAGCCTCATAAACTCGTCGGCTTCAGCAATTGAACAGCGCCCGATCCGCATGTATTTGAGAATGGCACTCCGGAGTTCACTTATCCATAAGATAGGCGCGTGCCAATCCGCGTCGATCCTTCCAACAACTCTCGTTTCAGCGCTGCAATCCGTATCAATTATTGCGTGGACGATCACCGACGAATGTGCTATAATCATTTTCGGCCTTCTAGAATTGCCTGTCGGATTTCATCATTGGTTGTCGTGAAATTGAGTTGACTTCTGAATTCGTCGATATCCCTCCAGAGTTGCTCTTGGTCGCGTTCGAGCCGTAGGGAATGATCTATTATTTCGATGATTTCGCTGTTCATGCTTCGACGATGAAGCTGAGCCCGTTTTTTCAAGCGAGCGTAGACGTTGTCAGGCACGTTTTTGAGAGAGAGATTCACTGGCATGATAGGACACCATCATTAAATAGTACCATAAAGATACCAAAACGGTATCCAATAGTTTCGACCTGATTGAGCATAATCGACACCTGTCTGCCGCTCTTGTAACCGACTGTAGGCCCAAACCTGTGCGCACGGGCAGGTAGTAAGGTGGTTTTCGTTTTCTGCGCCGATTCACAGGCGGGGAGCATGTCAGGTGGTATTTTGTGCTTTAATCCTACTGAGTGACCCGAAAAGAGATGCTAGCACGCTATACACGCCCTGAAATGGCCGCTCTCTGGAGCGAACAGGCCCAATTCGACGCCTGGCTTGAGGTCGAAATTGCAGCGTGTGCTGCGTGGTCGAAGCTGGGTGTGATCCCAGCAGAAGATGTCGAACTGATCCGCACGAATGCGTCATTCGATGTGGACCGTATTCACGAGATCGAAGAGGTCACCCGTCACGATGTGGTTGCGTTCACTCGAAGCGTGAGTGAGTCGCTGGGCGATGAGCGAAAATGGGTTCATTACGGGCTGACATCCTCTGACGTAGTTGACACTGCATGGTCGGTCAGACTGAAGAAAGCGAATGCGCTCATCCTTACAGAGATTGATCGTATGATAGAAGTGCTGGGTCGGCGCGCTGATGAACATCGACACACGCTGATGATGGGTCGGACTCACGGCGTGCATGCCGAGCCTACTACATTCGGCCTCAAGCTCGCGCTCTACTACTCGGAAATGAAGCGCAACCGCGAGCGGTTCGTCGCGGCCGCTGAAGGCGTCAGAGTCGGAAAGGTCTCAGGTTCGGTCGGCACGTTTGCGCATCTACCTCCTGAAGTTGAACAGTACACCTGCGAAACGCTGGGTCTCGAAGTGGCCGCCGTTTCGACGCAAGTATTACAGCGCGACCGTCACGCACATTATGTATCGGTCCTCGCGCTCATTGGCGCCACGATGGAAAAGATAGCCGTCGAGATTCGCGGCCTTCAGAAATCTGAAGTCCGCGAAGTGGAAGAAGCTTTCCGCAAAGGTCAGAAAGGCTCATCGTCGATGCCCCACAAGCGCAATCCAGTCGGCTCAGAAAACATCACCGGGTGTGCACGCCTGCTCAGGGGATACATGGTTACGGCCTACGAAAACGTGGCCCTGTGGCACGAACGGGACATTTCCCACTCGTCTGCCGAGCGCGTAATATTACCGGATTCGACGACGGTGCTTCACTATGCGCTGTCACGATTTGTGTCCCTCCTCGATAATCTGGTTGTTTTTCCCAAGAATATGCTCCGCAACATGCAGCGCACCTATGGCCTCTACAACAGCCAGCGATTGCTCAATAAGCTGATCGACAAGGGTCTCATGCGCGAAGACGCCTACGACCGGATTCAACCCTGCGCCATGGCGGCGTGGGAAGAAGAACGCCAGTTCCTGGACATCGTCCTCGAGTCCGATGCCGTCCGAGAGCATCTGTCTGAAGAGGAGATTCGGGACTCGTTCGACGATGAGTATCATCTCAAACACGTCGACCTGATCCTGAAGCGCGTGGGTCTCTAGGCTGCCTCTCAGAGACACCTGTGTCTGAGTTTTCTGTATATTTACACATTGATACCGTTCAAGATCGAATTCAAGAGCATAGTTATGAAAAACCGCATTCTGTCGTTGCTGCTCATCGTCGTTTTCATCGCTGGATGCGATTCCAGCGGATCGAAAGATGACGTTCAAGTTGATCTGAAAGCCAGGACTGTCATGACAAGTTCATCGCTTGCTTCGGGGAAAACTGGCGTGACTATGGAAAAATCAGGAGCAGCGGATGTGTCTCTGACACCTTCCAATGTGTCGGGCGAGGCAGTCTCCCTTTTGTTTGCCATTGCTGGCGTCCCCGATGAAGGCATTGTCATCTTTGGTGATTCCCGTCCGGACATCGCTCTAGCTACGGCCACGACGTTTGCGTTCGATTTTGCGGCAGGACTAGCCATAGTATCAACGCCGACTTTTGATACGAGCCGTCCGGGAGGTCAGTCTGAACATATGGCAGTCATCTTCGCGCATATGGATTTTGATATTGCAGTGGATGGCCAGCCATATACCGTCAGGATTGCGCTTGTCAGCAACAACGGAATGCAGCGGGGCGACAAGCTTCTGTTCACAGGAGGCAGTTTCCAATGGTTTGATCTGGATTCTGGTTCTTTCACCGCGACCCGGCCTTCCAATCCGGCACGCATCGCTGATATCGAGTCCTTTGTAGATCCCATTCGGCCCAATATGGTCTTCTATCCGTTCAATGCTTTCATGACCAATCCACCGCTTTCGATGCTTACAGTAGATCTGATTGTGGCTTCAGGCCTGGATGTCGTTCTGAACTTCAATGTGTTGGGGATGCTTGTGCTTGAGGGAATAACGTCCACGGCGGGACTGGTAGCAGACGACGTCATTCAGCTGTTGAATGTCACACAGGTGACCGAAGGGTTTGGGAACT
>Ga0066369_10001128_pt1 | contig 11075 bp, 8 predicted proteins | sample Knorr_S7_td_Bott_FD_70972 | JGI IMG/M metagenome (GOLD analysis project Ga0066369, IMG submission 70972) | Marine microbial communities from Southern Atlantic Ocean transect - Knorr_S7_td_Bottom_ad_4513_LV_A | ecosystem: Environmental > Aquatic > Marine > Oceanic | place: Southern Atlantic ocean... | reverse complement strand
GATCTATCTTTTCCTGGGATTGGGCCTTAGCCTCATATCCACCAATTCTATACTCCAGCTCTGAGTGAGAGGTAACAGCCCGAAACACGGGTTTTGGTTGAAGCGCTGCACCCGCGTTATTGAAATGAAGAACCTCGGAACAACCAGGTGTATCGGCACGCAATCAGATGATATCACTTTGGTTCATAAAAACTCCATGAGGGAATCATTACACCACCCGGAAAAGATCGCGTGGAATTCCAGGCAGCCAACGGCCGTCTGTGAGTAATCCTGCGGCTAACCGGCCCATGGTGTCTGAGCTCTTGGCCCCACTGCCATGGGCGCCGGATGCAACATAGGACCGATCCGTTATCTGGTCGATGATTGGATATTTGTTGGCGGTGCGGGTGAGGATGCAGCGTTTGGTTTGAAATGAAAGAAACTCGACCTGAGGAACTATGGCGCGTAACACCCGTTCAAAATCACCCAGGTGGACATCGCTTTTGCCATGGCGGAACCAATCTTGAATCTCAGCCAGGTTGTTTGGATGGTAATCAGTGGGCGTGTTGGCGCCCATTTTAACGTAAAAGTTCCCATCGGCATAACGAACAGGAGGCGCCATATAAATATCTCGAATCACCGCGTCCTCTGTAAAATAGGAAATAGTGGGCATACCGCTCAGGCGGTCCGCCTCTGTAGATGACACGCGCCCCAAAACGAATATTTCTGTCTCTGACTGCAACGGAAGTTTGTGGGGGAACAAATTGAAACAGTTGGTAAACGAACCCACGGTGACCAATACTTTTCGGGCCCGATAACGCGCGCCGGAACGCGTTTCGATTTGAACGAAGTGCCCATCTTCTTCAACATGGACCACGATCTCAGGGATAACGACCGTTCCCTGCTGCCGGGCAATCACATTTTGTGCACGCAGCATGGCGCGAGGGTCAATCATACCGGCCGGGGCTGGCTCATGGATAATCCAGTGCGTTTCAGGAAAGTCAAAATCCGGGAACACTTTCCGCCAGGAGCTATCCCCTTCTTCGTACAGCGTGTGTGCAATATTTAATGTACGCACCAACTCACGGGGTGGCTCAAGATTGTTATCCTGAACATCGTCTGAGTTTACGATTAAACAACCCACCGGCTCATAAAATGGGATGCCAGATTTTTCCTCCAACATCCGGTAATTATCCATAGCCATCCGGCCAATCTCTGACCTGATTCTGGAACGGCCGAGAATCCTTACCATTCGTCGTTCATCGTAGTGGCTGGCATAAACACCATCGTGGGTCAGCTCATCCTTTGGCTCGTCTGGCCCTATCACGGCCACGTCTTTACTTTCCTGGCTCAAATAGCGGGCAGCTGCGCTCCCAAACAAACCATTTCCAATCACAATATATTCAAAATCTATCATGATCTATTCCCTATCTTAAATCCGCAATGGATATCACTTCGTCTCATCCCAGATCCGGTCCCAGATCCACAGAATCTGCTCCGGGTAGGCCCGTTCGGTGGGGTTTCGGGTGGTTGGTATCGGCATCACCAGGCCATCTTTTATTTCGCCTACGTTGAATGAGAAGATATAAAACGGTTCCTGGCCCATACGCAGGTCCGTGATGTTCACCTGATCGTTCTGCGCTCTTACGCGATAAAAACCTTTGGTGAACCATTTCAGTCGTTGCACAGACCAGGTGTCTGCGATGTCATTCAAAAGCGCTGGTTCACTATCGTACCAGGTCAGTCGAATCGAATCAGACGCATCGAAAAGCGAATAGAACCCTTCTCCATACCGATTACCATCAATAAAAACGACCCGCCACAGCAAGGTATTAAACGGTGCTGCCGCTGTGACATACGAGGCATTCGACAGGTTGTATCGCGCCAGAGTAGACATCGCGGCGCGATCTACCTGCCATTTACCGACCATGGAAAAAATAAGATACGCACTGCTTAATGTCAATCCCGCCGCATTCAGATAGCGACTACGCAAACTGTTGCGAGACATAACAAGCGTACATATCGATCCTACCAGCAAAGGCAGGGTATAGGCCGGATCGATAATGAACACCGTGGACCAGGTGACGGGATATTCCGAAAAAGGCCAGAAGATCTGCGTGCCGTAAACAGTAAAACAGTCCAGGAGAGGATGGGTGACAAGTACCAGGAAAACGGCGACCAGCCATCGCTTACGATAGATATGCGTAGATGGATGGAGACGAACAATAAGCCAGGTAAGGATCGGTGTCAGCACCGTCAGAAAGAGGAACGAATGGCTGAAGCTGCGATGATAGGTGAAATTCTTAATCGGATCGGCGAACGGGACCAGAACGTCCAGATCCGGGATCGTACCCGCTATAGCCCCCCAAAGAAGCGCTTTACGCCCGACCTGCCTCCCGATGATCGCCTCACTGACTGCGGCGCCAAGTGCAATTTGTGTTACGGAATCCAATTACCCTTCTCCTATAAGAAACACGCCCAACCTGTACGCGCACGGCGCGCCGTGCGCCCTACTATCGGACACAAACCACCCGATCCCAGCCTCAAGCCATTTGAAAATATAACACTTGCCATCGAAAGACAACGTGAATATAATGCGAACTTATAGCAGGTGGTCTGCAAGCCCGTATCAAATACGTACCACGCACGACCTGCCACCCGCTACAAGCCACCCGCCATTACATTAACAGAGATATGCCATGAACACACGCCCCAATATACTTTGGTACTGCACGGATCAGCAACGGTTTGATACCATCGGCGCCCTGGGCAATCCCTATGTGCAGACGCCTGCGCTGGATGCGCTGGTGCATGGAGGAACCGCCTTTACGCACGCCTATTGCCAGAGTCCGATCTGTACGCCGAGCCGGGCGAGTTTTATGACCGGCATGTACCCCAGCCGGATACACAACTGTCGCAATGGGAACGGCACGTTTCCCGATCATCCGCCGTTGATTTCGAAACTACTGGCCGACAGCGGGTATGACTGCGGTATGGCAGGGAAGTTCCATTTGCAGAGTTCCGGACAGCGTACCGAACCGCGACTGGATGATGGATATCGCTACTGGCGATTCAGCCATGCCCCTCGGGATGATTGGGAAGAAGGCCATCACTATGGCGACTGGGTAAAAGCACGCGGTGGTGACCTCGACGCCTTGCGTACCCATGAAGACCGGGTGCCACCCGAACTGCATCAGACCACCTGGGTCAGCGAATGCGCCCTGGAATTCATCGCAGAAGACCGGGCACCCGATACCCCCTGGATGCTGACGCTTAATCCCTACAGCCCTCACGAACCGCTCATCCCGCCGCGCGTCTATGCCGATCAGTTCAATCCTGCGGATATGCCCGGTCCCCATTTCCAGGAGAGCGACCTGGCGCAACAGGAGGCGTTGGAGGATATCGTTTTTCAAACCAGAGGTCAACATCCCGATACATTCAACGGAAAAAAACACCAGGCGCTCTACTACGCCATGATCAAACAGATCGATGATCAGTTCGCCCGGATTCTCGACGGTCTGGAACGGGCCGGTCAGCGGGACAATACGATCATCATCTTCACCAGTGATCATGGAGAGGCGCTGGGTGATCATGGGCTGTTATGGAAAGGATGCAGGTTCTACGAAGGCCTGGTGCGCGTGCCGCTTATCTTCTCCTGGCCGGGACATATTCAGGCCAAACTGCAAAGCGATGCACTGGTTGAACTTATAGATATGTCGGCCACCATGCTGGAAATTGGCGGCGTGGATCTGCCGGAGGATTTTCAGGGTCGCAGTCTGACGCCCATCCTGAACGGCGATGCGAGGCCGGGGCATCATCGTGATTTTGTCCGCTCCGAATATTACGACGCCCTCGATGTCTCCCCGTTAACCTATGCCACGATGTACAGAGACAGGCGGTACAAGTTGGTGTCTTATCACGCCCATAACCTGGGTGAACTATATGATCTGGAAAATGACCCATGGGAATTCAATAACCTGTGGGATGCCCCCGAAAGCCGGGATCTGAAATACACCTTACTTGAGGCCAGTTTCAACAGGACCATGATGCAGAGCCTCGATGTAGGCCCTCGCCGTATCGCACCGATGTAGCGCATCCATTTTTTTCAATCACCCAATCACCCAATCACCATTTCCCATGCCCATCCAGGCCCTCACCTTCGACATTTTCGGCACCGTGTTCGACTGGCGGACGACCATCATCCGGGAGGGTGAGCGCCTTGAACGAGAAAAAGGTGTGCAGGCCGACTGGCCAAGGTTTGCGGATGCATGGCGCGGCGGTTATGAGCCCGCGATGGATCGGGTCCGCCGAGGCGAGCTGCCATGGTTCAACATCGACCGTCTTCATCGAATGATTCTGGATGATCTGCTTGTTGAATTCGAGATAGATGGATTAAGCGAAGCAGAAAAAGATCATATGAATCGTGTCTGGCATCGGTTGATCCCCTGGCCGGATGCCGTTGAAGGAATCAACAGGCTCCGTAGGAAGTATGTAGTCGCAGCACTGTCCAACGGCAATATCGCGTTACTTACCAATATGGCTAAACATGCAGGGGTCACCTGGGACTGTGTCCTGTCGGCAGAGTTGGCCCGGCATTATAAACCGGACCCGCAGGTGTATGGTACAGCCGCTGATTTACTGGGGTTTCCTCCTTCAGACATCCTGATGGTGGCTGCCCACATCCATGACCTCAAGGGCGCTCAAGCCGTCGGATTCAAAACCGCCTTTATTCCGCGATTGATGGAATACGGACCGGACGGTAACCCCGACCAGCAACCTGATCGCTCGTTCGATCTGGTAGCGAAGGATCTCATTGATCTGGCTACGCAGCTGGGTTTGTAAACCGCCTGTTCACCTTTTCCTGATGACCTATGAGCCAATGGCACGATTTTGCAATTGAAACCGAAGGGACGGGCATTTCGGCGCCTTTGAGCGAACAGATCAATCTGCTCGGTGCGGTGCTCGGCCACGTCATCCGCACGCAGGCCGGTCAGGACATTTTCGATCTTGTAGAGGATTTAAGAGGGCTCTGTAAACAGGCTGCCGTCGATGAAGATGAGGCTCTTCGTGATGAGGCTGCCCGTAAGATAAGCCGGCTCGATCTGAATGAGATGGTCTGGCTATTAAGGGCGTTTACGGATTTCTTTCATCTCGTCAACAAGGCTGAGCAGTTGGAAATCATACGCATCAACCGGGAACGGGCGCACGCAGCAGATGCCGATCACCCCCGACCGGAGTCTATCGCAGAAGCCATTGCGGAGCTAAAAAGACAGGGTTTTACGCTGGATCAGGTTATGGCCACACTGAACCGACTTGATATTCAACCCACGCTGACCGCCCATCCGACCGAAGCGCGCCGGCAAACCATCCTATTAAAACAACAACAGATTGCGACCCTGATGGATCAGTATCGACGACCAGATCTGTCGCCGGAGGATCGCAATAGCCTACTTGAATCCCTTGAAGCTCAAGTGGCGCTGCTGGTCAACACGGATTCCGTACGCACCGAGCGACCGAGTGTGGAAGATGAAGTCTTCAACAGTTTTTATTTTCTGAATCACTCAATCTGGGAAACGGCGCCGCGCATTTATCAGGATGTGAAATATGCCCTTAAACAATATTATGGGAAGGCGCCGGCCATCCCGCCCTTTCTTAAATTTCGAACCTGGATGGGCGGTGATCGGGACGGCAATCCGCATGTTACTTCTGCCGTCACCCGGTGGACACTGACGCAAAACAGACAAACGGCGCTTGCGTCCTATATTGAAGAGTTAGAAAAACTCCGAAACGATCTGAGCCTTTCCGACCGTCGTATGTCAACACCCCCTGCGTTGCTGGATGCGCTGGAAATGGATCGGAAAGCCGATCTGGTCTCCGAAGAAATCAAACGCCGGTATCAGCACGAACCGTATCGTCTCAAAATCAGCACCATGATCGCCCGTATTGAAGCGCTGAATGAAACGACTTCCGACGAGAGCTATACCAGCCGACATCTTATTCACGATTTACAGCTTCTGGCAGACAGTCTGGAGGCCGTCGGCTATCACGATCTCACGCAACACGGCTTGATGCCACGTCTACTGGCTCTGGTTCAGACGTTCGGGTTTCACCTGGCCGCCCTGGATATCCGGCAGCACAGCAAGGTCCACGAAGACGCCGTGGCGGAGCTGCTGGCTATCGGCGGTGTAACCACCGAATATACGGCGCTTTCCGAAGCAGACCGGCAGACCCTCCTGAGCGAAGAGCTGCTTAATCCCCGTCCGCTCCTGCCGTTCGGCACATCCTACTCTGATACCACCCGGATGGTCCTGGAGACGTTTGAAGTCATTCGTGAAGCCATCACGTTGGATCCCGACGCCATCGGCAGTTATATCATCAGTATGACGCATACGGTCAGCGATCTGCTCGAAGTACTTCTGCTGGCCAAAGAGACGGGTCTGTGGACCTGCCGTAATGGAGTGGTGACCAGCCCGCTTGATGTGGTGCCTCTGTTTGAAACCATCTGGGATCTGGAAGAAGCGGGTGGACGGCTTAAGGCGCTTCTGGTGCATCCGGTATATCAAAAACATCTGGAAGCTCGAAATCGCTTTCAGGAAATCATGCTGGGCTATTCCGACAGCAATAAGGACGGCGGCTACTGGATGGCCAATTGGGCTTTGCACCGGGCACAACAGGATCTCAGCCGGGTGTGCCGGCAGGCGGATATCGGTTTTCGTCTTTTCCACGGCCGTGGCGGCACGGTGGGGCGGGGTGGTGGGCGCGCCGGCCAGGCGATTCTGGCGATGCCGGCAGGCGTTCATACAGGTAAAATTCGCTTTACAGAACAAGGCGAAATCATTTCTTTCCGGTATGCGATTCCCGAAATCGCCCGGCGTCATCTGGAGCAAATTGTCCACGTCATGATACAAACGGCCGCCTGCGAAACAGGGGATATTGAATCTGCAGAACCGGAGGCTATAACCGACTATTTTACCGTGATGGACCGGGTGTCCGAACAGGCGATGAAGGCGTATCGCCGCTTGATTGATCATCCGGCTTTTTGGCCCTGGTACACCGGATCGACACCCATTGAACACATCAGTCATTTGCCTATTGCATCACGGCCGGTCTCAAGAAAATCAGCATCGGAGGTGGATCTTGAGGGGCTCCGGGCCATTCCCTGGAGCTTCGCATGGATTCAGGTGCGATACCTCGTCCCCGGTTGGTATGGTATCGGGACGACGCTCAATCAGATGACGGCAAACGGGGAGACCAATCTGACGGATCTGCAGCAGATGTATCAAACCTGGCCTTTTTTTCAAACATTGATCTGTAATGCGATGCGTGAGATGGCCAGAGCACGATGTGTGATTGCCAGGCGGTATGCCTGTCTTGATGACCGAGCAGAGGCTTTAACGGACCTAACCGTGTGTGACATGATCGAGACTGAATTCGATGAGGCCACGCACATCCTGCTGGCCATCTCACAACAGGACAGCCTGCTTGAACATCAGCCGGTTATTCAAAAATCCATCTCACTGAGAAACCCCTATACCGATGTGCTCAACCTGCTGCAAATTGAATTAATGAAACGATTCAGACAACTCGACCCCCAGGATCAGGAGCTTGAACGGCTCCGCCGGGCATTGTTTATCAGCATCAACGGCATCGCCGCAGCCATGCAGAGTACAGGGTAGGGGAGAGCGATTTGGTGATTGGGTGATTGGGTGATTGAAAAGACAAAAATCAGTCAACCCGAAGGGCGCATGTCATCTGTCGGTTACAAGCAACAAATTAACCATAATTGAGACCTATCATGATCGTTACTCGTCAACATTTGCAGGACATTGAAGAACAGATTTTGGCTTCTTATGCCGTGAAGAGTCATGCAAGCCGGGGGCGTAAGTATCCTGAAGAAGAAGCGTCGAATCGGACGCCGTTTCAACGGGACCGGGACCGGGTGGTCCATTCCAAGGCGTTTCGCCGTCTGGAGTATAAGACGCAGGTCTTCGTCTTCCATGAAGGGGACCATTATCGGACGCGGCTTACCCACACGATGGAAGTCTCCGGTGTATCCCAGACCATTGCCCGTAACCTCGGCGTCAACCAGGATCTCGCCACGACAATCGCGCTGGCTCACGACCTGGGGCATCCACCCTTCGGCCATTCGGGGGAAGAGGCGCTTGACGCTTTGATGAAAGATTACGGCGGCTTCGACCACAACAAACAGAGTTTACGCGTGATCGAATTGCTGGAATGGCGCTATCTCGACTTTCCGGGTCTGAACTTGACCTGGGAGACCAGGGAAGGCCTCGTCAAGCACAATACGCCGTTTGACACCCCCGATCCGGATGAATTCGAACCGGGCCAATGCGCCTCGGTGGAAGCACAGATCACCAATATAGCGGATGAGATCACCTATAACACCCATGATATTGATGACGGCGTAAGCGCCGGTATTCTTAATCTCGATGAACTGGCTGAACTCGATATTTGGGATGAGGCCATTCGTGAAGTCGCAGACAAAGCCGGCCATGCGGATGCGACGCGTCAGAGATACCAGATCATCCGGGCGCTCATCAACCAGCAGATTACCGACGTCATACAGACAACTCACGAAAACCTGGTGCAGCACGGTCTTCATGCTGTAGAAGATGTACGGAACCTTGGCTGTAATGTGGTGGACTATAGTACAGGTCTGGTAGGTAAAAACAACCAGCTTCGTGCCTACCTGATGGACAATTTTTATCGGCAGTACCGCGTCATGCGCATGTCTCGGAAGGCGACCCGATTCATCGAGGACCTGTTTAACGAATTCCGGCATGACCCGCGGCAACTACCGCCGCCGGTTCAGCGGGATATGGAAACCATGCCGCTGGAACGCGCTATATGCGACTACATCGCCGGCATGACCGACCGCTATGCTCTGGATGAGCACAAGCGGTTGTTTGATCCGTATGAGAAAGTGTAATAGTTGGTGAGTTGGTGAGTTATGATTGATTGTCTTTTAATCACCATTCACCATTCACCAATGGCGTTTCTATACCCCCGCAAATATCTGGAAGTTTTCCGCCAACAGATAGATGAAGATGGTCATCAGTACAAATCCGACGCAGGCAACAACGGTCAGGTTCAGCCCCCGGCCGCGGAGGTGCAGGGTGCTGATGATATCACCGTCTTTATACGCCACATGCAATACGGGAAACAGATTCAGAATACAGGCTATAAACACACCGCTCAGAATAACAGCCGGGTGAAAAATAAACAGGCTGAAATCTATCGCATTATTCACAGTATAGACGCCGAACAGGCTCTGTAGCAACCCACCGCCGCAGAGCAAAAGCGCCGGGATCATCAGAAGAAACCCGATACCCGCCGGTTTCACGCTTGATTGCAGAAAGGGGGTGTGACCCATCATTCGCCTCCTTTGACGATATCTTAAAATGCATAATGAAGGTAGACACTTTACGATCTCCAACACATACCATAACCGGGTTTTACGCATCCCGGTCTCATTCGCTTTATCCCCACACATCTCGGCAAAGTCCCCGAGTATAGCATCCCGATCCGCCGGTGAAACCAGTCCGATCAGCACCCACTCCCCCCACTCAGGCGGTGGTTTCGATGACGATAAATGCCCTTGCATTAGTATTAATCTCCGTTTATGCTATGGGTGCTTAAACCGTGCCGGGCAGAAGGCCATCAAGATTCGGCATATCCGCCCAGATGGCCTCGTTTAAGGCACGGGTCGTTTTCAGCGCTTCGATCCCGGACGCCGTGATTTTGTAAATCCGTTTGCTTCGACCGCCGCGCATCTGCGTAGGCGCACCCATGTAGGAACTTAAATAGCCTTTTTGTTCCAGCCGGTCCAACGGCACATAAATAGCACCGATAGAAAAAGTCCGCTGCATAGATGCCTCTATCTGTCGACGTATAGTAATCCCATAAGCCTTATCACCAAGTCGGCAAACTGCCAGCAGCAGCATTTCTTCGATACGAGATAAAGGGGACATGATTGAATTGGTGATTGAGTGAATGGTGATTAGTGAATGAAAAAAGTAGGGTATTATCTTTCCAGAGACAAAACCATTATTTCTATAAAATTGAACAAATATTTTCATTGTCAATATATTATTTAATTTTGATTTGTTTTTAAATCACCATTCACCATTAGAAAGGCCTTTCATGTCATCAGAGATCATTCGCGTCGCCATCGGCGGCCAGGGACGTAGCGGGTATATGATTCATGCCGACTGGCTTCAGCAGGTACCGGACAAATATAGAATTGTGGCCGTCGCAGATGAGATAGAGGTGCGGCGGACCGATGCGGAACAGGAGTTCGGCGCCCGGACGTATGCCGACTGGCCGGATATGATCGCCGACGGCGATTTCGACCTATTCGTCAACGCTCTGCCCACACCCTATCATGTGCCGGGAACCATTGCGGCGCTTGAAGCGGGCAAGCATGTGGTCTGCGAAAAGCCAATGGCGGATACCGTAGCGGATTTCGATCGGATGGTGGAGACGGCAAAACAGAACAACCGCATTCTCGCGCCATTCCAGAACAACCGGCCGCAGCCGTTCTTTGAAAAGATTCAGGAGGTCATCGCCTCCGGTGTACTGGGTAAGCTCATCTATATCCGATCCTCCTGGGGGGCCTTTGCACGACGTTGGGACTGGCAGACGTTGCAGAAGCACATGGGCGGCGGTCTTCGTAATACCGGTCCGCATGCCATCGATCAGGCTATGGTTCTCTTTGGGTTCGACAACACGCCCGAAGTCTTCTGCCGGATGGACTGCCGGAACCCGTTCCCCGGTGATGCGGACGATCACTGCACGATTATGCTCTATGATCCGGATCGGAAGGCGCCTCAGATCGAGATTATTATCAGCGGGTATATGGCCTATACCCAGGGTGATACGTACCAGATTTCCGGTCAGTACGGTGGCCTGGCCGGCGGAGCCAATGGGTTGCGATGGAGATATTTCGATCCTGCCAAAGCGCCCCATCAGGATATGTGGGGCTGGTCCGTAGACCGGCAGTACACGCGGGAGGATTTGCCCTGGGAAGAGCACACTTGGACGCTGTCCGAAGCGCAGGACAAACAGGCCGTAGG